>JAEEGH010016632.1_pt1 | contig 15798 bp, 8 predicted proteins | sample 9134181 | NCBI WGS metagenome assembly JAEEGH01 (sample SAMN16246544, study PRJNA631951) | gut metagenome | biome: gut microbiome; feature: rumen; material: DP-attached | host: Bos | place: Iran: Karaj | collected 2018-10
TGGTGAAATCACAGTGATTGACACCGCGCGCCCGACCTTTACAGTGCCAAATGATACGGCTGTCTGCCGTGTGAGCGGTGAGCTTGTCGCTTCTGTTTCCGTGACCGGCGATGTAACCGATGAGGCCGACAACTGCTCCACGGTCCTTGAAGCCACTTGGAATGACCTTGACACGCTGTCGGCTGACAACAGCGGCAACCGCATCATCTGCCGTGAATGGACGTTGATTGACGATCATGGCAACACTACGACGAAAATCCAGAACATCACAGTTCGTCCGTCAATTTTGACGCTGGGCAACGCTGAGTTCTACTGTCCCGACACAACGGTGACACTGAAGTACGGTGCCTGCGACACAGTCATTGAATTGCGACACACACTCATTAACAACATGAGTGGCATGACCGTGGTTCTTGACAGTATCGGAATCCCGTACAACAATCGTTACAGTGTGGATCACAGTTTACAAAGCAATATAGGAGAAAATCTATGGGCGAAAATGAATGTCGCAAAACCATACTGAAAAGTGAGGAAGATACGTGGATTTTTGAAAAGTATTAAAGTCGGGTAAAATTTTATACTTTTGCACCGTATAATTTTTTTTCTAGTGGTTTATTGAAAAACATAGTATTTACAATGAAAACAGCAAAATTGACTATGAAAATCATTTCGCGGTTTTTGCTCCTTTTTGCACTATTTTCTTCTTTTTTCCAATCTGCAGAAGCGCAAAATTGCCCCTTTAAAGTGCAATTTTCTGTCATAGATGCCACCTGTTTCAACAATGGGAAAATCTGTTATAGCATTTTAGATGATGCCGACAACCCGATTGCCGACCTGTCGGGCACCGGACTCTCTTCCATCCGTGTTTATTATCGGGAAAGGGAGGAGGATTCGGCACGATACGCGGGAAACTACTATTACGGTGGGGTGGACACGCTCATGTTGGATTATGGAAAATACTTTTTCGGGATGGAAGCGCTTTGCGACGATGGAATGGGGGGATATGTCAAAGTGGATACCCAGGCAGTATTGACCATCCATACTTCATATACCGTACCAACAATTTCCGCCATCTACACGACCGCTCAGACGGAGGATGAGTTCGGATTGCACCCCTCTTTGTCGTGCTTCCCCACTGGCCGCGTTCAGCTGATTATTAACAATGGCCGTCTGCCCTACAACCTTAACGTTGTCAGTCACTCCGACCCGTCCGACACGTTGCGTACTGTCGTGTTCGATGCCCCGCAATACAGCGGTACGGACCCCTTCAGGTATGATTTTAAGGATTATTACACATTCGATGACCTGCCAGGTGGTGTATGGGATTTCTCCCTTACAGACGGTTGCGGATACGGCCTTCCCCAAATACAACAAACCGTGGAGGTGGTGTCGGTGCCGCTGCTGGATTCCATCGGCGTGTTCGCCTCTTCTGGCAATCCGCTTGACAGTAATGTTATTAAAATCAACGCCTTAATCAATCCTTACCTGGACTATTATGTTCAACCGCTGCATCCTTATATGCAGTACAGGTTCTCATACGATGGCCACCCCGTTGGGGATTGGAAACCCTTTCCTCCGACCTCTTCCTCCAAAACAATCCTTTATGACACTATTACTGAATTCCATCGCTATTGCGACTCGTATGGGAAGGAAATGCGTTTGGACTATCATTTTTCATTACCGGGATGTATCGATACCATGGTGAGCCGAACATGGTCTTACCACCTTCCAGATGCGGCTTCCTTCAGGACCAATCACACAGAAAGAACGGACTCTGTTGTAAGCGCTGATGACTGCGACAGGAGTGTTCATACCCATACCGATGAGCACACCATTCGCTATAGCTCTTATCAGCCTTCGTACGTTAATAATGCGGAAGACCATGCGGTTTACAGATACCATTACACTCATCCGCTCACGTGGATATATATAGACCCGCTTACCGACAATATCATCAAAAAGGACACGGTTGCTAAAATTGATGATGCCAGCCGACTCAAATTGTCGGATATGACAGCTTACTATTCGGAACAACCGCCCTTTTCACATAGTGTTGAGCGGAAGTTGGTGGATGGCCATGGATGCGTGCTGTTTGACCGGACGGATGTGCTGACCTACGATGTGAACGTCAGCACCACACAGCCCTCCTGGAATTTCCATGCGGATGGCAATGACCATTGTTGTGCGGTGCTCCGTAGCATTCGGGTGAACGAAAGCAACAGCACTGGTGCGAATGCAGACGGGACGGTGGTCCGTTTGGTAGAAAGTCCATATAACAATCGCTACAATTTTGTGGCCACATACGATGCCACATCTCAAGATTGGCAGGTGGTGAAAAGCCATTTCGGGAACACGCTCATCGTGGCGGGCGACCCCTCTGGACACGCACTGACCATTCAGGATTACTGCCTCCCTTCAGGTCCTTATCAGTTCGAGATTATCACCCCGTGCGACTCATTCAACCTGCGTAGAAATGTCTCCTTTGCCGATGTGTATAGTGTGGAATTGTCGGAAATGCCAGAATATACTGTGGAACAGGCTTGTACCGACCAGCTGATTACTTATACGCAGGGAGCATTCGCTCGTGTCAGCCACAATACATCGCCCTCTACTGGCTTGGATATCGCGCCCGTCTCCACCGTATTGAATCCAAGGTTTCAGGTGGTGGAAGGCCCTGTGGGCGGTTATGACATTCGCGAATACCACTTGGGAGAACCTATCCGTATCGCCGTACCGGGTGTATATGTGGTGCGCATATACCCGGAAAACGAATCCTCGTTATGTGAGCCGACTGAGCTGTTCGATACGATACAGTATGCAGGTGGTACAGTGCAGTTCGAATATCTCGTCGCCTATGTGTGTGACTCCAATTCCACCACAGGTAGTGTCTGTGTGAAAGGAACAAACGGGACATTGCCATATACCTATTCTTTGTTTAGCGAAGCCGATCGGCAGGGGACCCTCTTGGGTACGAACTCCGACGGCCGTTTCCCGAGCGTTCCCATGGTCTCCGGTCATTCCTATTCTTGTCTGATTACCGATGCGTGTGGCGCATTCTTCCATGTGAATTTCTATCCCTACACGCTGGCTGACCTGCAAAAGACCTGGTTTGACGGAGGGTTGAGGGTCACCACCACCTGTGAGGGCTCCACCGTTCAGGTTCATGCCTTGCAAGTAGCCAATATCTTCAATTACGAATGGGTGGGCCCCGACGGTTTTCATTCCACTTCGCCTGATCCCAATATCTTCATCGCTCATGGCGCTTCCGATGGCTGGTATAAGGTGGATATTACGCAAACGGGCTGTCAAGATCATATTTTTGATAGTATTTATCTGAATGTCACCCGTGCCCCATGGGTCACCACTTCGGGTGGCGGCACTTTCTGCGCCGGAAGCGACGTTGAGGTTACTTTTACTCCCGACAACGAAGCACATAGTGGTGAAATACAGCTGGTTATGACTTTTGAGAATGGAACAGATGTTGAGACGCGCACATACAGCGGAGAGGCAGGAGTGCCCATTACGGATACATACTCCACCACCACGCCGGCGAAGATCTATCCTTCCCATATTGCCGAACCCGGCGGTTGCGACTATACCTCAGCCGATCCCGGAGATACCCTGTATGTGAATGTGCTCACCAATATGGTGGAGGGGTGCCAGCTGCTGACTCGTTACGATACGGTCTGCTATGAGTACGATGCCCAATTGTGGGCGCGCTCCACCGTGGAACCTCCCTACACCCTCAATTGGTATGGCGATTACAATCTCACCCAATTGTTGAAGTCGGAGGTCATCACCGATGCCGGATGGTCAGTGATCGATACATCAGAAATCCGCCAGAGAACCATTCTCTATACCAGCGTCATCAAAGAGGGTTACTGTCCCAGAATCAACGGCTTGGCCAACATGACGATGAACCTTTCGGATGGTACTACTGTTGTGGGCTGTAATGAGGTGTACCGTGTGTATGATTCCGGCGGCGAGCTGGGGAATTTCGCTCCGCGTGAAGACATTTTCCATACATTCACCAGCACAGACGGGAAGCCCATCACTATTCTTTTTGAGGAACTCAACCTCTCCACCACGTCCCATCTGTATGTCTTTTCGGGTCACGATCTTGATCCGGATTCCATGTTGAATGCTTTTTCTATGCATAGCGCCATTCCCGATCTTATTACCTCCAATGGAAATGAGCTTTCGATCTATTTTACATCGGGTATGAGTGCTGGAGCTGGTTGGAGCGCCATCGTTCAGCACGAACCGGGCATCGCTATCGCTGATGTGTATGAGAAGAACCATGTTACGCTTTACGATGAAGTCTGCCAAAGTCATTCTCTGCCTTATGACGACCTCTACCACATCACTCCCGATGTGGCCTCTCAAAGCGAGCTCAATGAGGCCGTTAAGAAAGCTGGAACATACATCTTTAACCATAGTTTTGTGGGTGCTGCAGCCAATGGTTGCGACTCTGTCGTGACCTTCATTCTGACTGTGAATTCACCGCCACACCATGATACCACGGTGGTGACTTCTAATTTTGAATTGAATGGCAATCCCTATATATGGAAGGGGCACGCCTACGACACTACCGGCCGTTATTCTGAGATCATCCACACCGCCAATGGCTGTGATAGTCTGGATATTATCAACCTGATCATCCTGATTATTGACACGACAGACAATGAAATCTGCCGTGGTGAAACGACCACGATGGGCGTGATGGTGACCACACCCAAGCTCACCTGGCAAGAGAATGAAATCCCTGCTGTGATGGCCCCCGGCGACGTGCTGTGCAGCGATGGCTCAGTGATACGGGTTGACTCGTTCCTCCGCTCCGACAAAGTTCCCATCGGAGTGGTATATTACGTTGACTATACGGGGCAACATGGCAAGGCCGTGGCCTTGGTGGATGCCCCCACCACCGTGAAATGGGCCAGAAAAGGAACCTCCACCAACCCGAGCGACTTTGTCTATAGGTCGATACACAGCAAGCAGAGACTTCCGTATCAAAGAGATGCTTTGTTTGATTTGGATGGCATCGGCAATACGCTGGCAATCAAGCAGTATGCTGAGATGGCAGAAGGGGAGAACTTTGCGGAGAATGCGCCGGCAGCATACTTCTGTTTCTACTATGACCCTGTGATACAGAATGTTGAGCCGTCGGAAGCCAGAGGGTGGTACTTGCCAGCCATGGGCGAGTTGAACCTTGTGTTTGGCAATCGGGCGCAGGTGAATAAGTCCTTAAGCCGCTTAAGTGCATACGGTGCCACTACTTTGAGCACATTGACCTATTACTACCTCTCCTCTTCCGAAAAAGATGACAATACGTGTTGGCATCTGGACTACTCAGGGCATTTTTCTCCCAATAACAAACAAGATTTGCACCATGTGCGTCCTTCCATCGATTTTTAATCAGTATTGCATGATATATGAGAAAGAATAAGGCAATGAATTCATTGAAAAAATTTTTCCAGATATGGGTAATACTGGCCGTTGTGACTGCATCCCCATTTCTGGCATTGGCACAGATATATCAAATTGGTGATGTGTATGAGTTCCCCGACGGTTCGAAAGGCGTGATCTGCTATGTCAACCCCGACAATCCGGTGGAGGGTTGGGCGGTTGCATTGAATGATATTGGCTGGGTGAGCAATAGCAACAACAAGTCTTATTTTCTGTTGGACGAAGGCGCCACCATTCCATCCGAAATAGAAAACCATGCGTATGAGTTTGTAGCGCGATACGGCATTTCAGAATGGTCGTACGAGGGGAAGAAAAACACCCGTATTTTGCTGGAATCAGGCCATTCACCCGCTGCCGAGGCCGTGGATTTCTACAATGGTTGGTACATTCCGGACGCCATCCAGCTCCGACACATCTTCGGACTGATTCCTTTTATTGAAAGCTCCATCATTGCTGCGGGTGGGGATGCGAACGGTATGCGATGGATGTATGCGTATAATGGTTCTGACGGTCATGACTACTGGACCTCCACACGAACGGGCAACAACTTCCTCGTTGTCAGGGGAAGCCAGTATTTCTACGACCCCCGAAACCCCATCGACCATTCCAACCCTACTCGTACCAAAGTGCGCATCCGTGCGGTGCGCGACTTTGGCACAGACGCGTACGCCTACTGGCTCGACAACCCCAAAAGCGCCAGCATGACGGTGAGCCCCGATGTGAACACCTCGTATGATGCCTACGTGATTTTCAACAGCGACACCCTGAATGTCACCAGCTCGGCCTGGGTGTATGAACCGTATGACAAGGACACTTGTTATGAGACCGTGACCGCATCTGCACTTCCCTATACTTCGCAGGTCAATCCGATTTTTACGGGACTGGATATTTCCACCCCTCAGGCGGAACCCTATACTTATCGGGTTACACTGCAGTCGGTTCATGGGTGCGACAGTGTGATCACCTTGAAGCTCAAGGTGAATGCGGCGATTGTTGTTGAAATCAAGGATACTGTCTGTTCCAATGCTTTCCCGTATGCAATCGCCGATACTGTTTTTCAAGCGGGTACTGTCTCCGGAAACTATCAGATTCACTTAACGACCGCACAGGGCTTCGACAGCTTGGTTTCGTTGGATTTATATGTGATACCGCCGCTCCCCTCGGTGGCAACCTTTACCTGTCCGACCGACCTTGATGTGGTGCTGGCCTACGGGGACTGCGATACGCTGTTGAATATCGGCAATCCGGTTTTCGACTATCCTCCTGCTCTGGATGGTGTGGCCTATACGATTACCAACGATGCCCCGTCGGGTTACCTTTTTGAGGTCGGCAACACCGACATAACCTGGACGGTGGAGGATGAGTGCGGATTGTCCTTGGATTGTATGCAGCATGTGAATGTGGTTTATCCGCCCTGCGGCACCCCCTCCGATTCGGTCAGCGACTTCGATGGATTCCGCTATTCATCGGTGCGCATTGGATGCCAGTGCTGGACGGGAGAAAATGCGCGGAGCACCCATTATTCGGATGGAACCCCTGTCGCCAATTATTCCTATTACAATAATTTGGATTCTTTGGAGAATATTTATGGGAAGATGTACAGCTGGTATTCGGCAGTGCGGGTACCCGAGGGTGATAACAGCGCTGTGCCGGCCGACTCGATGGGGTACTTTGGTCCATACGTACAGGGAATCTGCCCTGAGGGGTGGGCCTTGCCGACGATGGAGGAATATATGATCATGTTGGCGGCTGCCGGCGGTACGGCCGAACAGATCAAGTCGGCAAGCTCGTTGTACTGGATGTCAGGATATGAGGGCACATCCCCCAACTCGGGTTTCAATGCACGCGGAGCAGGACGATACGATGCCGTTTATGGCCAGTATAAGGACCTGATGCTTTACACCAACTTTTGGACAGTGAACGATGGGGATTCGCCTATCAGTGCCATATCAGTTTATGTGCCTTATATTTGTGGAAATTTGGAAGCCGAACTCAATATCAAGAATATGGGGTTCAGCGTTCGTTGTTTGAGAAAACGGTAAGTTTCTTTTCTGGTTTTGGATTTTTTTTGTAATTTTGTCAGCCCAAATTATTTTGGCATAGAATTTATCAATTAAATCCATATTATATGAAAAGAATCCTTCTGACATCTTTTATCTTATTGTCTGTCATTGTTTTAAATGCACAGATTTTTAATGTTCAGGAAAACTCTTCCAACCGAGTGCGGGTGCATTGCACAGCGTCACCGATGGAGGTGACGAATGTTTCCACCCCTGCTGGCAACTTCTCCCGTCTTTCTATGCAAGGTGCTGCCCTTTCATCCGAAGTGGGACAGCCGCAGGTGCCAGTCGCAGTATCGCTGTTGGAGATTCCCCTTTGCAGCGGCGTGCATTGCGAGGTGCTTTCTTCGCATTTTACCGACTATCCTGCTGAGGAATTGGGCGTTACCGAACTCCTTTTCCCGGCTCAGCCCTCTTACGCCAAGTCGGTGGTAGGGGAGTTGCCTTTGATAAAGGATGCCGCCACATACCAGCGTGATGAGTTTTACCATCGCGATTTGGCAGTGGTTGAAAAGACGGGTATTTTGCGCAATATGAATATTGCCACCCTCTATTTCTCTCCCATTCAATACAACCCTGTCACCCGCACCATCCGTGTGTATGATGATGTGGAGATTTCGGTAGAGTTCGACAACCCCGACCTGCCGGCCACCTACGCGATGAAGTCGCTGCACGGCAACGCCTTCTTCAGCGGTCTCCAGCATCGTGTGCTCAACCCGATGCAGCCGCAAAACCGCGAGGAGGTCTATGAGCGTCCCGTCAAGATGCTCATCGTGGCTCACAGCATGTTCCGCGGTCAGCTTGACGGCTTCATTGCTTGGAAACAGCGCCAGGGTTTGGTGGTGGATGTCGCCTATACCGATGACCCGCAGGTGGGTACTACAACCACTTCCATCTCCAACTTTATCAAGTCATTATATACCTACGCGACCGATGACAATCCGGCACCTTCTTTTGTGCTGCTGGTAGGCGACGTGGCGCAGATCCCCGCCTTCTCTACCCATGTCTCTGGCGAGTCGCATGTCACTGACCTCTACTATTTCACCTGGACTGACGGCGACAATGTTCCTGACTGCTACTACGGACGTTTCTCGGCCCAGAATGCCAACCAACTGGCCAACATCCTTGATAAGACCCTCCAGTATGAGCAGTACACCATGCCAGACCCGTCGTACTTGGACGATGCTGTGCTGGTGGCTGGTACCGACGACAACTTCGGTCCTACCCATGCCAACGGACAGATCAATTATCTGGCGAACAACTATGTAAACAACGCTTTTGGCTACTCTAATGTGTATGTGCATTTGTACAACAGTTCCAGCCAGGCGGCTACCATCCGTGCGGAAATCGGTGCTGGTGTCGGTTATGCCAACTACACTGCACATTGCAGCCCCAGCGGCTGGGCTGATCCGGTATTCGAGACCAACCACATCCCGAGCATGAACAATGCCGACAAGTATGGTTTTATGGTGGGCAACTGCTGCCAGTCCAACCAATTTAATGATGATGAGTGCTTCGGTGAGGCTCTTCTGCGTGCTGAAAAGAAAGGCGCTGTGGGTTACATCGGCGGTAGTAACAGCACTTACTGGGGCGAAGACTACTACTGGTCAGTGGGTTATCGTGCCAACATCGTTTCTAATCCCACCTATGACGCCAATAACTTGGGTGCCTACGACCGTATGTTCCACACTCATGGCGAGCAGTTCAGCGACTGGGCTGTCACCGCAGGTTCTATCTTGATGGGCGGCAACCTGTCGGTGGAGGCCTCTCCTTCCGACAGCAAACTGTACTACTGGGAAATCTATCACCTGATGGGCGATCCGACGCTGCTGCCGTGGTTCACCAACCCCGACCCGATGCCGGTCTCTTGTGCCAGCGATATTGTAAGCAACGTTTCGTCGCTGACCTTGCAGGCGGTTCCCTATGCCTACGTTGCGCTTACCCAAAACGGCAGCGTGATTGGCGCCACAATGGCCGATGCTACCGGAATGGTCAACCTCACCTTCTCTCCGGTCAATACGCAAGATAGTTACGAGTTGGCCGCCACCGCACAGGGCTATCAACCTTATTTCCAAACTCTTAACGTGGTTGAGCCTACCGATGCCTATGTGGTGACCGTCAACCCGCATTTGGCCACCGCCAATGAACCTAACTACAATGCAACGGTGAGTATCAATGCTACCCTTCAGAATATCGGTATCGCCGACGCTTCCGACATCACTGCTACGCTGTCCACCACCTCATCCGCTGTCACCATCGTGGAAAATACCGCCACCCTCGCTTCGCTGGCTATGGAACAGCAGCAGTTGTTGAATAACGCTTTCTCGGTCTATATTCACGACGACATCGCCGACAACACCTTGGTGCCTTTCACCATCACCACCACTTTCAACAATAACCTTACCACCGAATGTAATTTCAACCTTTCGCTGAAAGCACCCATACTTTCAGGAGGTGGCGTGAGTGTCGCCGAGGTGGAGGGTAATGGAAATAATGCCACCAATCCTGGCGAGACGGTCGCCCTCCGCATCGCTACCCACAATGCCGGACATGCCCCCGCAGTTGATGTCTATTCGCATCTGACCTGCTTCTACGACCAAGTGACCATCGTGAATGAAGACCTTGCGCTTGGTAATGTCGATGCTATGGGAAATGCCGTTTCAGAGTTTACGGTTCAGGTCGGCGAAAATGTGCCCGAACCGTTTATCGTGCCTTTCCTTCACAATGTGTATGCGGGCGCATATTCCTATACCGATACGGTTTATCTCTTTGTGGGTGAATGTGTTGAAGATTTTGAAACGGGCGACTTCTCCAAATTCAACTGGACCAATAGCGCTCAGGCCTGGACGGTGGGCAATGGTGCCTATGAGGGAAGTTACTGCGCTATTTCAAAGAGCAATATGAGTTCAGGCAACAGTTGTACGCTGAGTCTGTCGGTTACCGCCGCCGCTCCCGATTCCATCTCCTACTACCGCAAATATACGGCAGGTAACAGTTGGTTCGGCTCAGATGCATTTACGTTCTATATCGACGATAATATGATGGAAACGGTTTCGTCCACCGAAAACTGGACCCGTGCCGCCTTCCCGATTTCCGCTGGCACCCATAATATTCGTTTCGTGTTTAAGCGCGAAGCATACGGCGGTAGTTCTTCCTCCGTCCGCATCGACTACATCAACTTCCCGATGAACGGCGACATGGCTCCGCTGGCAGTGGAAGAGGCACAACGCTCTCTCTTGAATGTCTATCCCGTGCCGGCCACCCAGCAGGTTACCATCGCTTTGCCTTCCTCCGACAAGGGTTATCAGCTGGTGCTGTTCGACATGAACGGTCGCCAGATTCAGCACCGCACCATCACGGGAGGCAGCAGCGAATATCAGCTTAACATCAATGATTTACGAAGCGGACTTTATCTCATCTCTTTATATAATGAAGATGGGGTTTGGACGGGCAAAATCGTTCGTGCTGCTGAATAATTTCTGAAAAGGCTGACGTATTTATTGAACCAAATTATGTAACGTAGAGACGTAGCGCGCTACGTCTCTACAGGAAACGTTAAATCCGAAATCCGAGACCTGAAATCATCATGAATATCGCAGTTTTAGAACCATTAGGCATTCCCGCCGAGGATTTGAAAAATCGTATCGTCAACCAGATCGGCGACGGACATCAACTGGTACTTTATCCTGACCGCAAGGAGGATGTGGAGATGCTGGTGGCGCGCAGTCAAGGCGCCGACACCGTGGTGCTTTCCAACATTCCCTACCGCCGCGAGGTGATGGAGCGTTGTCCCGACCTGAAACGTATCTGCGTGGCTTTCACCGGTATGGATCATATCGACTTAGAATATTGCGCCGACAGGGGTATTGAGGTGAAGAATTGTGCGGGCTACTCCACCATGGCCGTCGCCGACCTGGTGTTCGGACTGGTGCTGTCGCTGGCACGCAACATTCCCGCCTGCAATGTGGTGTGTCGCGAGCAGGGCACTAAGGCCGGACTCGTGGGCTTCGAACTGGCCGGCAAGAAGTTCGGCATCCTCGGACTCGGTGCCATCGGCAAGCGGGTGGCCGACATTGCCAACGCTTTCGGCTGTGAGGTGTATGCCCATACCCGCACCCCGAAACCCTATCCCGGCGTGACCTTGGTGACGAAGGATGAACTGTTTAGCACCTGCGACATTGTGTCGCTGCATACGCCGCTCAACAATGAAACGCGCGGACTGGTGGGACGACACGAGCTCCAACTGATGAAGCCTAACGCCCTGCTTATCAACACGGCACGGGGTGGGGTAGTGGATACCGATGCTCTGGTGGAGGTGTTGCGTGAAAAGAAAATCGCGGGTGCCGGTATCGATGTTTTCGACATGGAGCCGCCCATTCCCGCCGACTATCCGCTGGCACATCTGCCCAACACGGTGGTTACGCCCCACGTGGCTTTCGCTACTCTGCAGGCTTTCGAGAAACGCGCCGATATTATCGCAGCGAATTTGGCCGCTTGGCTGAAATAGTTCTTAATTCATAACGAATAGTTTATCATCATGCTTGTTCTGAAAATCATCCTTATTGTTGCCCTTATTGGGGGGCTCTTGGGATTCATCTTCTCGGGCTTCCGTGTGAAAGAATTCTTTACCGGCTTTTTTCAGACGGGATGGGGTTGTTTCCGTGCTATCTTGGGATTGATCGTCATCATTGCTTTTATTTTGCTCATTCTTCTTTTTGTACTTTAATAGAAAAACCATAATATGTTCCAGAAGGTTATCAGAGGATGTGTCAATGTGGTGCAGAAATATCTTCCTGAACCACTGATATTTGCGATTGTATTGACTTTGGTGGCGGCGATATTGGCTATGCCGATTTGCCATCAGTCGCCCTTGGAGGTGATTGAGCACTGGGGCGATGGCGTATGGGGATTGCTGGCCTTCTCGATGCAGATGGCACTGGTGCTGGTGTGCGGTTCCGCCCTCGCAGCGGCCCCTGCCGTGAAGCGTGTGATCTACTATCTGGCCACGCTGCCCAAGAAGCCTGCTGGTGCCATCGCACTAGTCACCTTCGTATCGGCCATCGCATGCTGGCTGAACTGGGGCTTCGGCCTCATTGTGGGAGCCATCTTCGCAAGGGAGGTGGCACGCCGTCTCCGTGGGGTGGACTACCGTCTGCTGATCGCCTCTGCCTACAGCGGTTTCGTGGTGTGGCACGCCGGTCTCTCCGGCTCTATCCCGCTCACCATGTCCACTGCCGGCGAGTCGCTCAGCCGCGCCACCAACGGCATCCTTACAGATCCTATTCCCATCACGCATACCATTTTACATCCTATTAACCTCATCATGGTGGCGCTCACCATCGGAGCTATCGTGCTGGTCAACTCGCTCATGCACCCGCGCAACCCGATGATGGTGGTGGCGGTGGATCCCGCCCTGCTGCAGGATGATCCCGTCGCCGAAAAGGTCAAGCCCACCACACCGGCCGAGCGACTGGAGAACAGCCGCGTGCTGACGTGGATCATCACCGCGCTGGGACTTACCTACCTGGTGGTGCACATCGGCTTCCGAGGCGGCAGCTTCGACCTGAACGCCGTCATCATGCTTTTCCTGTTCGCCGGACTGCTGTTGCACAAGACGCCGTTGGCCTACGTGCGCGCTTTCGGCAAGGCAGCATCGGGGGCGAGCGGTATCCTGTTGCAGTTCCCGTTCTATGCGGGCATCATGGGTATCATAACGGGCGTTGGAGCCAGTGGCACCTGCCTGGGTACCGTGCTCAGCAATGCGTGCGTAAACGGTTCAGGTCCCATTACCTACCCGCTGCTGACCTTCCTGTGTGCTGCGCTGCTCAACCTGTTCGTTCCCTCGGGCGGCGGACACTGGGCCATCCAGGCCCCCATCATGTTCGGGGCAGGGGAGGTGCTGAACGTGGATCACGGTCTTACCGGTATCGCCATCGCTTGGGGCGACGCATGGACCAACCTCATCCAGCCCTTCTGGGCACTGCCGGCATTGGCCATCGCCAAACTGCAGGCCAAAGACATCATGGGCTACTGCCTCATCGACCTCATCGTGTCGGGTATCATCATCGTAGGCGGACTGTTGGTGTGGTCGGTGGTGTGAGGGAATGGAAAATGGAAAAATGAAAATTAATATAATTGAAAAAGATTGTTTGTTTGATGACGATGGCCCTGATGGGCGTTGTGGCATTTGCCCAAACTGTCACTCTCACCTTTACGGGACGGGATGCGGCGGAACATTGGATTCAGTTGAACCGTGTTGTCATCACCAACCTGACCAAAAGCTGGCAGGAAACCATCTATTGGCCCGACACCACGCTGACGATGCAGAACGGAACCGGCATTGACGAATCCGTTGCCAACGGCAGTTTCGCCCTGTCGCAAAACAACCCGAACCCGTTCACTGGCACCACCGACGTGAACCTGACGGTGGCGGATGCGGGCGCGGTGACATTGGAAATTGTGGACGGGAATGGCAAAACCGTGGGGACGCACCGCGTGCGTCCGGAATTTGGCACCCACCAATAATTCGCAGCGGTACAGCATACCATTCCGACGGTTACCACGAATCCTGTAACGAATATCGGCGCCACCTCCGCCACGGTTGGAGGAATAGTGACCTCTGATGGAGGCGAAAACGTATTCGACCGAGGGGACCACCTCTATGCCGACCCTATCAGACAACTGTATCCATATCGGACAAGGCACTGGCTCATTTTCAGATATAGTAGATGGTCTATCGGAAGAAACCACCTACTATGTGCGGGCGTATGCCATCAATAGCATTGGGGTGGCGTATGGCCAAGAGGAGAATTTCACCACCATTAGCCCTTCCACATTTATTTGTGGTACAAGTACCATAATTGATATTGACGGGAATACATATAATACAGTACAAATAGGCAATCAATGCTGGAAGAGAGAAAATTTGCGAACTAGTTTGTCTAATAGCAAAAATCAAGGATTATCTGTTCGTTGTATAAAAGACTAATGGTTATTCCGCCGGCCTGCGGTCGGCGGAATGGTGCGGGTGCCCAAGGTAAAGGGTTGGGTTGCCCCCACCATTCCGTTGCAAGCGCAGCGCAGCAACGGAATCTTGCGGACATCTGCGTATTTCGCGGATTCAAGCACCTGATGGCGGTCAATAGTCGCGTCTCCTCGAAACGCGTGATAAACGTGGTGCGGCTTCGGTTCGCAAAGCGCATTTCTTTTCGTCTATTTTCTTTGAGCGCAACCAAAGAAAATAGACAACAAACCGAAAAATAACAATCCACGAGAATAGATGTGCTATTGTTGATGTAACTCAATTCGCATTTTTTTTCAAAAATTATTGAACAATAGTTTTTTATAAAGAAAAAAGTTGTATTTTTGCACTCCATTTCCGAGAGGCTCCGGGAATGGAGTTTTTTAGTAGTAAACCTCAATGTATCACCTTTTTAACCTATCCTTTTAAGGATAAAAAATTTTTAGTAAATGGCAGAAGAAATTATTAACAATCCGGAAGAAACCGTAGCCGAGAACCAGCCCGTAGAGGCAGCACCGGCCGTTGAAGCAACTCCCGCAGTGGAAGAAGCTCCCGTAGCAGAAGAGACTCCCGTAGTAGAAGAAGCTCCCGCAGCTGAGGCTTCCGCCGCAGAAGCCGCCGAACTTCCGGAAACTCCCAAAGCCCCCAGAAAACCCCGTGAGATCGAGAACGCTTACGGCGAAATCATGGCCAACTTCGACTGGAACGCCCTCGAGAAGAAAGGTCAGAAGTACAACGCCGACGAGCGCAAGAACTTGGAAGACCTCTACACCAAGTCCTTCAAGTCCATCGACGAGCAGGCTGTGATCATGGGTACCGTCGTCTCCATCAACCAGCGCGAAGTGGTGGTCAACATCGGCTTCAAATCCGACGGTGTCATCTCCGCTTCCGAACTTCGTTACAACCCCGATCTGAAAATCGGTGACGAAATCGAAGTTTACGTGGAAAGCCAGGAAGACGCTACCGGTCAGCTCATCCTTTCCCACAAGAAAGCACGTCTCCTCAAATCTTGGCTGCGTGTTAACGAGGCTTACGAGAAAGAAGAAATCATCACCGGTTATGTCAAGTGCAGAACCAAGGGCGGTCTCATCGTCGATGTCTTCGGTATCGAGGCCTTCCTCCCCGGCTCACAAATCGACGTTAAGCCCATCCGCGACTATGACGTGTTTGTTGACAAGACCATGGACTTCAAGGTGGTGAAAATCAACCAGGAGTTCAAGAATGTCGTGGTTTCCCACAAGGCACTCATCG
>JAEEGH010016634.1_pt1 | contig 15796 bp, 13 predicted proteins | sample 9134181 | NCBI WGS metagenome assembly JAEEGH01 (sample SAMN16246544, study PRJNA631951) | gut metagenome | biome: gut microbiome; feature: rumen; material: DP-attached | host: Bos | place: Iran: Karaj | collected 2018-10
TTCGGCGGCGGCATTTTTCTGCTCTTATTTAAACAGCACGTATCCTGAAATATAGATACTCTTATAGTTATTTGCTGTGTGGTCTATTGCTATATCGGCGTCGACGAAGATAAAGTCCTTTTCGTCATCCACGGGTATAACAAGATTATCGCACCGTTCTTCCCCGTTTTCAATGAGTTTATCGGCGACAAGAGTAAAATCTATTCCGTAATACTCTTCTTCGGGCTCATAATACGGCGCTGCCGTCGATTTTTCATCGCCGTAATAGACGTCGTCGTCGCGGTAGTGGCTGTAATAGACGTAAACCATCGACTTATATTCCGAAATATCCAGCTTTTCCTGTGCGAAGTTATTATAGAACCAGCGGTACTCGATATCTTTTGCGGGCGGTTCTTTGTCGTATCCGTAGCCGTAAAACCTTTCAAATCCGAAAAGGTCTTCAAAATATTCATGTTTTACGACTTCAAAATTATCCTTTAATTTTGCGGGCGTATATCTTAAATAATCGTATGCGCCGGTCAGTTTTTCTTTATCCTCGTTGCTTATTTCGCTATCGTCTTTTTTCGGCACGATTGCGCCGTTTTCATCGAGCATTCCGTTGGAAACAAGCGTTTTTTCAAGTATGTGTTCCTGGCTTTTTGCGGAAATATTTATAACGTTAAGCGGTGTGAGGAGCACTATTCCGACGATGCATGCCGAAACGGCAAGTGCGGGTTTGAAGCCGAACTTTTTGACGACAGATGACACCGCGAAAACAACTGTTGCCGCGATAAAGCATATCGACAGCACTCTTGCGGGCGTAAGTCCGTAATAATAAACGCGTATTCCGAGGGAAACGCACTGCATGAGTATCACGGGCATCATTATTATGCCGCCCGCCTTTATAAAAAACGATGCGAGCAGGTTTTCCTTTTCGTAGCATTTAAGTGCGGCGTAATTGAATATATAAAACGCGCTTGCGAAGCTTGCGAACATATTTACGCTGCCCGACGGAATATTCAGACCCGCGATTATCTTTATAAGGTATATATAAAGAATAAAAATGAGCAAGAGGTATATCGGAAGCTCGGTATACAAAAACACGTATTTATACGCCTTCGACGGCATATCGTCCCTTTTTTCGTCAAAGACGTACGACAAAAACAGAAGCGCCGAAACAAACCACGTTATATTTGCAAGCATAAGATACACGCGTTCGACCTCGTCTATTTCGACTATAAGCGAATCAAACGCGAGCACACAGAGCGACGTGCCGGCAAACAGTATGAATCCGAGTGCGAACGCAAGCAGAAAAGATCTTATCAGATTCGGGAATATTTCGAGTTTTTCTTTATCCTTTATCAGAAGGACGAAGGAAAAAAGGACGCTTACGGAAATTACTCCGAACACGTACAAAAAGTGGAAATCCTCTTGTATCCAGTAATGGAGTATAAACATCAGCGCGGTAACGAAAACCGACGACGCAAGCGCGAGAAACGCAAACAAATTTTCGCGGTTATATTTTGCGCCCAGTTTTTCGGCGCACAGTTTTGCAAAAAACGAGAAAAACGCGCCGCATGCAAAGGCTATCATAAGAAAGCCGAGGTCCTCGCTGTCAAAGTCCGTGAAAATCAGCAAGGTCATCAAAACAAAAACCGCGGCAAGACAAATAACCGTCAGCGGAAATCTCTTTGACGTCTTTGCGATTCCGTCGGAAGATTTTTTCAGTGAATTCAATATCTTCATATCAATTCCTCCTATTTTGTTTTTACCTCAACTACATTATATCTTTTATCGTTTTAAAAGTCAAATACTCAAAAAAAGCCAAAACAAGAATTTTGTTTCGGTAATATAACCGACGTTTTGAAGCATAATAAAAACAGTCCTGTTTGATTTTTTTCATTCAGGTATTTGCTATAATTCGAGAAAGGAGGCTTTTTTGCGGATTATATTATCGGCATTAAAGCAAGATTATTATGAGCAGCAAAAAAACTACCGTTAAAATGTTGATTTTGGGTTCGATTTGCGCAATTCTCACCCTTTGTCTGCTCTCCTGTTCAAACACAGCCGACAATTCGGCGGGAAAAGCAAACAGCAATTACGGTCAGATAAACACAAATAACGGAAATGCGGACGGCGGCATCGGCGACGCCTACAGCGACACCGATATGTCCCTTGACGGTGTTGCGGGCGACGCGGCAAAGAGTGTGAACGACGCCATAGACAACATTGAGGGAAATATGGGCATAAATTCAAAAAAAGCCGGCGGAAACACCACCGCAAATTACTGATAACTCTCAACCGCGGCATCCGCCGCGGTTGATTTTTTCATTTATTTATGCATTTTTAACGAAAATTTCATAAAAAATTATCATTTTTATGCAAAAATTATGTAAATCGCTTGACATTTATTTTCTCGTATTATATAATAAATATATCAATAGATACAAAATAATAATTATTATTATAAATTAACTTTCTTGTGTCTTGATATTTATTATATATTTTCATCGCATATATTTTTTGATATAGATTACAAAAATTATAACAGTTTACATCTGCTCCGATGTATTGCGGGTTTTTATATTATATTTTTCAAGACGCCTGTTTGTTATTTATGAAATTACAAGGAGGTGTTTTTATTTTGGATCTGTTTATCGGTATCGCAATAGGACTTTGCGTGGGAATCGCCGTAACGATGATTATCGCCGCGCTTAAAAAGAAGTCCGACGCCGGCAAAATAAAGTCTGCGGGCGACGAAGCAAAACGCATTATTGACGAAGCTATTAAAAACGCCGAAACGAGAAAAAAGGAAGCCCTTATCGAAGCAAAAGAAGAAATCATCAAGAGCAAAAACGAAGCTGATAAGGAAATCAAAGAACGCAGAAACGAAATCGCGCGTCTCGAAAAATACGCGCAGCAAAAAGAAGAGTCCCTTGACAAGAAAATCGAAAGCTACGAGCGCAAGGAGGAGGCTCTCGCTCAGAAGTCCCAGAAACTTTCCGAGCGTGAAACGGAGCTTTCCGACCTTATAGCTTCCGAAATCAAGAAGCTTGAAGAAATTTCCGGCTTTACCTCCGAACAGGCGAAGGAATACATCCTCGACAGAGTTCAGTCGGAAGTAAGGCACGAGGCCGCGATAAAAATCAACGAAATCGAGCAGGAATTCAAGGAAGAAGCCGACAACAAAGCGAAAAACATCATTTCCCTTGCAATTCAGAGATGTGCTTCCGAATTTGTATGCGAAGCGACGGTTTCCGCGGTTGACCTGCCCAGCGACGAAATGAAGGGACGCATAATCGGCCGTGAAGGCAGAAACATAAAGGCAATAGAAACGCTTACGGGAGTCGACCTCATTATCGACGATACGCCCGAAGCGATTACGGTTTCGAGCTTTGACCCCGTAAGGCGTGAAATCGCGCGTCTTTCCCTTGAAAAACTCATTTCCGACGGCCGTATTCACCCGGCGCGCATTGAGGAAATGGTTGAAAAGAGCAAGCGCGAGGTTGAGCAGATTATCAAGCAGTCCGGAGAGCAGGCTACGTTTGAAACGGGTATCCACGGCATAAATCCCGAACTCGTAAAAATTCTCGGAAGACTGCGTTACCGCACGAGCTACGGTCAGAACGTTCTCGTTCATTCAATTGAGGTTTCGCACATTGCCGGCATGATGGCAGCTGAAATTGGCGCGGACGTTACGCTTGCAAAGCGCGCAGGCCTGCTTCACGACATAGGCAAGGCGCTTGACCACGACATAGAAGGCTCGCACGTACAGATAGGCGTTGACGTGGCAAAGAAGTATCACGAGAATTCCGAAGTTATTCACGCGATAGAGGCGCATCACGGCGACGTTGAGGCAAGAACTCTTGTCGCAATGCTCGTTCAGGCTGCCGACGCAATTTCAGCGGCGCGTCCCGGAGCAAGACGCGAAAATCTCGAAACCTACATCAAGCGTCTGCAGAAGCTTGAGGAAATCGCGACAGGCTTTGACGGCGTTGACAACTGCTTTGCAATTCAGGCGGGCAGAGAGATAAGAATTATGGTCAAGCCCGAAAAGATAAACGACGACGACATGACCTTCCTTGCAAGAGATATTGCGAAGCGCATTGAAGACGAGCTTGAATATCCCGGACAAATCAAGGTTATGCTCATACGTGAAAACCGTCAGGTTGACTATGCGAAATAATTAATAACATGAAAAAAGCCGAAGCGCAACGCTTCGGCTTTTTTATTTATTATTTTTTTCAAAAACGCATATACTAAATCAGTCGAGAACTCTGATTTTTACAGTATCAAAACCGAGCTTTGCGATTTTCTCTTCGATTTCCTTCTGAGACGTTTTTCCCGCAAAGAAAACACTGTTATCTCCCGATTTTTCAACCTTTACGTTTCCGAAAACTTCTTTTATCTTATTTTCGTCGGCTTTTGTCCTGATATAAAAATCGGTAACGTTATTCGATATGTCGCCAAGGAAGTCCGCTTCCTCGTTCTTCCAGCCTATCGTCTTGCGGCAGTCCCTTATTACGTCGAGCACGTCCGCCATAACGGCGCTTGCCGTCGGAAGACTTCCCGCTCCCCTTCCGCAGAACAGCACGTCGCCTACGACGTTGCCTTCAACCGAAATTCCGTTATAAACGTCGTTTACGCCCGCAATTTCGTTGTCCTCGCTTACCAAAAACGGAGCCGTGAGAACGTAAACCTTGCCGTCCGAAGCCATTTTGGACGTTCCGAGAAGCTTTATTGCATATCCGCGGTTTCTTGCGAAAAGAATATCGTCGTAGGTTATATCAGTAATTCCCTCGCACTGTATTTTTTCGGGATAAACGTGCTTTCCGAAAGCAAGGGACGTAAGGATGCTTATTTTTCTGCAGGTATCCATTCCCTCGACGTCGGCGGACGGGTTACGCTCGGCGTATCCGAGCTCCTGCGCCTCTTTCAGCGCCGTTTCAAAGTCCGTCTTTTCCTTTTCCATTTTGGTGAGTATGTAATTGCACGTTCCGTTCAAAATTCCCGCGATGCGTATGATTTTATTTGCGGCAAGGCACTGCCACATAGGTCTTATTATCGGGATTCCTCCGCCGACGCTCGCTTCAAAGAGATAGCCTATATTGTTGCTTCTTGCTATCGAAAGAAGCTCCGCACCGCACGATGCGACTACCTCTTTATTCGACGTAATTACGCTCTTGCCCGCAAGAAGCGCCTTTTTACTGAAATCGTACGCGGGATGAAGTCCGCCCATCGTTTCAATTACAAGAAATACGTCTTCGTCGTTTATTATCTTATCTATGTCATCGGTAACACGCGAGCCCAAGGGGTGGTCGGGGAACGTTCTCTTGTCGAGAATATATTTTATATTCAGTTCTTCCCCGTCGAGTCTTGCGGCAAGTTCCTTTGAATTCTTTGAAATTACCTCTGCGACTCCCGAGCCTACGACGCCGAAACCGAGTATTGCGATATTTATCATAAAAAGCCTTCCTTATCAAGAAATAGTTTTTATTATTATAGCACACATCATTTTCTTTGTAAAGTGTTTTTTACAAGACTTCAAGCGCGAATTTAACGGAGGAACAATGAACTTTTCCGAGAACAGATACAAGAATTTCATTTATTTTGCGCTTGCGGCAATTCTCTTTGCCGTGCTTTCGTTTATATTTTTCAAATATCTTTTCGGCGTCCTTCTTCCGTTTATTTTCGCTTTCGCAATATCAGTTTTTCTGCAGAAGCCGATAAACAAAATAGTATCAAAAACCCCGTTTTCAAGGGCTTTTGTCGTCATTCTCACCATAATTATCATTTTTTCCGTTTTATTTGAAGCGTTATATTTTATTTCGGGCAGGATTATTTCGGAATTATCGGGGCTATCCGACTTTTTCAGCGCCGAAAACTTAGAGAACATAAAAAATATGCTTTACGAAAGTCTTGAAAACATCCTTTCCTTTCTGCCCGACGGTATATATTTGCCGCTTATCGCGGAAATAAGCGGTTTTTTGCAGAACATTGACTCGGTTTTTTCATTTGTTTCCTCAAATATTCTTCCTCTTGCCGCAAAAACGCTTTTCGACGTGTTGAAAGCGCTTCCGCAGATTTTGCTGTTTTTCGGCGTTACCGTTATTTCGGCATTTTATTTCACCTATGACTACGACGTTATCGTATCCTTTTTCAAAAAACAGATGAGCGAAAAAATGCTGTTCTTTTCAAAGGACTTGAAAACGCAGTTCTTTTCCACGGTTTCCGGCGTTTTCCGCGCGTACGGAATTATCTTTTTCATGACCTTTGCGGAGCTGTGGACGGGCCTTTCGTTAATCGGAGAAGAGTATTCGACAATCATCTCGATTATCACCGCTTTCGTTGATTTTCTGCCCGTTTTCGGCACCGGCACGGTACTCGTTCCGTGGAGTATATTCCTCTTCCTGACCGGAAGTACAAAAAAAGCGTTGTGTATTGCCGCTCTTTATGTTATAATTACGGTAGTACGCCAGATAGCGGAGCCGAAAATTTTAGGCGACGCAGTCGGCATACACCCTATTGCAAATCTTATATCCATGTACCTAGGCCTTAGGCTTGCAGGCACGTTCGGGCTCATTTTCTTTCCGTTTGCGGTGATTATTATAAAGAACCTAAATGAGAACGGAAGCATACACTTATACAAGAACCCCGATACAACGCCCGGCATTTCAAAAAAAGGAGAAAACAATGATTTCCGCCGCAGATTTAATAAAAAACGACGAAAATAGATACGAATCGGCGATAAAAGACGTTGCCGAAGGAATTCTTGCCGACAAAAATATAAAACTCATACTCATTTCCGGGCCGAGCTGTTCGGGAAAAACCACGACCACGTCGAAGCTCAAGGATTTCCTACAAAACAGCGGCAAAAGGACGCACATGCTGTCCATTGACGATTTTTTCAAAAATCCGTGCGAAATGGGCTTTGACGAGGAAGGAAACAGAGACTACGAAACCATCGACAGCATCGACCTTGACGAACTTCACAGAGTGCTTTCAAATCTCGTTGCGGGAAAAAAGACGCGCTCTCCCGTATTTGATTTCGTGCGTGCGAAAAGAAGCAGAAAATACAACGTCTTCAAGCTTGAAAAAGACGATATTGCGATAATCGAGGGGCTTCATGCGCTCAATCCGAAAATTCTCAACGGTTTTGTCGACAAAGAAAACATATTCGAGCTCTTCCTCGACTGCCACACCGAGCAGAAAAGCGATATGCGCTACACGCGCCTTATGCGCCGTCTTGTTCGCGACTACAATTACCGCAGCACCAATGCCGAAATGACGTTTGCGCGCTGGAACAGCGTGCTTTCAGGTGAAAAAAAGTACGTTTATCCGTTCGTCTCATACGCTGACTGCACGATAAACACGTATTTTGAGTATGAAAAATATATTTTCAGAGACGATCTTATGAAAATTCTCCTCGAAGTGCCCGAAAAAAGCGTCTATTATTCCAACGCCGTGCACATTTACGACTTTATCAAAAATCTCGACTCGATAAGCAAGGAGCTTGTTCCGGAAAACTCACTGCTGCGGGAGTTTATATAAAATTTTACGGTATGCAAAGCATACCGTATTTTTATTGCAGGCTCTCTCTTATTTTTGCAATCGCCTTTGATTCAAGTCTTGAAACGTATGACCTTGATATATTAAGTCTGCTTGCGACCTCTCTTTGCGTTACCGGCTTTGTGAATCCAAGCCCGTAACGCATTATTATTATCTGTTTTTCAACCGGGGTCAGCACAGAGTTTATTTTTTCGCAAATCTGCTCCATTTTTATCTTGAAATCTATCTTTTCCGCAACGTCCTCGTCACTGCACACGAGGTCCATATACGTCAGCGGATTTCCGTCCTTATCCGTTTCGACGGCGTCGGCAAGCGACACCTCCGCCGACTGTTTTTTCTGCGACCGGAAATACATGAGAATCTCGTTTTGCAGACATTTGCCGGCATACGTTGCAAATCTCGTGCCGCTGTTTATGTTATACGAATCTATCGCTTTTATAAGTCCAATCGTACCTATTGAAATGAGGTCCTCATTGTCGCAGCCCGAATAGCAGTACTTTTTCGCAATATGCGCGACAAGCCGCAGATTCCGCTCTATAAGTATATTTCTCGCATTTTTGTCGCCTTTTCTGCAAAGCTCGAAATACTTCTTTTCCTCCTCTTTGGAAAGCGGCGGCGGAAAGCTCGACGTTCCCGAAAGCCTTAAGAACAAAAAAAGCATATTTGCGAATATCCACAGCATATTTATTCCTCCGGGTGCTTTTTTTACATTTTATGCGAAAAGGCATCAAAACGTTCAACTTTTTTGAGATTTTGAATATAATATCAATAAAAAGCAAAGGGAGAAAAATATGCAGATTATTACGGTAAACCCGTCTGACACCGTTTTTTCGATATCAAACGCCTACAATCTGAATCCTCAAAAAATAATATACGACAACGGGCTTAACGAAAACGCGGACCTCGTCGTCGGGCAGAGCCTTGTTCTTTTATTTCCGCAAAGGGTATATACGCCTCCGCAGGACGAACTTCTGTCCTCCGTTGCTTCGCGTTTCGGTGTATCGGAAAAGACACTTTTACGAAACAACATATTTCTTGCGGGCAGAAACTACGTGCTCTCGGGTGAAGAAATCGTGATAGAATACGAACCAAATCCTTTTGGCGAAAAAATTCTTACCGGGTACGCCTACGAATTCATAGAAAACGATTTGCTGGACACGGTCGTTTCTTATATGACGTATCTCATTCCCTTTACGTACGGCTTTACGCCGGAAGGCGAACTTATTTTCCCGAACGACGATAATCTCATAAGCACTGCCGTCAATTACTCGGTAAAGCCGTTGATGCACCTGTCCACGCTAACGGCAAACGGTATTTTCAGCAATGAGCTTGCGCACGAGCTGCTTTCAAACGAAAACGCCGTGTCAAATCTCATACAAAACTGCCTTGAAAACATAATAAACAAAGGCTACGTCGGCATAGATATTGACTTTGAATATTTATTTGCCGAGGACAAATTCCTTTACGTCAGCTTTATCCGTTCAATGACGAAAACGTTGAACGAGAACGGCTATTTCTGCATAGTCGCACTGCCGCCGAAATATGCGGACGACCAGACGGGGCTTTTATACGAGGGCATAGACTACGCCTTGCTCGGAGAAGCGGCAAACTACGTCTTTCTCATGACCTACGAGTGGGGTTACCGTTACGGGCCGCCGCTTGCCGTCGCACCTGTAAATTCCGTAAGGCGTATTATCGAATACGCGCTCACGTCCATTCCGTCCGAAAAAATACTTCTCGGCATATCAAATTACGGCTACGACTGGCCGCTGCCGTACGAAAGGGGTATCACCTCGGCTATATCCATATCAACCGTGGAGGCGCTGAATACGGCATTATTTTACAAGGCGGAAATAAGCTTTGACGAAAGTGCGAAAGCTCCGTTCTTTTTCTATACAGACGAAAAAGGGCGCGAGCATGTCGTATGGTACGAGGACGCGAGAAGTTTTGAAGCAAAAGTTGATTTGATATACGAATACAGCCTTGCCGGCGGCGGAATATGGAATCTGATGCGGGAAAATCCGCAGGGGTACGTTACGCTTAACGCACTTATGAATATAATTTGAAAAGCGGCGCTTTTGCGCCGCTTTTATTGTAAAAAGAAAACCACGCGATAGTCGCGTGGTAGGGAAAAGGTTAACCGATGAAAGAGACCTCCGATTGTGATATAATAAACTGACCTGTCAGTCAGAATAAAAAACAATCGGAGGAATATCTATGAAAAAAGAAGCCATAGACACAAATAGTTTAGCACATACCAAGTGGAATTGCAAGTATCATATAGTATTTGCACCGAAGTATAGAAGAAAAGTATTTTATGAAGATAAAAGAATAGAAATAAGAGATATACTACGAAAATTGTGCCAATGGAAAGGGGTGGAAATAATTGAAGGAGAAGTGTGTATAGACCATATACATATGTTAGTGAGTATCCCGCCCAAAATTAGCGTTTCGGGATTTATGGGATATTTAAAAGGAAAAAGCGCATTGCTGATATTTCAGAAATGGGGAAACATGAAATTTGCATACCGAAATCGCGAATTTTGGTGTAAGGGATATTACGTAGATACCGTGGGGAAAAACACAAAAGCAATAAAGGAATATATATCAGAGCAACTAAAAAGAGACAAAGAGTCGGATCAAATAGCATTATTTGACCCACGGGACCCATTTATGGGTGGTAAGTAACGGATGCATGGCTGGCAGGCCAATAATCAGCGCACTTGTGCGCTGCCAGTATTGTGTAGGGCTATGCCCGAAAATGAAAAACCACCCGCTATGCGGGTGGATTTTTATTTTGTCGTTTCCATATTATATTTACTTTTGAATTCTTTACCGTCAAGGTACGCGAGAATTCCCGAGTCGGTTTTGAAGTCGAATTTGAGGTAATACGAACACAGCATCTGATACTGTTTTCCCGTTTTTGACTTATGATTTTTGCCGTACTTTCCGTCCCCGACTATCGGATGTCCTATGTATGCGAGGTGCGCCCTTATCTGATGCGTTCTTCCCGTTACGAGTTCCACCTCGAGAAGCGATTTATCGCCGAAGCTTTTTACGACTTTATATTTCGTAATTACCGTCTTTATGTCGTCGTCGTATTTTATATGCATTTTCTGCTTTGCTTCGGAGGCGCTCTCAAAAATATACACTCTGTTGTTGTCTTTATCCTTATAAAGATAATTTTTGAGTGTTGCGGACTTCTTCTGCGGCACTCCGTAAACGGTACAGAGATATTTTTTAAGTATCTCCCTGTCCTTTATTTTCTTATTCATCAAAGCGAGCGCTTTTGCGTTCTTCGCCGCAATGACAATGCCGCACGTATTTCTGTCAAGTCTGTTGCACAGCGCGGGAGCAAAGCTGTTCTGCTCCTTCGGGTTATACTCTCCCCTTTTGTAAAGGTATCCGCAAAGCCTGTCCGCAAGGCAGATTTCTTTTGCGTTCTTACTCTCCTGCGAGTGGACGAGTTCCCCCTGCGGTTTATCTATCAGAATAATATTTTTATCCTCATAAACTATTTCGTCATCCCCGAGGTCAAGTTTTACGTTTTTGAGAAAATCCGTTTTTTCCTCTTTTTTGCTCTCATCAAAAAATTCGTCGGAAATATAAAGCTCTATCTCGTCCCCTATGGAAAGCGTTGTACCCGGCTCGCACCTTTTGCCGTTAAGCTTTATTTTTTTCGTACGAATCATTTTATAAAGGAGCGACTGCGGAATATTGTAAAGTGTTTTGGAAAGAAACTTGTCTATTCTTTTGTCAGCGTCGTTTTTTAATACCGTTATCTTTCTTATTTTTATCACCTGCCGAAAACCGTTTATTACAAAATAAGGCGGCTTAAAAAGCCGCCGTTATTCAGGTTTCTTTGCCGGGGAGCCGTGTGGTGCCAATGAAAACCCTGCTTTATGCAAGGCGGTGCTCTGTCCTCTGTTCTTGTGCTACCAGCGTCTGATTAATTCCGGTTCTTTTCCGTCTTTTTTCATACGGGAATCAGGAACGTCAGGAGGTCTGCATCCGACTTTGGAACCGCGAGCTCCAATTTCGTGATGTGGGTTTATAGAAGCAAGCATCACGCACCCTCCAGCATAATCATAATTTCTTATGACTTTCTGCCTGTTATATTATATGCATTTGCGTTTTTATTATTCTTTTTCCTCTGTTCCGGCGTCAAGGTCTATTTCCGACATGAATTCGTCTTCAAACGCGTCGGCCGCTTTATCGAACTCGTCGTCGTCCTCTATCGTTACGAGAATTTCGTCGCCGGACTCGTCTTTGACTATTTTCAATATCACGTATTCCTCATCTTTTCCCTCAACGGGTATGAGCGCAACGTAAGTATTGCCGTCAAGTTCTATTTTTCCGATAAACTCGAAATCGCTTTCGTTTCCCTCTTCATCGGTCAGAGTAAATACTTCCTGTTCAAAATCAAATGTTTCTTCTGACATAGTTTTTCTCCGTTTCTCGTTTGATTAGATTCATGCCGTCTGTATAATTTATTTTACCCTATTTTAAGTATTATGTCAAGTAAATTACGCATATTTTATCGGTTTTTATGCGACAAAACGTGCCTTTTTTGCGCTTTTTTGTCGTTTTTCCGACGGGTTTTGACAAATTTTTACATCTTTTGCCGCTTTTTTGTATCAATAGTCGGCTTTGAGTATTTCGCCTTTCATGAGAGCGTCAAGCTTTTCAATTGCGGTCGTTATATACGTCCTGTTCGTATAAAATTCCGAGTCCTCGTCAAGCTTTATACGGTTTCTCGTGGTTGATATGGTTGCAAAGGAATAGTTATACTCCTCTCCGAACACGGTTTTTACGTCAAACGCAAGCTCGGTCGGATATGACGCGGTTTTATCGGCGTCGTATCCGTCTATTTTTATATTGAGCAGCGAAATATAAAACTGTCTGAACGAGTCGGTATCGATTTTCCTTCCCGTCGTTTCCTCTTTAACCTCGAGGGCTTTTCCCTCTCCGGAAAGCGTAAACACGTACTCTCTGTCAGCCGTCTGCACTCTTAAAGACTCAACGTTATTGATATTCGTTCTGAAAATATTCTCGTCTATGAAATCAATAAGCCTGTATTCCAAAAACGGCGCGTTGTCAAGCGGCAGTTTCACTATCGTATCCATATAATACGAATATGCGTAATATACCGTTACTCCGTCGGAATCGACAAACTTGTTTCCGGTAAGGAAGCGGTGTTCTTTGCCGTTATATACGTAATAAACGTCGTTTGAAGGAACGGTAAATCCGTATTTTTCAAACAATTCCGCCGCTCTTTCCTCCGTCGAGTTATTCAGCACGTTCGTTTCCACCACCTGCGTGCCTTTTATGTCGATAAAATTATAAAGCGCGCTGTAATAGTTATTGAGCGAAGCGGAATAACCTCCCGGGTACGTGAGCTTATGCAGGTCGTTCTTTCCCGTCGAGGAACGCATTTCCTCCGGCACGATGCGGCTTGCCATAAACGGTTCTCCGTTTTTGGCTATATCGAATTCTTCGACGTACGAATATTCCGAATTTGAAAGCGGTTCTGCGATTACCGGGCTTAAATAGTTGTTTACGCTCTTCAAAAACAGCTCGTAATTATTGCTTATTACGTAAACGTACGGCTTATTTTCGTGTTTTGCGTAATATCCCGTACCGGTAACGAGTTGTGAGCCGATTATCACGGTGTTGCTGTTTCCCTTATTGTCGGTAACCTTAATTGTGGTTTTCGGTGATTTGTCGTCAAGTCCGAAATCCGCAAGTTCCTCTTTCGTTTTGTACTCGGCGTCAAGTCTGCTGTCCGCAAGGAACGATCTTGCGTAAAATATCATATATCCGAGGCTCTCGTGGTCGTAAAGCTGATATTCGTTGCCCTTGAAAAAGAAGTTTCCGCTGTATTCGTCTCTGTACACGGTAAATCCGCCGTACCGGTTGCTTACCTCAATTTCCGAAACGTCGTTTCTTGCAATTTCCTCGAAAATAAACGGATTTGACGTATATTCCACCTCTCCGTCGTATTCGAGCAGAATCGAGTCTTCCCTATTCTCTGTCTTTGTGATTGCGCCGCTTTTTACGGAATACGTATAATCGAGTCTGTCTCCCTCGCTGTCGTACAGTGGAAGCACTATCTGCTTTTTGCCGTTCAGGTTTACAAGAACTATATATACTATTCCCAGAATCAAAGCAAGAGACGCGAGTATTATTATCGTGATTTTTTCCTTTGCAAACGCCGTTTTACGAACGTTTTTTTCAGTATTTCCCATTAAGCCTTTTTCCTCTTTATATATACGAATATGCCGATTACCGCTATAATTACGGGTATTATCACTGTAAGTCTGATTACGTTTGCTCTGAACGCTTTCTGAGACACGGTAAGCGTCGTATCCTCCAAAACCTTATAATCTATACCGGTAACTACGCTTTCATTTCCCATAACGGCAAACGCGCTTTTTAATATATCGGCGTTTGCGTAGGCGTTATTCGAAATATAGTTGAGAAATTCGAGAGAACCGCATACCAGAACGTTTGCCTGCTTTTTATTGCTGTCGTAAATCTTCGTATAGGTTGACAGCGTCATTACGGGCGCCGACGAAAGAGATACGAATTCCCCGTTCGTATAAAGCTGCGTCCTCTGAGACGTTTTGTAAACGGCGTCAACTTTTTTGTTCTGCTTTTCGGTAAATTCTATGAAAAGCGGTGTGGCAAAGCCGAACAGCGTTGCCTGCGCACCGGATTTGGTAACCGACGCGTGCACCTTCGTCGCATATTCGCCGGTCGAATCGGGAGTTCCGATAAACGTTGTAAGTCCCGCTGAAACCGCAGACTCCGAATTTTCAGCGATAAGATTGCCCTGGCTGTAGGACACGCCCCAGTCATCCGCAAGGAATGCCGAAAATTCTTTCAAGTTCGGCGTTTCATAGTCGATAAACACCATGAGGTTTCCGAAATTTTTAGTGAGATAATTATTGAGCATACTTATCTCGTTTACCCTGTTTTCCTGCATATCGGAAAGGCCGGTATAGTCATATTCGGGGTCGCATATTATAAGAAGATTGTATTTTGAAAGCTCATCTTCGTTTATCTCTTTGAGATTTATATCCGCAACCTCGTATCCCTGCTCCACAAGAAGCGACTCAAACGCGTTGCTGTGCTGCTCGCCGTGTCCGTTGATAAACGCCGCTTTCTGCGTCGTATTGAGCGCCGTCTGCATTATCGCGCTCGTAAACTTATTTTCGCCGTCGTAAGCGAATACGCTTCCCGTCTCGGACGCAAACTTAAAGAAGTTTTTCACGCCGTACACGACGTATCTCTTATTTTCCGCGCAGTTTACTATCACCGACGTCATGGAAATCGTATCGGTACTCGATTTCTTGAACTGGTTGAAATACGTCGGGTTCTTTACGCAGTCGACGTACGAAACTGTTATTTTATCGCTTGCCGACACGTATTTTTCGGCAAGTCTTTTTATATACGACATTTCGACGGAATCCTCGAGCTTATCCTCCGTCATGCAGAAAATTATCTCCACGTTCTTTTCAAGTCCGTCTATCGCTTTTAGCGACGGCTCCGACAGAGAATATATCTGTTCTCCCGTGAGGTCAACGTAAAATCCGCCTTTTTTATTTGCGACAATCGATACAATCGCGTTGAAAAGTATCACAAATACGACGAACACAACGGTAAACACTATTGCAACCGAGCCGTATTTGAATTTTGCCGATGAAAATCTTTTATTCATTTCTGTTCCCTCTCATACTTTCCGTTTTTTCAAGACCATCTGCGTTTTTCGTAAACACGTATTGTCAGGAAAAGAAATACAACCGTAAGACTTATATAATAGATTACCGCGGTAATATCGAATACTCCGCCGGTAAACGCATAATACCGGTCGAATATCGATATCCATTTTATTACCGTTCTTATTATGCTGTTTTCAAAGAACGACGGTACGATGCTAAGCAAAAAGATGAAGATAAACACGCCTATCGACGATATCGCCGCTACTATCTGCATTTCGGTCAAAGCAGACAAAAACAGTCCTATTGATATAAAAACGCCGCCTATAAGCAGTATTCCGACAATGCTTCCGATTACCGTCGGCAGATTAAGTTTACTGATTACATCCTTCTGCTCGCTTGCAATTCTTGCAAGCGCATAGGTATTTACGACAGACGAAATAACGAGCGTTCCCGTGAAAAGCGTATACGCCGCGAAGAATTTCGCGAATATTACTTCCATAAGGCTCACAGGAGACGTAAGGAGT
>JAEEGH010016636.1_pt1 | contig 15795 bp, 14 predicted proteins | sample 9134181 | NCBI WGS metagenome assembly JAEEGH01 (sample SAMN16246544, study PRJNA631951) | gut metagenome | biome: gut microbiome; feature: rumen; material: DP-attached | host: Bos | place: Iran: Karaj | collected 2018-10
TTGCTAACACTTCAACTGAACGAACTATTCAATTGAAGAAACTATTTATTCCGGTAAAATGAAGAAACACCTGTACGAACCTCCGGTAACGCAGGAGGTAGCTCTTATTTCTGCGCAGCAGCCAATCTGCGCATCTGATGTCCGTACTAACGGGCAGGAAGTTCACGACCAAGAAATCGGAGATCAATTCGATGATTGGGACTAATTCTATGGAGGACAAGAAAATGAAGAAGATTACATTCGCAATCCTTGCAATCGCATTCATCGCGGCATTCAATTCCTGCAAAGAAGAAGAAGAAATCCAGACCCCGGACGAGGACAACTGGGAGTACTTCATGAAGCAGTACGACGAAAACACACCTCACACCCCAGGCACATTCGTAATGTTCGGAGCTAACACCTACTTCAAGAACGGTGATGAAGAGACCAGGACTCAGTATTCAGGACAATTTTATTACGATGACATTGAAGATAATTCAAAAAAGTATGAACGCATCGACTGGGTCAATGGTGACGAACTGCAGATCTACTACAACCAGTCATCATCCGAAGTTAACTATGCAGTCTATGCGATCAATACCCACACAGAAAATGAGCGCCAGAGCGTTGCTACCGTCACTCTCGTCAGCGAGCAGGGTTTGAAATGGGGAGAAACCGGTCCTCACGTATTCCATGGTGTTTATCCGGCCTTAGAAACTATTGAAGACTATTCTACTGAAAAATACCCTAAAGTCGTTAACGGAGAGAATGTTTTTACGTTCACCTCTATTGTCCCTAACGAACAGTCTTATGAAGTAGATATGGATCTTGCCGGGATGGTAGCAAAGACAACTGTACCTCCGACTGACAAAGGTAATGTTTCTTTGTATTTCTACCCAATGGTGACAACTCTCCAGTTCAACCTCACAAATGTTTCAAAGAACGATATTACTATCAAATCTATATACATTGATGCTCCTGAGGATCATAAAAAACTATCCGGAACATACTCAGTGACAGTATCGTCTGACAAGGCAACTATAGCCGGTACCCAAGATGTCTCTATTCACGATGTCATCAGGCAAAACACAATTAGCGTTAGTGGTATTAATCAGAGTCTCACGAAAGGTTCCAATGACGTTGTCAAGGTTGTCATGTTCGCCCTCCCTATTGTATTTACTAACGCGAAGTTAGCCATCAATATGGACATCAAAGAGACCATCAATGGCCAGGTCGTGACCCACAATGTAACCCGCAAGGTTGCCCTCAATGAACCAGTAATAAACGATGGTGCCGTAGTCCATGATGAGAATGGCAAAGTAGTTAAGCAGGACATCGTTTTCCAGCCAACTCACAAGTACAACTTCACCATCAAGATTCCTGATTCGACCGTATTCGAGGTAGAGGAGGATAAAGATTTCGATGTTCCGGGAGGAATTGCCCCTATTACAGTCACTAGCTACACCTACAACGCTGAAGGGGAGAAGACTCCTTTAGCCTGGACTGCAACAAGGTATTCTATCGATGGCAAGGCTGTGGGAGCTGAAGGAAAACGATGGAATACCTTCAATGAAAGTGTTCTTACTCCTGACGATTATGGCATCAGACCGACCATGCTGCAAGGCTGGGGAGTATTCAACACTGTTGGTGCACCTGTATCCCCAAGTTCTTTCAACGCAACCGTTTCCTACAATAAACCGACATACAGAAAACTCAAGGAAGCAACTCCTGCTGACAACGTCGACCTCTCAACAGTAGATGTAAATGGAGATCCTTATCATGGCTATAATACCGACCAACCAGTAAACACTGCGAACTGCTACATGGTCCACGCCAGAGGTACCTACAGGTTCCCTATGGTCTACGGAAACGCAATCAAGAACGGAGTGACCAATACTATCGCATTCAAACCTACGATGGATCGTTCTGTCAAGGAGATTGAAGACAGTATTACTTATTCTCCTTATAAGAAGATAGGTACGGATGGTCTTTGGATCGATCTGGAACATGAACAGTATTATTCTTTGACGCCTGACGAAAGCAGGGAATTGTATTTTGGTAACACATTGACGAATGAAGAGAAAAAGCAGCTGTTCAATGTCGGTTGGGGTAAGGGTTGGACAATGGATAATAATCCTGCGAAGAACCATTTCCTTTCGCCATTCCTTAACCATGCAGGTAATGGCATTACCGACCCATGGCTGAGTAATAACGTCGGGGTCGAACCGAGCACTGCCACTCTGCTTTGGCAAGATGCCGAAGGATTGATAAAGAACGTTGAAATGGACGGCGATTACATCACATTCGAAGTGACTTCAGAAATGGCCAACCTTGTGGAAGGCAATGCCTTGATAGCCGCCAAAGATGCTTCCGGCACCATCCTTTGGAGCTGGCATATCTGGATTACTGAAGTAAAGGAAGACCAAAAAATCGAATCCACAGGCGATCCAGGCGTTCCTAATGACAATAAATCGGGCGGGGTATATGCAGGTCAGACAATGGCTTCTATCCTCATTGGAAAGAAACTTGTCGAAAACTCCATTCCAAATGTTACCGATGCCAAAATTGCTGCCTTCCTAGGACTATGCGATCTTAGCGTCAGCCCAAGAGAGATAAACATCGAGTTTGTCCAGGAAGGAACGGGGGCAACCGAGGTTGTTACCTTGACGCAGAAAGGATTGTTTGATGTCAATGCTCCTTTCTACCAATACGGAAGAAAAGACCCTCTACAATTCCAGAAGGGGGTGAACGGTTCGGACAGATGGACTTTCAAAGACTTTATTAACGATGACGGTCCGGTCACAACTTCGAGTTTCTCTACATCACCATTAAGAGATGTCGTTCATATTGGAATTACAAGACCAACCGACTTCTGTACGAATAACGGTTTAGATGATAAGTATTACAACCTATGGGCAGCTAGACTTACTCGCCCGGGAAGATATGATGCGATAAGGGCTGACAAGACAAAGACGATTTATGATCCGTGTCCTCCAGGATACCGAGTACCAGCACTGGCTGATGTTGCTGGATGGGCAGGAAATAATAATTCAAAAGGATATTATAGTCAAGAAGGCGCAGATAAATACTATAAAGGCCGTGTTATTGGTCCAATTGATTATAGTTATCCATATGTTATTTTGGAAATCCCCGGTGAGAGCAAAAATGTTTATGTCCCATTGCTGCAAGGTAGGGCTTCAGGAGCTGGTACTTTAGTTAATTCAAGTAGCAGTGAATGGTGGAGACTTACCGAGACTTGCTCCTGGGTCTCTACACCGATATTCTTTTCATGTGTTCAAAGTGGGTTCACCGACACTGATAATAATATAACATATCTATCTTTTGAAGAGGATAAGAGAAAGAAGGAAAGAAGGACAGAAGCTTTCTACTGGTATTATAAGAAGACTTCATACAGTGGCCACGTAAGAACTCATTGGGACACCTCTGATCAAGCGTCTCATCAGATACGCTTCTGGTATGCAAACTCTTGGATGAATGAGTCTGGTGGTAACAGAGGCAATGCTGTGAACGTATTCATGGTCAAGGAGAGGTCAACAGACACTTGTTCAGATGTATACGTTCAGGAAACTCAATAACAGAGTCGCATACTGACTCTGATAACACCGAAGCCGGGAAGCGCAGTGAAAGCTGACTTCCCGGCTTTTTGTTATACACTCATCAAATTCTTCCAGCTTCCTTCCCGTCATGCCCGACCCGCTATTCGTCATGATTCCAGCGGAAGAGTCGTAAACAAAAAAAACAGGCACAACTAGATATGCCTGTTGCCTAAATTAGCCGAAGGATCTTTATTCTTTTGTGTCTTCCAAAGCCTTTGCGATGATTTCCTCCGCCACACCCTGCTCTTTCAATGCCTTGATAATCTTGGCTCTCTCCTCTTCTCGTCCTTTCTCGATACCCTTCTCGATGCCTTTCTCGAAACCTTTATCCATCGCAAAGTCTATCTGGTTCTGTATGTCTCTCTCGGTTGTCATATCGTTGTGGTATTTGATTTTGTCCTCTTCAGCAAAATTATGCAAATCAGCCGAATTAAACAACAGATCAAAGATCTCTTCATCGAAGCCTTCAGGCTTGCCCTCAAGTTCCGGAAGGTGATAAAGCGAATATCCAACCCTCTCTATCAGAGATGCTTCCGCGTCAGGACGGCACTTCTCCACTTCCAGGAAGATGTAGTGCAGGTCGTCGGTCATCAGTTCTCCAGTCTCATCCTCCGTCACCGAATAACGGAACAGGAATCTTTCTGTCTCCGGATGAAGGGAGAAACGCATTATCCCGATGAAATATACCGGTGGGAAGCCGTACTTCCTCGAACCTTCCCGCAGCTGTCTCTGTACCGAGAATGTTGAATTGAATACGGCCCGGTCATAGAAGTCGTGTTGCTCGGAGCGCTGCACCTCGACCAGGAACCGCTCGCCGTTCTCGTCGGTACATTCCACGTCAACACGGATGTTCTTGCCCCCTGGATTCTGGTTGGTACTTTCCTCCGGAGCGTAGGTCAGGCTGGCTATCTTCCGCTCCGGGATCAGTGCCTGCAGGAACAGGAGCATCAGGCGCTTGGCATTGCCGTAATCCTTGAAAGACCGTTTGAACTTTTAGATTTGCACCGTGATTCCAATATGGGGTTGCGGTGTTCTTTTTACCTTTGTTGTTGAAGGAGACCAGGAGAGTACGAATGAACTATCGTTTGAACTCGACTCTTTGTCTTAGACTGGTATCAGATTCGGCTTTCCTGCTCTCCGTTATATAACAAATATAAAGACTGACCGGAAAGAGGAAGCGAACTACAGGCTGTTACTAGACATCACGTCTACATTGTGTATTAGGCTTCCTCTTTCCCCCATATTGAGATGACCATTTAGAATCGTAGACATTGCAGTCTAATAAAAGTATCTGCGTCAAGGACAATATGGCGTCAGCCAAACTAAACACCACAAATTTATGTATTTTTCTCAATTCATTGGAGTTGACATCTCCAAAAACACACTGGATGCGGCGATTTATCCGGCGAAAGACAAGAAGTTGGACTTTCTCCACTTCGACAACACACAGAAAGGTCTCGGAGAGATGCTCTCCTGGCTTAGGCGCCGAGGGGTCAAGCCATCCGAGATGGTAATCTGTGCAGAACACACAGGCGTCTATACAAACCCGCTGATTGCGTTTGCAGCCAAGAGGGGGCTAGCCCTGAGCCTGAACTCACCATTGGACATCAAGCATTCGATGGGCATCGCCAGAGGAAAGAATGATGTTGTAGATGCCGGTCGCATTGCCGAGTATGCACACAACCACAGGGATAAACTGCGGTTGTATGAGAAACCGTCAGAAGCCATTATAAAGTTGCAATATCTTCTCACAGAGCGCCGTCAATATATCCGGCAGCGAACGGCCCTGATCAATCTCAACAGTGCCATGGGCAAGTATGAGACCCCCGAGGCTCGTACTCGAAATGAGTCTGCCATTCATCACTGCGAAAAGCTTGTCAAGAAAGTCGAAGAACAGATGATGGCCGTCCTTTGCTCCGAACCGGAAGTTAAGCGGAACTTTGACCTGGTGATCAGCGTCAAGGGTATAGGCCTCATAAATGCAATCAATACTGTCGTTTATACCAATAACTTCAAAGCGTTCGAAACACCAAGAAGGTATGCTTGCTATATTGGGGTCGCGCCATTTGACCATACGTCCGGCACAAGTGTGAAAGGGAAGACGCAGGTGTCGAAGATATGCCGGACCCAGCAAAAGGCAGAACTGTCAATGGCTGCCAGAAGCGCCGTAATCCACGATCCTGGACTCAAACGCTACTACCAGCGAAAGATGAAAGAGAAAGGTGGAGGCAAGGATGCTCACGGCTTAGTTCTTAACGCAGTCAAGTTCAAACTCATTCTCCGTATGTTTGCCGTCGTGAAATCCGGGCAGCCCTATAAAGTCTTAAATTACTAAAACCCAATCGGTTGAACTATCATAATGCTTAGTGCCAGATTGCAGGAGATGCAACAAGTTAGAGTAATAGACACGGGTCTAATCAAAGTAATAGTATCGCTCCACTTCTTCAAATCCGGTACAGACAGATAGTAAAAAACCAAGGAGACATGGATATGGAACAACAGTATCAAGACCGCATCGAACGATGCTTCAGTGCATATAAAGACATCATACTGAGTCAAGCAGCACATCCCGAGGATGATGACTATGATATGCTGGAATCTCAGGTTATGTGTGACCTGGAGAGAGCAATAGAGGACAAAGTCAGGAAACAGTTATTGTTGGATATTAAAGGGTATCTGAGCAACGAGTTGCCCTTCTAAAGCTAACCATCATACGGACATAGGACCGGCAACAGTCGGGCGCGAGGAGAGCCTTATTACGGAGCTTCCCGCAGCGCCCGTACTGTAGCCGCCGCATGTCGTATATTGCGGCGGCGGTGCCTTCTTCAAAAAAATATAAAAAAGAGTGAATCCCTTGGAAAAGTCTTAGAATACCAGTTGTCCAGGAGGATGTCAGCATACCGGCCGGGACCCAGACCGTTAATAATTCTGTTTTCCATTGTTTGTTTAGTATTACGGCTGTCGGGAGCGGCCGGGCACATCTCCCTACAGCCGAATTGACATAATCACAGCCCGGCTTGTTTCAAAAGTGGGAAACAATCTGGTTCCGGAGATTAAAAAACAGAAATATCGTATTAAAAAACAGAAAAATGTTTTTGAATTGTGTCTCCTGCCGTGAATTGGCGTTTGATTGGCATATTATCTGAAACCATCGTTTTGAGGCTGGTACGGAAAGTCCTTAAATTCAGAAAGATGGTTAATCAGATAGTGTCAAATTGGCTACCATCTTATAAAGAAAATCATTAATAATCAAATATTTCTGTACCAGGAACAGTTAAATCTGTAAACTCATTATAGGATTGGACAGCTGGAGTTTCGCCAAACTGCTGCACGGTCATACCCCCTGGAAGGCCATGGAAGGCCTATCGATGTGCGCCACCCGTCGATTTCAGCCCATGGCGCACAGTGACCCGCACTGGAGGGCCGTAGAAGGCCGGTCGTTGTGCAGCAGTTTGGCGAAATGGCACCGCCGCCGGAATATGCGGCCTCCGGCGGCTGGGCGCTGCGGGGAGCTCGCCCCCAAGTGGCTCTCCTCGCGCCCTGCCAGGGAACTGACGTGGATTCCCGGTCGAGCCGGGGCTGGCGGGGATTCCCGAACAGGTCGGGAATGACGTTCACGTCGGGCATTACGACGAGTGACCGTTAACTAACTAGATTTCAGCGATTTTAATGTATAAGGGCCTCGAATCCGAAGCCCCATATATAACGAGATAGTTAATTCTCAATGTATTACGTGTCACCAAATTAGCGCCTTTATTTCTTTTTTCGGCTATTGCTGGCAGCGGCTTTGCGTCGGGCCGGGGCTTTGGTGACTTTGCCGCGAATGCGGAGGATCTCGTAGTCGGCGTTGCCTTCGTAATAGACCATCAGTTGTTTGTCGAATGGCATTGCACCGTCGTCGTTGAGGTATGTTACGATGACTTTTCCGGTCTTGCCTGGTTTTATCGCTTTTTTCGGCCATTTAGCCTTTGCGCAACTGCACATGCTTGACACTTTCCTAATCTTTACCGGGACCTCCCTCTCGTTCACGAATTCGAACGAGTAGGACTTTGGGCCATCCTTTTCTGAGAACTTGCCGAAATCGTGTACGTTCTCCTTGAAAGTCAGTGCATCGTAGGGATATGGAAGTGCTTTCGATTTCTGGGCGTAAAGCCTGTTGCCGCACAGTAATGCGCAGAATGACAGCGTAAAGATCAGGAAGATGCGTGATATACTGATATTCAAGATAGTTCGCATAATTCTCAGTTTAATGTCCGAATGTACTCTGAAAGTCGGATAATCCACGTCCAAAGTTACAAATAATGCGCCTGAAATCACTTTTCGGGCGTCTTAAATTAGCGGATATATTTTGCAGATTGAAAAATTTATACTAATTTAGCATCGCTAATTGGACAATTTTATATTCATTACTATTATGAAACGTATATTAACTATTCTTGCAAGCCTTGTGCTTGCTGCATCGATTCCTGTAGCTAATGCTCAGAACAAGGACTTTGATGGTTACTGGTTCATGCAGCTGCAGGGCGGAGTCGCACACACGATCGGTGAGACCAAGTTCACCGACCTGCTTTCTCCATCGGCCGCTGTAAGTCTCGGTTATCAGTTCTCGCCAGTTTTTGGTGCCAGGCTGAATGTCAATGGCTGGCAGGCTAAGGGTGCTATCGCAGGCCCTCTCACCAACTACAAGTGGAATTATGTAGAAGGTGGTCTCGACCTCATGGCTGATATGGCAGCTCTTTTCGCTGGCTATAAGTATGACCGTCTCCTCAATCCTTACATCTTCGGTGGTGTTGGTGCGAACTATGCATTCAACAATGCTGAGGCTAACGCAGTGAAGAACCAGTTCCCTGCAAACGGCTATCTCTGGGAAGAGAAGAGCCTTTCTCCAGCTCTCAGGGCTGGTGCAGGTTTGAACATCAGGCTCACCGACGTCCTTGCTCTCAACCTCGAGGGTAACTGCAGCTTCATCAACGACTACTTCAACTCAAAGCAGGGTTCCAAGGCTGACTTCCAGATCAAGGCTCTCGCAGGCCTGACCCTCAGCTTCGGTAAGGCTAAGCCAGTTCCTGTACCAGTGGTAGTTCCTACCCCTGCTCCAGCTCCTGCTCCAGTCGTTAAGCCAGAGCCAGAACCAGAACCAGTCGTTGTTGAGCCAGTTGTTGAGACCGAGCCTGTATTCGAGTCTCTCCAGCGTAACGTATTCTTCATCATCGACAAGTGGGATATCCGCGACAGCGAGCAGCTCAAGATCGATGAGATTGTCGAGGCCCTCAAGGCTCACCCGGACACCAAGGTTCGCGTAAGCGGTTATGCTGACAAGGACACTGGTACTGCCAAGAGGAACAAGTTCCTCTCTCAGAAGAGGTCTGAGGTTGTTGCTGCTGCTATCGAGGCTGCCGGCATCGCTAAGGATAGGATCATCACTGAATACTTCGGTGACACTATCAACCCATTCGACACTCCTGAGGAGAACCGTGTTGCTGTCTGCTTGGTTAAGTAAGCAAGTCTGACAATAAGCGATAAAAGAAGACGGATCGATGTTCAAATCGGTCCGTCTTCTTTCCTTTTTGGGAAATATTCATTAATTTGGCGTAAAATTTACAGCGGTTCTCGCATATGTCAGAAAGCATAGGTTATATTTCTCAAATCATCGGTCCGGTGGTGGATGTACACTTCGGTGCCGATACCGATGAAAAGGCTTTGCCGAGCATCCACGATGCGCTCCTGGTCGACAGGGGAGAGGGCAGGAGGCCATTGGTTATTGAAGTTCAGCAGCATATAGGGGAGGACACCGTCAGGTGCGTGGCAATGGATTCCACGGACGGATTGCGTCGCGGGATGAAAGCCGAGAATACCAAGGCTCCTATCTCGATGCCTACCGGAGGCCAGATCAGGGGACGGGTAATGAACGTAGTTGGCGATACCATCGACGGACTTGGTGCCCTGAGAAATGCGAATTCGTTGCCTATTCACCGTGACCCGCCTAAATTTGAAGATCTCACGACGTCTCAGGAGGTCCTTTATACCGGTATAAAGGTCATAGACTTGCTCGAGCCTTATCTGAAGGGTGGCAAGATCGGTCTTTTCGGTGGCGCAGGAGTAGGCAAGACCGTACTCATCAAGGAGCTGATAAACAATATCGCAAAGAAGCACAACGGATTCTCCATTTTTGCCGGAGTCGGTGAGCGTACCAGGGAAGGTAACGACCTCCTCCGCGAGATGATTGAATCCGGAGTCATCAAATACGGAGAGGAATTCCAGAAGAGCATGGAAGAAGGCCACTGGGATCTGACCAAGGTCGACCGTGAGGAGCTGGAGAAATCCCAGGTGTCAATGGTATTCGGCCAGATGAACGAACCGCCAGGAGCGCGTCAATCAGTTGCGCTTTCGGGTCTTACGCTGGCCGAGTCCTTCCGTGATTCCGACACTGGAGACGGCCCGCGCGATATACTCTTCTTCATCGACAACATATTCAGGTTCACGCAGGCCGGCTCTGAAGTTTCCGCCCTTCTTGGGCGTATGCCTTCTGCCGTCGGCTATCAGCCTACCTTGGCCACGGAAATGGGTCAGATGCAGGAAAGGATTACTTCCACCAAGAACGGATCCATCACTTCTGTCCAGGCTGTATATGTGCCGGCGGATGACTTGACGGACCCGGCTCCGGCTACGACTTTCTCCCATCTGGATGCAACGACCGTCCTCAGCAGGAAGATTACCGAATTGGGAATATACCCGGCCGTGGATCCGCTGGAGTCCACATCCAGGATCCTGGATCCTAACATTGTCGGCACCGACCATTATGAGACCGCGCAGAGGGTGAAGCAGATCCTCCAGAGAAACAAGGAACTGCAGGACATCATAGCCATCCTCGGCATGGACGAACTCTCGGATGAGGACAAGCAGACCGTCAACCGTGCCAGGAGGGTGCAGAGGTTCCTCTCGCAGCCATTCTTCGTGGCAGAACAGTTTACCGGAGTCCCTGGCGTGATGGTGGACATCAAGGACACCGTCGAAGGGTTCAGGAGAATCCTGGACGGAGAGGTGGATTACCTTCCTGAACAGGCATTCCTCAATGTGGGAACCATAGAAGATGCCATCCGTAAGGGAGAAGATATCCTTGCAAAAGCCAGGAAATGATCCAGTTGAGCGTCAATAGTCCCGAGGGCGTCCTTGTGCAGACTGAAGCCTGCATGGTGGAACTGCCGGGAGCGAAAGGGAGGTTCGTGGTCCTTGAGGATCACGCCCCGCTGATTTCGTCCCTGGTGAGAGGGAATATCGTTTACCGCTCGGAGGAAGGCAAGGAAGAAAGCCTGTCCATCGATTCCGGATTTGTGGAAATATGCAATAATCACGTAAGTGCCTGTGTAGAACTCTAATGAAGAAGTGGATCGTCATATTGCTGTCGCTGTTGCTTCCGCTGGCTTTGCCAGCCCAGGAAGCACAGTCCGCCGACGATGGACTCACTTTCGACATGGATGAATATCTCTACGGTCACGTCCGTGACTCGTATGAGTGGCACATTACAACAGTGAAGGGGAAGCCGGTCAGCATTCCGCTTCCGGTCATCGTCATAAGCAAGGCCGGCGGCGGTTTCCACTGCTTCTCTTCCAGGCACCTGGAGGAAGGGGAATATAAGGGCTTCTATATCGCTCCTGCAGGCAGCAGATACGAGAACAAGATTGTCGAACGCGGGTCCGATGGATCCGAGGTCCGTCCGTGGGATTTCTCAGTAACCAAGAACGTGGCCGGTCTCCTTATCAACAGTGCTCTCCTGCTGTTCATCGTACTAGGCACGGCATCCTGGTACCGTAAGCACGATGCTGCCGAGGAAGCTCCGACAGGCGGAGTCGGTATTATGGAGATGCTTGTGACCATGGTCGAGAACGACATCATAAAAGACTGTGTAGGAGAAGATTACAAGAAGTATTCCCCGTATCTCCTGACAGCGTTTTTCTTCATATTCATCAATAACTTGATGGGTATCGTACCGTTCTTCCCGGGCGGGGCAAACGTTACCGGCAACATCGCCGTAACCCTTGTGCTTGCGCTGTTTACCTTCTTTACCGTCAATATATTCGGTAACAAGCATTATTGGAAGGAGATTCTGTGGCCGGAGGTGCCTACATGGCTCAAGGTGCCGCTCCCTCTGATGCCGGTGATCGAAATAATCGGTATGTTCACGAAGCCTTTCAGTCTGATGGTGCGACTCTTCGCAAATATCCTGGCTGGCCATTTCATGATCCTGGGTGTGGTAGCAGTCGTCTTCCTGACGGCCAAGATGGGAGTCGCCGTCAATTCAGGCCTCAGTGCCGTGGCCGTAATCCTCGGAGTATTCATGGATTGCCTCGAACTCCTCGTGGCTTTCATCCAGGCATATGTATTCACTATGCTTTCGGCAGTCTTCATCGGGCTGTCGAGGCAGAAAGCTGAAATTGAATAGTTTTTACTTTTAAACCATATCATTATGTTTCCTTTAGCATTTTTACTTCAGGCAGGAATGTCCCTCGGGACCCTCGGAAAAGCCATCGGTGCGGCTCTGGCTGCTTTGGCTGCTGCAATAGGTATAGGAAAGATCGGACAGGCTTCCCTCGAGGCCGGTGCCCGTCAGCCTGAGCAGGCCGCTCATTACAGGATGACGGCTATCATCGTCAGCGCTCTCATCGAAGGTGCCTGCTTGTTCGCAATCGTAGTCTGCCTTATCGCCAAGTAACGATGTCTCTGATCACTCCTGATTTCGGATTGATTGTATGGATGACGCTGATATTCGGCATCGTCTTCTTCATCCTGGCCAAGTGGGGATTCCCTATGATCACCGACTCGGTCCAGAAGAGGGCGGACAGGATCAACGCTTCCATCAAGGCGGCCAAGGAGGCGGAGGAAAAGCTCCGCAACCTTGCGGCCGAGCAGTCGGAGATGATCGAGGAGGCCAGGAAAGAGCAGGCTCGCATCCTCAAGGAGGCCGCGGCATCAAGGGACATGATTGTCGAACAGGCAAAGGTCCAGGCCCAGGATGAGGCCACCAAGATAATGGACCATGCCCGTACGCAGATTGCGGCCGATAAGGAGAGCGCATTGCGGGACATCCGCAAGGAAGTCGCCCTGCTGTCGGTCAGCGTAGCGGAAAAAGTCCTCAAGAAGGATTTGGAGGACAGCGGCAGCCAGACTGAGCTTGTGAACAGGCTTGTGGATGAAATAGGCAAGGAATGAATACGGGAATTATCGCTTCACGCTATGCAGAGGCACTCCTGAAGTTGGTCGACGAGACCGGCGGAGGGGAGGCTGTAATCGCGCAGGTGCAGCATCTATGTGAGGTTCTGGACAACATTCCGGATCTCAGACGCGCGCTTGTCGATGTGGCTGCGGTGTCTGCGGACCGGAAGGTGTCCTTGCTTGAGGCTTCACTTCCGGAAGGCGAAAAGCTTTGTCCGGAATTGGAGAAGTTCATCAACCTTTTGGTCAAGAACGGCCGTATTGGCGATATCCGATTGATATTCAATTCCTTCGTGACTGCTTGGTACAAATCCCGCAACATCGTGCGCGGTAAGCTTTCCGTTCCTGTTTATTCAGACAGCACTCCCGCACTTGAGAAGAAGCTCAGGGAGATTATCGAGTCCAGGACCGGCAGCAAACTGCTGATGACCACGGTAGTCAACCCGGATCTGATCGGTGGCTTCGTCTTTGAAGTCGAAGATATGCTCCTCGATGCATCAGTTTCCCATCAGCTTGAACTTATCAAGCGACAATTTATCGAAAAGAACCGCAGAATCGTGTAATTCTATATGGCGCAGAACAATAATATAAAACCAAGTGAGATTTCGCAGGTGCTCCTCCAGCAGTTGAAGGACATCGATACCTCCCTCCGTTTCGAAGAAATCGGCAAGGTTCTCCAGGTCAGCGACGGTGTCGCCCGCATGTACGGGCTTGCCAATGCCGAAGCGGGAGAACTGCTTGAATTCGAGAGCGGTGTGAAGGGAGTCGTGATGAATCTCGAGCAGGACAATGTCGGAGCCGTTTTGCTCGGTCCTACCGACGAGGTCAAGGAGGGGATGATGGTCCGCAGGACCGGCAGGATCGCTTCAATCAAGGTGGGCGAACAGATGCTCGGCAGGGTTGTCGATCCTCTCGGTGTTCCTCTCGACGGCCTGGGCAGCATTGGCGGCGAGTTGACGGAGATGCCTCTGGAACGTAAAGCTCCCGGGGTGATTTACCGCCAGCCGGTCACGGAACCGCTCCAGACAGGCCTGAAGGCCATCGATGCCATGATTCCTATCGGACGCGGCCAGCGTGAGCTGATAATCGGAGACCGTCAGACAGGCAAGTCTTCCATCGCGATCGACACCATCATCAACCAGAGGTCCTGCTACCTGGAAGGAAAGCCGGTCTATTGCATCTATGTGGCAGTCGGCCAGAAAGGTTCTACGGTCGCCAACATCGTCGAGACCCTCCGCGCCAAGGGAGCGATGGATTACACGATCGTAGTAGCTGCAACCGCAGCCGATCCGGCGGCCCTTCAGTATTACGCTCCTTTCTCCGGAGCCGCCATCGGGGAATATTTCCGCGATACCGGCCGTCCTGCCCTCGTTGTCTATGACGACCTTTCCAAGCAGGCCGTGGCCTACCGTGAGGTGTCCCTGATCCTCCGCCGTCCTTCCGGGCGCGAGGCGTATCCTGGCGATGTGTTCTATCTTCATTCAAGGCTCCTTGAAAGGGCTGCGAAAATCATTGACCAGCAGGAAGTCGCAGAGCAGATGAACGATCTTCCGGAGAGTCTGAGGGGCAAGGTCAAGGCAGGCGGTTCGCTCACCGCCCTACCTATCATCGAGACCCAGGCCGGTGACGTTTCGGCTTATATTCCTACAAACGTCATCTCCATCACCGACGGCCAGATCTATCTCGAATCCAGTCTGTTCAACCAGGGCCAGCGCCCTGCCATCAATGTCGGTATTTCGGTGTCCCGAGTCGGTGGAGCCGCCCAGGTGAAGTCGATGAAGAAGGTGGCCGGTACCCTTAAGATAGACCAGGCACAGTACAACGAGCTGGAGTCCTTCTCGAAGTTCTCTTCGGATGTGGACAAGGTCACTGCAATGGCACTGGATAAGGGTCGCAAGAACAACAAGCTCCTGATCCAGCCGACGTATTCTCCGATGCCGGTAGGGGAGCAGGTGGCTATCCTGTACTGCGGTACTCATGCGCTCATGAGCGATATCTCCATTGATGCCGTACCGGAGTTCCAGGCTTCGTTCCTGGACAGGATGAGGGCAGGTCATCAGGATATCCTGGAAGCCCTTGCTTCCGGCAAATTCGATGAGAATTCAGCAAAGGTTATCGAAGAGGTCGCTGCGGCTGTGTCTGAATCGTTGAGGTAATGGCATCTCTCAAGGAAATAAAAGGCAGGATCGCTTCTGTTGCGAACACGCTGAAGATCACTTCGGCGATGAAGCTGGTTGCATCCGCCAAACTCCACAAGGCCCAGCAGGCGATCGGGAATATGCTTCCATACCAGAAGCAGCTCTATCGCATCCTGATGGACCTCATGGCTACCGCCGGTTCCGAAGGGAACGGATTACAGCTGGATAGCGGAGGGCTCATGGCCTCCCGCCCTGTCGGCAAGGTAGCCATAGTGGCATTTTCCTCCAATTCCTCCCTCTGCGGAGCGTTCAATTCGAATGTCGTAAAGCAGGTCCTTGCAGTTGTGGCCGAATATCGCTCCCAAGGCCTTTCGGATTCTGACATTACGGTATATTCTGTCGGCCGCAAGATGGCCGATGCCATGCGGAAGGCAGGATTCAGGAGTCCGGCCGACTATTCCAGGATGGCGGAAAATCCTTCCTATGAAGCTGCAGCCGCCTTGGCGCAGGAACTGCTGGACGGATTCCGTGACGGGCGTTTCGACAAGGTGGAACTCGTTTACAACCACTACAAGTCCACCGCTTCACAGCCGACTCTCCGCCAGACTTATCTGCCTATGGCTCTGTCGGATGCCAACCCTGAGATCTCTTTGAAGAGACCTGAGGTATCCGAAGCGGAGATCCCGCATCCTCGCAATCCGGAGGATTTGCTCATCGAGCCTTCTGTGGATGAGCTGATCGGTGTCCTCCTGCCAAAGGTCGTCCGTCTCCGTATTTACACGACCCTCCTGGACAGCAATGCCGCAGAGCATGCCGCCCGTACCGTGGCCATGCAGACCGCAACGGACAAC
>JAEEGH010016638.1_pt1 | contig 15795 bp, 6 predicted proteins | sample 9134181 | NCBI WGS metagenome assembly JAEEGH01 (sample SAMN16246544, study PRJNA631951) | gut metagenome | biome: gut microbiome; feature: rumen; material: DP-attached | host: Bos | place: Iran: Karaj | collected 2018-10
CCCTTTTTCAAGAAATATATCATTTTTGAAAGATTCGGTGAACAGGAGTTCGTACTCTTCGCCACCATTTAACGCAAAATCAAGAGGGTCAAGGCCATAGCGCTCTGCCATACGCAAGACTTCGGGGGCTACCGGCAACTTTTCGCAGTCAATCTCGATACCCACGTGCGACGCTCCTGCCAGGTGGTTCAGTTCCGAGGAGAGTCCGTCGCTTATGTCCATGCAGGCACCCGAGACGCCGAGTTCCACAAGGCGTGCCCCGCAGCGTTCGTCTATTACAGGAGCGAGATGATAATTTACCAGCGTCGGGAACTCTTCTCGCGCTTCCGGGTGGTTCATCAGCAACCAGAGCCCGGCACCCGATTTTCCGAGCGTGCCCGCGACATACACGCCATCACCCGGTTTGGCACCGGACCGCACTAGCGGATTTTCACCTGCGCAAGTTCCCAACAACGTTGTACTGAACATGCCGCATTCGCCCGCAACCGTATCACCACCAATCAGCGCAATTCCGCGCCTGGCGAAGCCTTCGGCAAGGGCCTTGCCCACGCGGGCACGCACCTCGTCGCTCCAGCCCCTGTTCACGCAGAGCCCGCAGACGGCAAACCTGGGTACGCCACCCATCGAAGAGATGTCCGACACGTTAGAAACGATATGCTTTTCTACCGCCTGCTCCGGGCTCGACCAGTCCATGCGGAAATGCGTCCCTTCCACAGAGAGGTCCTTCGTCACGAGCCAGCCGTCAAACATGGCGCAGTCATCGCCCACGGGGAGCCAACCCCTCCTTTCGGGTGCAATTTCACCCATCGGGAGCGACTTTTTTAGCACGGAATCGATAAACTTGAACTCGCCCAAATCAACTGACATACCGCAAATTTAAATAAGTCTCGGAACCGCGCAAAAAACATCTTGGCGACAAATGGTGGATAAGTTGGCTATAATTGTGGGGTAAAAAATAAATTTTGAAAATACCCCCAAAAATCTATCCACAATCCGTAATAAATACCTATCTTTTAGGGCATGGGACACATCTTCTTCATATCGCCGTCCGCCCCCGGCAGTCTTGACAAGATGAGCCAGTGGACACTCCGCTGGCTGCTCGAGAACGACATGGCGGAAGACTGCACGATGTACACCTGCAATTCCGTGGAAGAAGCCACCGGAATCCTCGAAACGGCGCTCATCGTCGGCGAATCCCCGTCCCTCATCATCTTCGACCATGCCGACCGCCCCACTGACGTGAACATCGCGTTCAGCAAGACGCTCCACAGCAGCATCCCCGAATCGTGGATTGTGGAAATCGTCCCGGACTCCATGCCCATCCAGAAGAGCGACGACAGCAGCCTCTACTGGGTACGCAGGCCGCTCGACGAGGACGAATGGCGCGAGACGCTCGAGCAGGTGCTCCGCAGGACCCCCACGCCGCAGTGGGCGAATGATTAAGAACATCTAGTTACTCGAAGGACGCTACAACAGGCGTTCTTTTTTTTACCCATATTTAACCCTAGCCACTAACAATTGGCCACTAGTAACTATTTTTTGCAATATGGATTTGAAATTTAAAGGTGTAAGTTACTTTGGCGTGCGCTCCCCCAAGCACGTTCTGGCCGACATGGCCGACATCAAGGCGGCAGGCTACAACGCAGTTCTCCACACGTGGAGCGAGGAAGACCAGCAATATTACTACGGCACGATGAAGGACATCGTGGATGGGAGCGCCGGAATGGGTCTCAAGGTCTACGTGAACCCGTGGGGTGTGGGCCGCGTGTTTGGCGGCGAGGCGTATTCGGAACTCACCGCAAGGAACCACGACATGTGCCAGGTGGCGCTTGACGGCAAGCCCAAGGTGGCCGCCTGCCCGAACCATCCGGAATTCCGCGCCTACATGCACAAGTGGATTGAATCCGTTTGCGCGACGAAGGTCGACACCATCTTCTGGGACGAGCCGCACTTTTATTTCGAGAAGGGCGGGCTGCAGAACTGGAGTTGCAGGTGTGAAAAGTGCTGCGCGCTGTTCAAGGCGCGTTTCGGGTACGAGATGCCCGCAGAACTCACCGACGACGTGAAGAAATTCCGCGAGGACAGCCTGATTGATTTTCTGAAAGAAATGACCGAAGATGTGCACGCGCGCGGCAAGCGCAACTGCGTGTGCATGCTCCCGCCGTGGTTCCCCGCGGGGCTCGACGACTGGGGCCGCGTTGCAGGCCTTGCAAGCGTAGACGAGGTGGCCAGTGACCCGTACTGGGAACGCGGCGCCACCGAAGAATGGGTCCGCGAGAAGTATGCCGAGACGGCCCGCAAATTGACGGATGTCGCCACAAAGTACGGCAAGGCCGTGCAGATGTGGGTGAAGGCCTACCAGATAGAGGCGGGCCGCGAGAACGACCTCGCCATCGCTGTTTCCGAGAGTAGCGCCGCCGGCATCGACAACATATTCGCATGGAGCTACCGCGGCACCGAGACGCTCAGCTGGCTAAAAAGCGACAACCCGGACGAAGTCGCCCGGATGTTTAGAGCTGCGTTGAAGTAAGCAAAAAACTTCAGCTAGTCAACAACTGTCTCGTCCCCGCTTTCTTCAACGGGGGCGTCTTTCTTGCAGCGAACTGCGCCACGGCCCATGTCGGTGCGATAAGACGGGTTATCCACATAAAATCCGTCTTCGTCCATTGCAACTATATTTGATGTGGCAACAAAATTGCTCACATAGGCCAATCTTCCATCAGGATATACACCTGACACGAACATGGGAAGTATCGTAAGGCCACTTTCATTTGTCGCGTTTGCCCATTCATTAACATTGCGGGCAAGGAACATGGACATGTCCACCCGGGCGTCTTCAAAAGAGCTAACCTGTGGATAGAAAATCTTTACTAAGCCGAGCCATTCATCCTCCGTCGGAATATGCCAACCACCCGGACAAACACCCTGATGAGGATTCATTATAATGCCCCCCACTTCCGAAGCAGACGCATAATCCCACTTGCTATCTATGTTCATCGCAGCATTCCATAAATATTCGGTCCCTAAATAAGAACAGGCCGAATCATCACGAGACAAACACGAAATGTGATTTCTCAGGCTATAGTATTTGTCTTCGTCTCTGAAATTCAAGTTTTCCGCCATCCAAGTTCCAGACCCCTCAATATGGATGGTCTTGTAAATTTTCCCGTCACGCGGATCTTCCAATTCACCATAATCCAAGGTCTCGTTAAAATAATTCACCCGCCCATAGGGGACATCGAAAATTTCCGCAAGTACCCAATCTGTACCATGCGTCCATGTCTTCGTCGACGTATCTTTGCAAACATACTTATAATTACTAGTCAGCGATCCAATTACGGATTCATAGCAATATTGGCCCAACATCTTTTCCATATCGCTAACGAGTTGCATCGTCCCGTCTTTGCATACGTACAAATTTTCTGGATTGATTATGCCCCAGAAAGTTTCTCGGCCATTACAGTCTTTTCCATAACTATCCGCCTCAGTTTTCGAAATTGGATTCCAAGACGGGTTTGGGAAAGAAAGGCTACAGAAGGGATATTTCTTTGTATACAAGGAATCTTCTATTTCATCTATATTATAAGCCTTCATGAACGACTCTTCGCTGCCATAGAAATAATTAACAAATGAGTTAAAATTCGTATATTCAAGCCTACATGTTTTTACTCCACCCAGTTTTAATAGAGAATCCGCAACACTGCAATAAATTTCGCAACTTTCTTCAGTATTTGCATTCATTGAATAATATCCTGTCGTATTGTTAGGGTTATCAACATACTCACATTTATAATAGGATTGAGTAGACGATGAATAAGATATTTCTCCAATGCGGTTAATGGTGCAACCCATCAATCCGAGGTCACAATCATAAGACCAACCATTTCTCCAACGTCCCGTATATTCATCATATACATTGCAAAACGGATAAGTTCCACCCTCAAATTGCACCATTTCGACCCAAACATCTCCATCGGAATTTTCCGGCCAAGCAGATGTGTCAATAACAGAATAATTCCAAGTCCCCACCCAAAGATGAGATTTCTCATCGCAAACATATTTCTTCCCATATTCCTTCACATATACAGAATCGCCGAAAACATCTTTGCGGCAGCCTCCGAAAGTGCGTTCAGCGGCATCTACAGTCCGACGCCATCCCTTCTCTCCGTTAAACGCGCCAGTACTATCGAAAACATATATAACATCCGAATTAAGATTGCCCGATTTAATCGTGCCATCCAAGGTATCGTTCCAATTCAATATATCTAAATCGTTATCCGACAGTACTGTCCAGCGGTTCATATCAGCCGAGCATTTAAAAGCAGCCTGTGATCCATCCGTCGAATAATATGCCGATTTCTTGTTCGAAATAAACACAACCGTGTCTTTGTTGTCCGCAGTACAAGCGGGCACGCCCAGTACAGTCTGCCAGTAATTGCGCAGGTATTTAGCGAAATCCGGGACATTCACGCTCAAGCCCCAGCCAGCCACCCGCCGTTTTATCGTTTCATACCCGCCATTCACATCCATCCACAAACTCCAATCAGCAATAGCCGCCTCCAAGGAATCATTCTCCCATTTACCTTCTTTCGCAACAGCATTTCCAATGCTTGTCACAAGCGATAGCATGTCCCCCGCATCACCATTCCTCTGAAGCAAAATAGAGACCGCCAACAAAGCCGCGTCGTCATCGTTCGAACCGGCAATGTTCAAATCTTCTGCGCCATCCGAAAATCCTTCATCATCAATCCGGAATATTTTCCATATTTCCTGTTCGGCCTTCTTCTTCGCATCGGCAAAGCGGTACTTTTCTTTCGTAACCAGATGCAAAATTCTTTCGTATTCCATATGCGTAAGCACATTGACATTGACCCTGTTTCGATTACGGAAATCCGAAATCGCATTCAGAGAAATCCTGACATCGCTCACAGCACCAGTGACTTCATTTCTATAGAAACCATTCACTGTAACAAAACCATACTGGCTCGCCAATTTTACAGAGCGGATATTGAAACTACCGTCATCTTTTGATATTCGCCCCTCAAACTTGGTTCCGGTCTGTTTCAGGGTACGGCCATTTTCAATTTCGTACGCAACCACTTCGGAGCCGGTCAAGAACGGACCCTTTTGAGAATAGCCACCAATATTTTCCAATCGAACCGCTACCTGTTCTGAGTCCATAACGACTTCATAGCTTTCGCCCATTGAAGCGAGCAGTTCATCAATAGACATCAGTCTTGAAGAAGATCCGCACTCTAATTTCAAAGAATCCGACTCCAGCATTTGTAATGTGCATGCTTTTTTGGATTTGACATTTTCTATCCCCGCATCGGCACCATATTGCAACGCACCAATGCTATCGCCATTACAGATAACCTTTACACCGGAACCGTCTTCCAATTTTTTTGTTGAACATTCTATAGAGTGCTCTTTCGGAGTATTCCCTTCTGCATAAGCAACCCATTCACCATCCGTACAGGCATAATAGCGGTCTTCTTCGGTCACCCAGGCTACTTTGCCTTCAATGTCAGAATCACAATCAGGCAGGTCCTTAGCTTCGGAAACCACATCCAGGCCAAGTCTATCCACTTCAGTGATTTCGTTTATTTGATCATCGCCGCAACCAGCCAAAAAGGCAAAGGCAAACAAAACCGACAAAAATTCTATGCGTTTCATTATTCATCCCCCTCTTTATCTTTTACGCAGCGAACAGGAAGTTGTTCTTCTTTTGAGCGAGTTTCAATCATGGTAAAGTCATCATCAATACTAGCACAGAAAGCCTTCGCCTGCGTATCCGAAACTTCTTCCGACGTCCACCAACAAATCTTTGGAAGAGGCAGTTCAACTGCTACTTCTTCGTCAAAACTTATCCTGATGGAACGAGGTTTCGCCCCAGTAATAGCGCTAAATCCGCTTGCATTCGACCCCCTAACATACGGAATTTCATCAAAAATACGCAGCCAATTATTGATGATTTCCTCAAAATCTTGTGATTTTATCAAATTCTTTTTTGCAGAAAAGAGCGCTTCAAAAGAACCCGCTGCCGCAAGCAGGTTCTCGCTTTCAGCCACAGATGGAATATGCCACCCTTCGGGGCAGGACCCTTGATGTTTTTCCGAAATAAGATTATTCGCACTAGATGATAAATACAAGCCGCTGATATTCATTGCGATTGGCCAATAGTATTCGCGCCACATTTCGCATCCTGAAGAATTATCTCCGTAGCACGATTTTTCATTATTCATTGTCATTCTATCAAAATAGAGCAGATTTTCCGCAGTCCACGTATCTTCGCCAATCTTTATCGTCTTATAAACCCGCCCATCACGAGCATCAACGATAGAGTCATAGATCAATGTTTCATTCAAATAATCTTTTTGAATTTGCGGATTATCTAAAACACTCGCCTTTTTCCACCCGGAACCATAGTTCCTCCAAAATCCATCTACAAAGATTCCCGTATAACACACGTATGCGGAATCCGCTGAATAGCTTATGGTGTCTTGGTCAAAACAAGGGCCGCCAGCAATCATTTCCATTTCTTGAGCCTCTCGCCACGTCCCATTTTCACAAACAAACCAACTATTCGTATCAACCGAACCGGCAACCCACGTTTTACATTCTTGATTCCAGACATTTTCAGCAAGCTTTTTATAAATATGGTGCCATTCCAAGTTTTCCGTGCATAAATAATACTCATCTCGGTTATTCTTAAAGAACTTTCCCTCGCGAGCACGAGTGCACCCTCCTATATCACTATAAGAATCACAATACATTCGCTCGACAGTCCGCCATCCCCCATCAAGCGAATCGAACAAATAGCACATGCGATAGTAGGTATCTACATCTACGGAATCACTAAATTTCACCGTTCCATCAGAAACGTCACCCCATCCATACGTATCCACTATAAAGCAGTTTTCCGCTTTTACCCATTCGCGGTTTTCACCATCACACCGATAAAAAGAAACACGCCGTTGAAAATCATTGCAACCACCGATAGAAAAAAGCTCCGCTGACGAAGTAATCTTGTTATTCAGTTCCATTCTACATCCAGTAAACGCCTGTTCAAACACATTCGCAGGCCGCCAACCAGCACCATTTGCAATCGCCCAAACGCTATCATAAACATAGACGTTTCCCGATGCCGCGGTGTACAACGATCCATCAGCGGCAGGTTTCTTGCCATAGACATCCATATCCGTAACCGAAGCATATCGCCAAGACCGGACTCCGTACTTTTCTTCACAAATAAAGCGTGAAGCAGACGACCTCAGTTCTGTTCGATTTGCGGCAACGATCTTCCCTAACGTATCGCACTTTCCCAAATCAAACTCTTTATTCCAGAAATTGCGGACATACTTTTCAAAATCAGGCACCTTTACAGACAAGCCAAAGTCCCTCACATGCTCACTAAACCTCGGAAAAAAGTTAAGGCTATCGGCACGGGAGGCCCATTCTGCCATATCAAAAAGTGTAGACGGCTCACAAGACCCAGAATCTGCTATTGACGAAGACAAGGCATTTATGCGTTTTGAGAAATCAGCCGTATTGTCCTCTTTTTGGAGCATAATAGAAATAGCCAGCAAAGCGGCATCTTCTTCACCTGTTCCCCCAATCGAAAAATCTTCCGAGCCTCCTACAAATTTTTCCGAATTCACATGGAACACATTAAATATCTCTTTTTGGGCCTGTTTTTTTGCATTTGCCACCGTCATTTTCTTCTTGGTAACCAAATTAACGACACGTTCATATTCCAAATGCGTCAATATATTGACATTGACATTATTTCGATTCCGCAAATCCGTAATGGCGCTCAATTGTATCTGCGCATCACTTTTTTGCCCACTCACCTCATTCAAATAAACACCTTTTGCCACCAGATACGCATACTGGCTTGCAATTTTCACCGACCGTACATTAAAAGCGCCATTATCATTTGTAATGTTTCCCTGGAAAGATTTTCCGGTCTGTTTCAGGGTACGCCCATTTTGAAGTTCGTACACAACAACCTCGGAACCCGTAACAAAGGGGCCCTTTTGAGAAACACCTTCTATATTCTCCAAATCGAGAGCGATCTGTTCTGAATCCAGATTCACTTCATGCTGGCTTAAGTTCCCCTCACTATCTTTAACAAGTTTAGACACTAAGGAATCGCACACTATTTCAAGAGTATCTCCATCAACAAACAATACCGAGCATTCATTATCCTTTCTATTGTCTATCAAGACACCATTACGAACAAAACCTATAGAATCTCCATTACAGATTACTGTATATCCAGAACTATCCTTGCTCATTTTTGTCCAACAAGAAAGCGTTAATTTAGGCACGGAGTCTTTCGACTTCATCGCAGACCATTTCTCGTCGGCGCAAATCCGAGGTTGCGATTCATCAACAACCCAAGCCAGTTGTCCCTGATTCTCGTCAGTGCACTCCGGCAGGTCATCGACAGCATCATACGATTCATAATCCAGCGTTCGATTTTCTACAACCTTAGTAGATTCATCGCCGCAAGAACAAATCAAGGCCAGAAAAATGAGTACGAGAAAGCTTTTTATTTCATTTCTAAAAATCATATGCACTCCATTCTCCGAGATTACACCTATATATCCATCCATCATATTCTATTGTTTCGCCAGGCATATCAATATAGCAAGGTTCATTCAAATATTCTTCTAATTCAGAAGCGGCTCGCCAAAACCACTCTCGTACATATTGTGCATATTCATAATCTACTTCAATTACACCACTCTCACACACAAAATGCTTATCTGTAGCATATTTCCCAACAACCCATTTGTAATCATCGCACTCAACATCATAGGTATTCGCAACAGCATCATCCTTCGTCCGCCAATCAGAATTTATACATACGAATTGAACATCGTCATAAACTTTTTCACCAGTCTGATTCGCCAAGTAACAGGGTTCTCCAAGACGTTCCTCCGCCACTGTGGCCTTACGCCAAGAACGGCCATCACATACAAAATGTGCATCTTTTGTAAAAATGCCCACAACCCATTTATCCTCATCACATTCAACATTATAAGTATTCACAACCACATCATCAGTCACTTCCTCCCACTTGATTATCTCAATTTCTTTAGAACCTATTACTTCTTTATGGACCTTACATTCATAGACTCTATTGTCGCGTTCGGAATGCTTTAATTCTCCTAAATTACCGGATGTACAAGGTCCCTTATCATAATTATACAAGCAGCGTTCACTAGATGTATACACCCATTTTTCTGCAGAGCCATCGTAATAGTAGCAAGCCCTTTCACCTGCATTGCAATAAGTCAAAGCAACCTCCGTTTCGTTGCCTTCATACAGTATCTCCACATCATCATACATTAAATCATAGTCAATAGAGCCTAGTTGGCAGCGACACCCTAAGCTCTCACCATTATTGACATCGAAGAGCACTGATTCGTACAAGGCGCCGTTCAACACCGTTATCTCTTTTGTCTTAACATTCATGCCGGAATAACAAATCTTCTTACCAGTGACAGAAACGCCCAATGTATCGCCCCAGCGAGTTTCACCATCTTCGCCAGCATCCCATCCCTGAGTATCAATTTCTGAATAGTTGTAAACCGGTTCCCAGGAATGCGAAGATTCTTCACACCGATAAAAGACATTGTACTCGCCGAGCCTTCTTATTTGACCATAAATTTCCTGCCGACAACCTCCATGAATTTCTTCTATAGACGACGCCCATTTCCATTTCTTTTCTACAGCATTATAAACGTATTTAGTTTCCGTCAAATTTCCTTTTTTTACAACCCCATCCAAAGTATCAAGCATCCACCCGTAAGTGTCCTTTTCAACATCCGTCGCATAACGCCATGTAAAGCCCACATCTGAAGAATCGACGCAGATCAAGCGTGTCAAAGAAACAGACTTATCGAACGCAGAAAATCCTTTTTCAACGGCAAAGACCTCACCCACACGCTGTTTTGAACACTCACCTATGCCATACTCCTCTATCCAGAAATGATGAAGGAGCGGTTCAAAAGCAGGGACTTCGTCCCCCAACCCCCATCCTTCCACATTTTCGCGAATGGTCCGGAATTTGCCGGATATCTCTCGTTTCGAGACCCAGTCCGCCATAGCGATTTTCAAAGAATCATTGTCCCACGTTCCATCCTTGGCAAAAGATTCAGACATTGATGTAATCTGCGACTGCATCACCGCTTCTTTCAGGTTTCTCTGCAACAGGATAGAAATAGCCAGCAACGCGGCATCACCAACGCCATTTCCGCCAATAGAAAAGTCCTCCGACACGCCTTCAATCTTTAACGAATCCATATGGAAAATCTTGAATATTTCCTCTTCCGCCTTTTTCTTCGCCTTGCGAACCGTGTAACCGTCCTTAGTAACCAGGTTAACAACGCGATCATATTCCAAATGAGTCAGCACATTTATATTCGCAACATTGCGGTTGCGCAAATCAGTCAACGCATTCAATGTAATCTGTTGGCCACTGACCTTCCCAGAAACCTCGTTGCGATAGAATCCCTTCGCCGCAAGAAAAGCATACTGGCTAGCCACCTTTATCGTTCTGATATTGAACGAGCCCCTGTCATCAGAAATCCTTCCGTGGAACTGCTTTCCCGTCTGTTTCAAGGTCCTTCCGTTCTGCAATTCGTAAGCAACCACTTCTGAGCCCAGCAGGAACGGCCCCTTTTGAGTAAAGCCCGAAACATCCTCCACGCTTGTAACCACCTGTTCCGAATCCAGGACAACTTCTTCCGGCCCGGTTTCCAGGTCTATACCGAACACGCTAGCCAATGTCGTCGAGTCGAGGTAAATGACTGAATCCGCATCCACTCCATTCAGCAAAACGCCAATGCTATCCCCATCACAGACAATCTTCATGCCCGATTCTTCCTTCAACTTCTCAGTCTTACAACTGACCTTAGCATCCGCAGAATCCGCGATGGGCTTTATGGCAAACCACTCCTCGTCACGGCACACCCGGAATACGCTTTCAGAGGACACCCAAAACAACGCTTTCTCGTTGTCTTCGTCGCAATCCGGTAGGTCGTCAATATCACCGACAAATTTAACGTCGCCAGTCGTTCCATACTCAGTTTTTTGGGAAACGACCTCATCCGAGCACGCCCAAAAGGCAGCCATCATCAGAAGAACAAGTGGTAAGCCGTTTTTTTTCATCCGACATTCCTTTTTATTTTTTATCGACTTTTATCGACAATCACCTCATTTCATTCAACTGGATCGTCTTTCTTGCAACGGACAGTTCCATAAGTTCCATCGGGATAGTAGTATAATCCGCTGCCCACTTCAATTCCCCCGCCGCTTGCAGAATAAAGCATGGGGAGAACCACCCCACTCATAGGGAGAACGCTCAGTCCGCTTTCATTCGTTGCGCCCGGCCATTCATTTAGATTGTTTGCCTTAAATTTCAAGGCATCGATGCGAGAGGATTCCGCAAAGCTACTTATTTCCGGCTGGAACACCTGAACCATGACAAGCCATTCTTCTGTGGTTGGGATATGCCACCCGTCAGGGCAGATTCCCTGGTGAGGCGTTTTTATAATGTTTCCCATTTTGGCGGCAGATTCATAATCCCACTTGCTATCGATATTCATTGCCGCAGTCCACGAATAGATTGTTCCCAAGTGGGAGCATTCGGAATCGTCCTTTGAATCGCATGAAATATTATACCTAAGATTGTAGTAATTCTTTTCATCCCTAAAATTCAGGTTTTCCGCCATCCATGTTCCGGACCCTTCTATATCAATGGTCTTATAAGTTTTGCCGTCTCGAGGATCTTTCAATGTTCCATAATTCAAATCATCATTGAAATAGTTGAGCGCGCCTTTGGGAATGTCGAAAACAGTCGCAAGTTCCCAACGCCAATCCGTATCGACATCACTCGGATAATGGGATTTATAGTGGCAAATGTATTTGTAATCGCTCGAAAGCGACCCCTCCACACCTTCATAGCAATACTGTCCAAGCCTTTTTTCCATATCATTGACGAGCACCATCTTATCGCCCTTGCAAGCATACAAGTTGTTCGTGTCGAGCAGTCCCCAGAATGTTTCCCGACCTTTGCATTCATCTCCAAAACGATCGTACTTTGTTTCAGAAAGAGTCCTCCAGTTCGGGTACACCACTTCAACAGCACAGTAGACATAAGGCCACTGATCTTCACTCACTTTCGACAAATAATCTTCCTCAAATTCAGCCTGAGTGGCATACAGACTCATTATGTCTTGGATCTCATAAGATTCATAAAGTCCGCACTCTACATTAGAGATTCCACCAACATGCATACTGTCACAGAAGCGATTGCATTCCGCTTCGGTCGTGATGTGAGGCGTACCAATATGAGCTACTCCAATTGACCAATAACTACATTCGAAGTATTTTCCTTCTATGGAAGAATAAGAAATTTCTCCCACACGGGCGTCGGTGCAGCCCATCAAGCCCAAGTGACAATCCGCATCCCAAGTTTCTCTCCAAAAGCCAAGCCGGCTTTCATAAACATAGCACCTTGTATTGAAATTAGTCCACTTGACATCTCCGTCAGAATTCTTGGGCCATGCAGAAGTATCGACAACAGAAAGCGCGAGGGTTCCTACCCACCGGTGCGTTTTTTCATCGCAGACAAAGCTTCGTCCATACTCTTCAACAAAAACGGTATCCCCAAACGCAGCCTTACGGCAACCGCCAAAATGGAGTTCGGTAGCCGACATTGCCTGACGCCAGCCCTTTTTCCCATCATAGGCACCGGTGCTATCAAAAACATAGATCACATCTGAACGGACATTTCCCGGCTTCAGGGCGCCATCCAGAGTATCATTCCAATCAAAGCGATCCTTTTCTTCATCCGTTAAAGCGACCCACCGATTTTCAAGCGCATTGCACTTCAAGGTCATCTTGGACCCGTCCTTTGAATAATACACCGATTTTTTATTCTGCACAATTGCAATAGAGCCATCTTTTTTATCGGTGCACGCAGGAATATCCAAAACCGATTGCCAATAATTTCGGAGATAGGGTTCAAAATCAGCAACCTTCAAGCTGATGCCCAAATTTACGACATTTTTCTTTATTTTTTCATATTCCCCGGAGACATCTGCATTCAACGCCCAATCGGCAATGGCAACATCCAGGGTGTCATTTTTCCATTCCTCCCCCTCTGCAATGGCGTTGCCGATATCGGTCACCAGGGAGAGCAAGTCTCCACTATCGCCATCCCGTTGGAGCATAATGGAAACCGCAAGCAACGCGGCATCAGCATCACTGGAACCGGCTATATTCAAATCTTCCGCATCATCCTGGAACTTTTCACCGTCAATATGGAAAATCTTCCATATTTCCGATTCCGCCTTCTTTTTGGCCTCGGCAAATCTATACTTTTGCTTCGTGACCAAATACAGAATCCTTTCGTATTCCATGTGAGTCAGCACATTGACGTTTACCCTATTACGGCTACGTAAATCCGTCACTGCATTCAGGGTAATCCTGGCGTTGCTCACGTTTCCGCTCACTTCGTTCAGATAAAAGCCATTCACCGAGACAAAGCCATATTGGCTAGCCAATTTGACGGAGCGGATATTGAAGCTTCCGTCATCATTCGAAATACGGCCTTCGAACTTGATACCGGTCTGCTTCATGGTGCGGCCGTTTTCAATTTCATAGGCCACCACTTCCGAACCCGTCAAGAAAGGACCTTTCTGGGAATAGCCGCCTATATTTTCCAACCGGACCGCTACCTGTTCCGAATCCACGACAACTTCGTAACTTCCCCCCATCGACTCGAGCAGTTCATCGAGAGAAAGCAACTTCGACGAATTTCCGCATTCCAGCTTCAAGGAGTCCGAAGAGAGCATCCGCAGAGTGCATTTTGAAGGTTCCCTGTCTGCATTTGATGCAAACTGCAAGACACCGATGCTATCCCCATCGCATACGACCTGAACACCCGAGCCGTCCTTCAATTCTTTTGTAGAACACTCAATAGAATGGTCGTTGGGTACTCCGCCTTCTGTATATGCGAGCCAGCTTCCATCGCTACACAAATAAGAGCGTTCCTCGGAAGTCACCCAGACAAACTTACCCTCTATATCGGAATCGCATTCGGGCAAGTCCTTCTTTTTAGAGACGACATCCAGGCCAAGCTTTGTGATTTCGGTAATATCGGTCTCTTGATCGTCGCCACAGCCAATCAGAACGAAAAGGGCAACCAATGCATATATGTACTTTGTCGATTGCATTATTCATTCTCCTTCTTGTCTTGGACACAGCGAACGGGCAATACATCTTCCTTGGAGCGAATTTCAATCAAAGGAGCATCCACATCTACACTAACACAGAAGGCTTTTGCCTGAGTATCCGAATATTCCTCCGACGTCCACCAGCATGCCTTAGGTTCGGGAATTTCATAATTGTGGAAACCACTAAAAATATCTTCATTGTACATTATCGCATTGACAAAACCGCAAACCGCACTAAATCCGCTAGAATTAGAAGCTTTGACAAAAGACAACCTCGAGTAATCGTAAGTCTGGGAAATCGTCAAATTATAGTCTTCGGAATTCAACATCCTTCTTTTTGCCGAGAGCAAGGCGTCATAAGAGCCAGCCGCGGCGAGTAACGCTTCACTTTCACTCACCGTCGGAACATGCCACCCTTCCGGGCAAACACCACGCTGCTTTTCAGAAATAATTTCTTTCGCACTGGACGACAAATACACGCCGCTTATATTCATCGCTACAGGCCAATAATAAATTCGCCACATTTCACACCCCGAAGTACTATCCCCATAACAAGATTCTTGATCATTCATTACCCACTTATCAAAATAAAGCATATTTTCGGCAGTCCAGGTATCCGAACCGATCTTGATTGTTTTATAGGTGCGACCATCTCGGGAATCCGCAATGGAATCATAGGCTAACGCGTCGTTCAAGTAGTCCCTTTGAGACTTCGGCAAGTCAAGGTCGGATCTTTTTACCCAAGCGGGACCTTCTCTCCTACAAAATTCATTTACATACGCACCCGTATAGCACACATATGCAGAGTCGGCCGAATAAGACAAGGTATCCTGCCTAAAACACGGCACCCCTAGTTCCACCTCCAAATCACTTGCAACCCGCCATTCTTCTTTATCACAGACAAAGTGATAAGACGTTTCTACAGCACCCTCAACCATCGGCAAGCATTCGCCATACGATATAACATTGTCCAGAATCCAGTAAGTGGAAAATTTCTGGTAATTATGCGGATATTCATCCCAAGTCAAGTCTTCCTTGCACCTGTAAATGTCACTGTATTTATTCCTAAAATACTTCCCTGCACGAGCATGCGTGCATTCACCATTATGGCTCCAACAAGCATCATCTCTTGCAATCCGCCAGGCTCCATCGACCGAATCATATATATAACAGTTCTGCTTAAGCCCAGCATATGTCATCCAGCGAATGTCTGCGTATTTCGTCTCTCCATCCGAACCGGCTTCCCATCCATAGGTGTCCACCATATAGCAATCCTGCGGTGTAGTCCATTTGCGATTTGCTCCATCGCACCAGTAATACTGTTTTTCAGTCTGGGAATCATAACAGTTCCCTTCCATATGACCATAAGGCACATCAATAGAGACAACCACGCTATCCATATCTATTTTACACAAGCCATGATCATGCTCAACCTTATCCGTCAATCGCCAACCAAAACCATTTGTTTCCGCCCAGACGCTATCATAGACATAAACATTCCCTGATACCCCCGTATCCAGAGTTCCATCGGCAGCAGGCT
>JAEEGH010016639.1_pt1 | contig 15794 bp, 8 predicted proteins | sample 9134181 | NCBI WGS metagenome assembly JAEEGH01 (sample SAMN16246544, study PRJNA631951) | gut metagenome | biome: gut microbiome; feature: rumen; material: DP-attached | host: Bos | place: Iran: Karaj | collected 2018-10
CATCAAAACCACAGATTGTTTTGGAAGACGTTACACGACAAGATCTTGAGAAACTACACGTGTTGATGCAAGAAAACAAATCACTTGAGGAAATCGAAGCTTGTGAAATCTGGCGAAAGCTTGACAATCCCACGAAGGAGTCTTTCCAAAACGTCAGGGAATTTCCTAAGGAAAAAGACAAATCCGAACAAATCGCCTTCCTGAAATTCCACGATGAAACCATGTTGGACATCCAGCGCCATCTTCTAGACGCCGCTGCAACGTGCCATCTCCATAGCGATTATAATCATGAAATTGCGCTTTTTGACAAAGTGTTTTTACTCAGCCGCTTCAACTATAATGTCGTGCGTGTGCAGAACGTTTTATTGCGGCAACATATCTATCCCCTGTTCCGTTACAGCAGATTGTCCTCATCCCAAAAGAGACGCCTTTTTGAATTGTCATCGACCCGATTATACCGTCTTCCCTTTGACAAAATCTACGGGACAGCTACAAGCCATGTGTATTCACCCGACGCAAACGAAAAAGAAAAAACAATCCATTACAAAGTCTATTCCTGCGCGTTCATCAACTCTCTTTTCCTGCTCAGTGTGATGAACGCCCTGTCATCGGAAGGAGACAATACACTAAAAGTCGATCATTTTCAACAATCTTTGAGTCTTGATCTAGCCATGTATGGACTGAAATCCAGTTTGAAAGGAAGAATCACATCAACTGGATTTCAGTTCTATATGATGACCAAAGAGCCAATGCATTTTCATTTCGCCAATGAAAAAGAATGTGTTCACGACGGTGAGACAGAGGTCGAAATCAAGTGACAACCAACTGCAATGCAACACACTAGGAGGAAATCATGAGAACATTCAAACATGCCGCTATTTTCGTTGTCTTGTCGTTTACCGTTTGGGCGCAGCAGGAAGCCATGCGCGAAGCGCAGGTCGAGCTGAAAGCAAAGCCTGCCATGCGTGAAGCGCAAGTTGAACCTAAAAGAAATCCCATTCAGAATGAAGCGAAGGTCATTCCAGTAAAGACTGCTGAAGATGTGAAAGAAGCGACGGCCATCTTTGAAGAACAGAAAAAAGCCTATGGTTGCAATTTGACAGCAGAGGAAATGAAAACCATCGCCGAAAAACACTTGAAAGCTAATCCCGTTCTTTTAAATTCTCCAAAGGATCCAACCAGACATGGAAGAGTCATCTTGGAAGCATTGCACAAACTTGACGGAAAAGTTGAGAATGCTGATAAGATCTTCGAAGAGATGGAATTGGAGAAGAAAGGCATCAGCAAAAGAACATGGGATCGCTTTTCCAAAACACCGCTGCCAGAACAACAACTCAAGGATATGGAAGCCAAAATTCCTAAAACACAGGAAGAACTGGATAAGTATCTTGTGCAATGGGAAGTAAATATGAAGAAATACAAGGAAGGTGGACTCATGGCCTTCAGAATCCTGTTGGAATACAATATGAAACACAAGGATAATCCAATCGACGACAAGACCGCGTTTGACTGGGGGATTGAAGCTTACAAGAAGAAGGAAAAAGTGGTCATGGACTGGTGGTCTGAAACACTGGCACAGAAGTATCCTGATGCGCAAAAGCGTGAAAAAATATGCAGTATTTTATGCAGAGAATCTCTGATGGGGCTAACCGCTTTGACAAGCAACGGCGGGGATTGGCTGCCCTTTTTCCAGGAGAAAATGATGAAATGGGGGATTAATCAAAAAAACTGAATAACTTCCAGTTCCTCCAGTAAAGCCAGTATCGTAAAACTTCCATTTGATTTGCCATTGGCAGTTGCTTTTTCGGATTGCGTTGCTACCTTTTATTCAATAACATGATCCGCAATTGTAATTCTGTTAGCTACTGCCATGAAATCACTGCCGGAAAGTTTCATCGCCACAAGCAACATCCCTGCGGCGGGATCCGTCAACCATGAGGAGCCGCTGTCGCTTCTGTTCAACCTTTGCAAAGGCGGCCTGCAAGGGCTGTCGCGCGTCTTCCTCTACGGCGACCGCGCCATCCGTGTCCAGCCCCACTGGATACGCGATTACATGTTGACGCTCAAGGGGTTCAAATACACGGAAGCGGATATCACATCATTTCCGGATCTGCTTCTGGAGCATCAGACACCTAAGGGATTTTTCTTCGAAATCCTTGCGCCTGTGACGGATATGCATTCCGGCGTGCCGCGCTTCACAAACGAATTCGGGCAGAATGTCGCCATCTCTCCAGACGAATGCCATCTTTTGGAGCCGAACATGGAATTCGGAATGTGCCGTCTCGAACTGGAGGCGGACATCGAATATCTCATGGTGGAAGGCGCCTATCAGATCTGGCAGGCCACAGGCGACGACAAGTGGCTGCAACTCAACATGCCACGACTCGAAAAAGGCCTCCGCTACATGATGACGGATCCGCTTCGGTGGGACACGCAATACCAATTGGTCAAACGGCCGCGCACGTTGGACACATGGGATTTTCTTGATCGTGAAAGTTCCAGTTACGACCGCGCCGTCCGCCCCGACGATCCAATGGGCATTTTCCACGGTGACAACACAGGTCTTTTCTACGCCAAGATGTTGATCGCCAAGCTTTACCGTGTATTGGGAGACGAATCGTCCGCCGCACGCCACGAAGAAGAAGCCGCCGCCTTGAAAGAACGCATTATGAGGCATTTGTGGAACGGTCGCTTCTTCCGCCATTTCCTGCCATTGACGGACGTCAACTACGGCGTCGATGAAACGTGGCAGATGAGCCTTTCCAACGCCTACGCTCTCAATCGCGGCATCCTCTCCATGGACGAACGCCTCTCTGTCATTGCCGCCTACCGCGCCATGCGGGACAAATACAAAGGCGAAATGGACGATTTCCGCAATCTGGAGCCGCCCTATCCCGTCTTCAAAGGCATGAAGGCCGGTCAGTACGTGAACGGCGCTGTTGCGCCATTTGTTGCGGGCCAGCTGGCCACCGCCGCATTCGATGTCGGCGAAGAAACTTACGGCGTCGATATTCTGAAACGGATCGGTCGAAAAGTCAGCCGCGACGGCAAGTTCTCCTTCCTGTGGAATTGGGAAGGAAACGACATCGGCGGTGGCCCGCGCTGCTGGTGTGCGGCGGAAATCATGAACGCGGAAGTCACAGGATTGGCGGGCGTCGTCGATAATGGCAAGCTGTTTGAAAACGTCACGCTGTCGCCGCGATTCGCCGCCGCGAAGGAGAAACGCGCCTACGTCAAACTCATCTATCCTGCTTCTAATGCCTGCGTCGAATACGAATTCAACGCAGATTACAATGCGAAACGCCTTGATTTCCAGTTGGTATCGAACCATCAAACGGCCAATCTGCGGATGTATATTCCAGATAGCGCCGTTCCGATTTCCGCTTCCATCAATGGCCAAGCCATTGATTTCCAAGATGAAACTATCGGCAAGAGTCACTACGCCGTGCTGAATAATTTGCCGCCAAACGCCCACGCAACCATAATATATTAACCACCGTCCCATCCGTCCCATCCGTCCCATCCGTCCCATTAATAAAGGTAAGCCCATGAAACAAATCACTTTTCTTCTGCTAATTCCTGTTCTCCTGCTTGCGCAAACGCCGAAGGAGCGGCGTGACAACCTCCTGAAAAATCCAGACTTGCAGTCGTTGCTTATCGCCGTCAACGACGAAAACGCCATTGTCCGCCATACGGCCGTGCGGCTTCTTGCAGAGCGTGAAGATGCCGCCACACAGCTAACGCCGTTGCTCAAATCGAAAGATCCGCTCATCCGCCGTGGCTCTCTGCAGGCCCTTTGTTTGAAAAAAGCGGCGACCGTTGATCTGCTTGGCGGCATGATGGAGGACGAAGATGTCAATGTCCGCCTCATCGCCGTTTCGCAGTTGGCGGCAGATAAGCCCGCCAAAGGCAAGCAGTTGGAGATTCTGGAGAAGACCGCCCGGCAGGAGAAGAACGCCGCCGTTCGCGACATCGCTTCCAAAGCCATCTGGCCGTTCTACCGCAACACCGTCCTCCTCCGCAACCGCAGCGACTGGGATCACGACGTAAAGGTCGTGCAGGATATTCTCCTTCCTGCGGCTGACTGGCGTTTCTCGCTGGACGAGAACAATCAAGGCCATCTAAACAACTGGTTCAAGACGGATTTCGACGATTCGGCCTGGAAGCTGATTCCCATCGCCGCCACATGGGAGGACGCAGGCTTCCAATACGACGGCCTCGCGTGGTACCGCAAGTCTTTCAAAGCGCCGTCCAAGCCAGAGAAATACAACGCTGTCGAGCTCCATTTCGAATCCGTTGATGAATGTGCATGGGTTTGGCTGAACGGCATTTACATCGGCCAGCACGATCTCGGCACGAGCGGCTGGCAGACGCCGTTCTCATTGGACATCACGAAGGAAATCAAATGGGATGCGGACAACGTCATCGTCGTGCGAATTTTGGACACGGCCGGAGCCGGCGGCATCTACAAGCCCGTCCATCTGCAGGTTTTGGAATAATAGGAGGAAACTACGATGAAACAACATCTTATCGCCATTCTCGCCGTTCTTTTCCTCTCTTCCTCCCTGCCCGCCGCAGACATCATCGGCCAATGGATTTTCAATGCCGACAAGCCGTTGGAAGACGCTTCCGGCCACAATCACACCATCAAATTGCGAGGAAAAGCGCAGATCGTTGAAGATGAACGCTTTGGCATCGTCTTGAAATCAACGGGAAGCATCCCGTCTGCCGACAACAAGCAAGGCGCAGACGCAGGCAATCACGCGGATTTCACGCCGAAAGGCGCTTTCGCATTCGATTTCTGGCTGAATCCAGACGAAGCGATCCGCACAGGAAACAACCACTTCTTCCTGCTAGACAAGAAGATATACCATTATTTCAGGGAAATGGAAAAGGCCAATCTCGGCTACTGCTGCTATCTGCAAAAAAGCGGAACCGACCAATATACCATTCACGTCAATCTCGGCTTCAAAACGAACAGCGTCGTGCTTGAAAGCCGCCCCGTCCACCTGCCCGTCAATGAATGGCATCATCTCGCTTTCTCCTATGACGGCGATGGCACCGTCCGTATCTTCATGGATGACCAAATGATTGCAAAGAAGCACTTTGCGGATTACAAGGCCGTCGCTCCAAGTCCCTATCCGCTGACGCTTGGCGACCGTTCCACCAGCAACTACAGCAGTTTTGTCGGAAAAATGGCGCAATTCCGCTATTATCAAGGCGTTCCGGCGGAATTCGGCCCCCATCCGTCCATTTCCTTCAACCAAGGGCGCACCGTTTTTTACCACAACGAAAAGAACGCGGCAGTCACGTTGACCATCGACAACGACAACACGGAGATCATGGACGACGGCATCGTGACCATCACCGTGAACGGCGCCAAACATGAGCTGCCTTTCAAAAAACTCGCCCCACGCGAAATCCGCCATATCACCGTTCCCATCGACACCACTCTCAAAGCCACGTCATACCAAATAGATGCGACGCTGAACACGCTCCATGCCAAGAGCGCATTCGACATCGTTCCGCGTGAAAATCCCTTCATGCCCGTCGTCATGTGGGGCACTTGTCCGTCGGAGGAACTGCAATACATCGGCTTCACCCATGATCTGCGCCATTTCAGCAATTTCGTCGATGTCTGGAAAGCGAAAAAGCCGCTTGATCTATCTGAAGTTGAGGATGTTACGCCCAAATATAATCTGCTGAACGACTACATGAGGAAAGGCCTGCATGCCTGCCTAACCACCGCTCCGGGCCGTTGGGTCGAGCAGACGCAGAATAATCCTGAATACAAGCGTGTCACCCGCAATGGCAAACCGCGTGAAACGACAAACGGCGCCATGAGCCATCAGGACATCCAGCAGTTCGGCTACAACGTTGGCGCAAGCGTCGCGAAGACGTATTTGCAGTTCCCAAACTTCGATGCGGCTCTCATTCATTCGGAAGTACGCGACAACACGGCGCTGTCCTTCCAGCCGTTCGAAGTCAAAGCGGCAGAGGAGTTTCTAGGCGGAAAGATTCCGCAGGAAGTCCGCGCCAAAACCGGCGTGCCCTACCAGACGCTACCGAACTTCCCGCCGAGCCGCGTCATTCCAGACGACGATCCCATCCTCCGCTTCTACACATGGTTCTGGAAGGACGGCGACGGATGGAATCCGCTCCATTCGCGCATCCACGACGGTCTTAAATCCACGGGCCGCAAAGACTTCTGGACATTCTTTGATCCCGCCGTTCGCGTTCCGTCCGTTTGGGGCAGCGGCGGCCACGTCGATATCGTCTCCCAATGGACGTACAGCTATCCGGATCCGATCAAAATCGGGCAGTCCTGCGACGAACTGTTCGCCATGGCGGAAGGCTATCCGAATCAGAAGGTCATGAAAATGACGCAGATCATTTGGTATCGTTCGGGCACGGCGCCGATCGAACGGATGCCGAAGGAAGAGGACAAACGAGTCCAATGGGAGCGCGACATTCCAGACGCAAAGTTCATCTCCATCGCTCCCGACCATCTGGAAATCGCGTTGTGGAGCATGATTGCGCGGCCTGTGCGCGGCATCATGTACCACGGCCGCGGCTCGCTGTTCACCGTCACTGGCGGAACTAGCTATCGCATGACGAATCCCGAAACCGCCCCGCGACTTTCGAAACTCGTCCACAACGTCATCCAGCCGCTCGGCCCGTCGCTACTGGAGATTCCGGACGCGAAATCACGCGTTGCCGTTCTGGAAAGCTTTGCATCCCAGATGTATGCGCAATGCGGCAGCAATGGTTGGAGCAACAGTTGGGAGGCCGACATGCATCTCATCCTCCAATGGGCAGGCTACCAGCCGCAGATCATCTACGACGAAACCGTCCGCAAGAATGGATTGGACGCATACGAAATTCTCGTCATGCCAAACTGTTACGTCCTCACGCAATCCGTCTATGACGAAATCGTCAAATTCCAAAAGCGCGGCGGCATCGTCGTTTCCGACGAACGCCTCTGCCCCGCCATCATGCCCGATCTCATCATTCCCGCCTACAAACGGACGCGCAAGGCGGATGTGGACAAAACCGCCCTGCAGGTCATGGCCGCCAATCTCCGCAACGAACTCGATCCGTTCTTCAAACGCGACTTCCAGACGTCCAACATGGACATCGTCGGCCGCATGCGTCGTTTCGGTGATACCGATTACTTGTTCTTAATCAATGACAAACGCACTTACGGCGACTACGTCGGCCAGTATGGTCTCGTCATGGAAAAAGGCCTCGACAACGCAGGAACCGCATGGTTGCCCGGCGAAGGATACATCTACGATCTCGTTGCGCACAAACAAGTTCCGACGACGCCAAAGGACGGCGGCCTGTCGTTTGACGTTTCCTTCGGTCCAGGCGAAGGCAAGCTGTTCATGCGGACGAAAGAACAGATAAATGCCAGAACCATTAATATCGGCGGTAATGGTACAGTGACACGCGGTTCAGAAGTTCCATTAATCATCGAGATACATAGTGCATTCGATGGAACACATTTCCCAAACGCCGTCATTCCTCTGAAAATCACGATTCTTGATGCAGACGGCAAACCTGCCGAATTCAGCGGCTACCATGCCGCCGTCAACGGCGAACTGAAACTGAATCTTTCCATACCGTCTAACGAGAAACCCGGCCAATGGAACATCACCGTCGAAAATCTAGCAGATGGAGGAAAAGTACAGCACACTATTACCATCCGCTAGAGCTTCTAGAGCCGCTAGAGCTTCTAGAGCCGCTAGAGCTTCTAGAGCCGCTAGAGCTTCTAGAGCCGCTAGAGCTTCTAGAGCCGCTAGAGCTTCTAGAAAACCGCCAGAGCTTCCGCATGACAACCTTTGCTTCCGCGAAGCGCATGAAACCGCCGCAGCGCCGGAGCCGTTTGCATCATTAGCAATCAACATCTTGTTTTATCATTGAATCCTTGATGGCGTTGTCGGCCCGGCGGCGAGGCAATTTTTGAGTTTTTTTGTGTATTTTGTGGACTGTTTTGTGGTTAAAAATTCGTGTGCATTCGTGTGCATTCGTGGTTCAAAATCAAGCGATAACGCCAGAATATATGTGTCCGTCCCGTGCATGCAGATTTACGTATTCGCTGCCTTTCCAGGCAGCGGGAACGCAGCCCTCTATGCGCACATCGCCAAACAAATCGCAGACGAAGGCGTCCTGCACGGCCTGCAAATAGACGCCATGCGTCGTCACATAGTAGATGCTCGACGGCACATGGCTGGATTCATAGAATTCCAGCCGTTCAGGATCGCGATAATCGTTGTCGTCCGCCATGGCGAGTTCTTTCGCAAATGCCTCTGCTCGAACAAGATGCGATGACGCCAGCCAGAACATCGCCAACGTCCATCCGTGGTATATCCGCAATTTCGCATCACTGCAGATGTCGTAGCGAATTTCGTAGGCGTTCCGTTCGTATTCGTCTAAATCATTGGCCGGTAGGAAGATCAGCGGATTCAACTGGACGGGATGCTTCTCCTTGCCGAAATTCTCCTCCATCATGATTTCGCCAGTGCAGTAGATGCCGTGTTTTGAATCAATCAATCGGTCGAACGCCAGTCCTGCCCGCAGGAATTCATCGTATTCGTGCATGCCCATCAGGGAGGCGACACGGAACGTGTAACGGGCAGAATATAAAGCACACAAGTAGTTCCGACCGTTTGGCTTGGCGAATTCATCCTGTGACATCGACGGTGTGACTTCCAAACTGTACCGTCCGTTGGCCTCCTTCACCATGTGGCTCGCGTAGAATTCCGCTGATTCGCGGATGACAGGTATCGCGACCTCCGCCGTCCATGCGGCGTTGTTCAAATGCAATGATGTCTCATAGGCCATTCGCGCAGGATATGCCGCGTTATGGATTTCGTACTGATACGGATTCGGCGAGTCGTTTTTCAACAAATCCGTTCCCGTGCCGATTGGAAACTCCCACGCCCACATCGTACCGCGGCCGCCATAGATTCTATGCGTAATCGACCGAATATCGTCGATCCGTTCACGGTAGAATTCCACAATCCGTTTCGCCAAATCGTAATGCCCCATGCGCAACAACGCGGGATGGATGTATGAAATGTCCTGCGGGAAATGGAACCGCCAGCCAGCGCCCGTCCACCCCATTGGAGCGGAAGGAATTCCGTCGGGCGAGAACGAACACAGCACATAGTACATTGAACGCACCCAATCCGCCTGCCGCTGATCATCCGTCAAATCCAGATAGGAATCGCCCCAACGTTTCTTCCAGCCGTCTTCCGCCGATTTTTGCCATTCTTCTAATGATTTCACATTGTCCATGACCGATTTAACAGCAGCGAATCGTTTTTCATTCGCGCATCCGATGAGCAATAGGCAAGTTGCGTTGTCGCTGAGAGTTAACGTCCAATCCGCACCGTTTCGTCGAATGCCATAACTGCCGTTTTCGCAAATAACACGCATGCCGACTTCCATCGTGACACGGTTCGTCTGCATGCGGAAGCCGTTATCTGTCAGTTGCGGCGTCACATCGAACGATTCGTTGTAGGAACCATTTGGATGCGTCACAGGCGACAGTGTCAATTTCCATCCACCATGCAGCTCATACGCCAATATATCCCGTTGATACGGATGGAAATACGTCTTTGCGGAAAACAATTTTCCATTCTGTGAAAATGATGTCTCCAAGTATCCTTTATATAGGTATAGCGACTGATGATAGTCCGACGGCACTGCTTGCGGCGCATCCGCCAGTTTCAGCGTGAAGAGCGACAGCCAATAGTCGATGCCATAATGGCCTTGCGCATAGTAGTCCGCATGTTTAAACGTTCCGACGTCGGCGCCTGTCTTCTGTTCATCCACCTGCCCGATCAGGCCGTATGAATCGAATAGCGCACCACAGCTTCCGCTTCCTAAATACAACGGAATCTGGTTCTTAGGATCAAATGACGTGCGATGGATATCTCCTCGTGATACGGCTGTGTAAATCGACATGGTGTTTATCCTTATCTGCGTAATCAGTGTAATTTGCGATTTCAAAAATTTTCGTACTACTATCGTTTATTTTCTTGTTATTCCGCGAAGATTTTCTCCATAGCCACGAGTTTTCGCATGACATCCTTTGCATCTCGCGAAGCGATGACAACCGCCGAGCTGCCGGAACCGTTGGATTTTTCAGCATTCAGAATTCATTTTATCCAAACAAATCCTTCAGCGGATTGACGGCCCGGCGGCGAGGCATTTTGGTGTGTTTTGTGTGTTTTGTGGTTAAAATCTGTGTAATCCGTGTGATCTGTGGTTTCAAAAATTTGGTTGTGGCAAAGGCCGCTCCAGATATTTCGTGGTAAAAAAATAAAGTGATTTACAAAGAAATCAACATAATCAGCATTATATTTCTACTCATTGTCATAAACATCACTAAATATGGAACAGCACATGAGCATCATCAAAAACGCAAACGGTCAGGAATTCAACGTCACGGAAAACGTCCCTTATCGGGAGGAAAGCTTCTATAAAAACGGCCCAGCCAACGTCGAACGTTGCAAACTGGATTTGACGATTCCGCAGGGCAAGCAGGGCTTTTCGACCGTCATCTGGTTCCATGGAGGCGGCCTGACGGGCGGTGCGAAGCACACGCCCATGGCGTTGACGATGGATGCGGAACATCCGTCCGCCGTCGTCGCCTGCGGCTACCGTCTTGCGGGAACGGACGGTGCGAAAGGCGCCACCTGCATCGACGACGCGGCATGCGCCGTCGCATGGGTGTTGAAGAACATCGCCAGTTACGGCGGCGATCCCGCAAAGGTCTTTGTTTCAGGACATTCCGCAGGCGCCTATCTGACGGCGATGATCGGCATGGATCCGCAATATCTCCGTCGCTACGGTTGTGACTACACGCAGCTCAAAGGCCTTATGCCGTTGAGCGGACAATGCGTCACGCATTTCACGATCCGCACCGAACAGGGCATTCCCATGACGCAGCCAACCTGCGACGAATTCGCCCCGCTGTATCATGTTGGCACGCCAAATCTGCCGCCCATCCTGTTGACGACGGGCCAAGGCGACATGGAAATGTGCGGCCGCACGGAGGAAAACGCCTATTTCTGCCGCATGCTGAAGCTCAACGGCCATCAAGACGTCACCCATCTCGTCTTCGAAGGCTATGGCCATGGTTGCGACTATCCGTCCTTCCCGCCCTTCGTCCAATTCATCCATCGCGTCGCATGGAGCTAGGACAGCTAAAAGCTTAAAGCTAAAAGCTTAAAGCAAATACAAAAGCCTCTACGTATAATTGTAAATTGTTAATTATGAATTGTAATTTGAGAATAGAAGAAGCACTCACAGCCCTTCGCACCAAGCCCCTCAAAAGCACGACCTTCGAACGCGTGCAAATATTACACAAGTTGCAGCACAAATACGACGGGCAACCGCATCCGCTGCGTTTCGGAAACGTCCTTTATGACTTTTTCGATCAAGTCTCCACGCCCGTTGAGCCGCATGACATCATCATCGGCCGTCATCTGGACAAACCGTTGAACGCGGACGAAGAGGCGTTCTTCCAGGCATTTCTGCATGATCCGAAAAATCTCTATCGCACAACACTTTACGAGACCGGCCACTGCACATTGGATTGGCAATGGCTGATCCAATATGGTCTGCAAGGCCTCAAAGAACGTGCATTGGCGGGCATTCCGAACGCGAAGGACAACGAACACGCCATCTTCTTGCAAGGTGCTGTCCGCGTCTATGACGCATTCATCAATTTCGCCCGCCGTTATGCGGAAGCCGCTCAAAATGCAGGTCTTACAGAAGCGGCAGACACCCTCTTTTCAATTACGCGCAACGCCCCGCAGACCTTCCGCGAAGCGTTGCAACTCATTTGGCTTATCAATTTGGCCGATGATTCCTATCTGACGTTGAATCCGACGCTTACACAAGGCCGTCTGGACATCTTCCTCCTACCGTTGTATGAAGCAGATTTGAAAGCAGGCCGCCTTACGGAAGATTCTGCGTTGGAAATCATTATCGACTTCTATTGCAAACACAATCTTATCATGGGACGCGGCGAACATCAAATGGGAGACGCCACGAACTTCACCTCCTTCGAGCGAATTCTCAACTTTGACGCGCCACAATATCTGCCGTTGGGCGGAACGGACAAGCAAGGCCGCCCAGTCGTCAACGCCCTGACATATCTTTTCTCCCGCGCTCTCATGCCCGGCATGAAGAATCCGATTCCCGTCATCCGCTATTTCAAAGGCATGGACACCGCCTATCCAGATCTTTGGAACATCCTTATGGAGAAGGCGTTGCAAAGTTGCTCCATGATGATCTACAACGATGACGACATCAAATCAGGCTTGATTCTGGCTGGCGTTGAACCAGAAGACGCGGCGGACTACGAGCATTTCGCCTGCAACTGGTGTTCGCCTGGTCCGAATTCTCACTGGATGTCGTCGGCGCCGCGCGCCGTCCATTTCGTTCCAGACATGCCGGAAGATGTCCGCAAAAAATTGCAGGTTCCGTATATCCGTACACGCTGCCCCAACGGCTGGCCCGCGGAATTCGTCAACGTCATGCATGAACTCAACGATAGGCCAAATCCTCCGACCAGCATCGAAGATTTCTACGACCTTTTCTTCAAGTATTTCAGCGAGTTCATCACGATGAAAATCGACAATCTGGTTCTGGAACTTGAACTGCGCCAACAACATCCAGCTAGGCTATTGACGCTTGGAGACTGTATCAACCGTTGGTCCATCGAACGCGCCGAATGCAAAAACGCCACAGCCAAATACCATTTCCAGATTCAGACGTTCTGCGGCATCGCCACGCTTGTCGATTGCTTCTCCGCCGTGGATCAATTGCTTTTCATCGACCACAGCGCAACGCTCAGCGAACTCGTCGCCGCCGTCGATGCCAATTATAAAGGTTATGAAAAGTTGCTCGCCCTCTGCCGCAAAGCGGAAAAATTCGGCTCCGACGGCGCGTTGACCAATGGTCATGCGGAACGCATCGCCCGCACATCCTTGCGGATTTGCCGCGAATTGGGCGCCGAGGCGTTCAAAAAGCATAAGCTCTTCCTAATGCAGTCGTTACAAGGCGATACATGGCATCTCAGGATGGGAGCCATTTGCGGCGCGACGCCCAACGGCCGTCTCGCAGGCGAACCGTTCACGCAAAGCTCCCGCCCCGCAAACGGCTCCTGCAAAAAAGGCCTGACGGCCATGTTTTCCTCCCTGCTCCATCTGCCGTTTGAAGAATACACGTCTGGAGGGCTCAATCTGGATGTGCAACCCGAAAATTTCGCAGGCGAAGACGGACGGCGGCTCTTCGGTCAATTGCTCGGTAACTATTTCAACCGCGGCGGCCTCCATGTACAGGTCTCCTGTGTCAGCGTCGATGATTTGAAAGACGCCCAAATCCATCCGGAAAATCACCGCGACCTGCTTGTGCGCATCACTGGTTACAGTGGCGTTTTCGTCGATATGTGCAAAACCATCCAAAACGATGTCATTGCGAGAATGAATCCATGAAAACCATAAAATTCAACGACTTGCAACTCTCCCCCGTCTGTCTCGGCGCCATGAATTTCGGAACCACGACTTCCGAAGTAGACGCCTTCAAAGTGCTCGATGCTTTTGTTGACGCAGGCGGTAATTTCATTGACACCTCCAACAACTACGCCCATTGGGCAGGCACGGGAGACGAATCGGAAACATGCCTCGGCAAATGGCTCGCGTCCAGAAAGATACGCGATAAAGTCGTTATCGCCACAAAGGTCGGTTTCGACCGCCATGGCGAAGGCGCGGGCCTCAAAGCCGCCCAAATCGAATATTGGTGCAATGAATCGCTTCGCAAGCTCGGCATCGAAACAATCGATCTCTATTACGCCCACACGGACGATGCCGGTACGCCGCAGGAAGAGACGATGACCGCTTTCGATAAACTTGTAAAAGCGGGCAAAGTGCGTTATCTAGGTGCTTCCAACTACGATACTTGGCGCATTGCAGACGCAAATGCTCTCGCGAAGGAACGTGGCCTGACGCCGTTCACGATCAATCAGCAACGGTTCACCTATTTGGCGGAACGGACGGAACAGCCCCCAAAATACATTTTCAACGAATACACGAGCCGCGAACGGCTTCGTTTTTTGAAGAACCGCAACATGCCATTGGTGGCGTATTCGTCTTTGGCGAAAGGCGGTTACAGCGATCCCAACCGATTGCCTTCCAGTTATTTATTCGACAACCGTTGGCATGTCCTGCAGGAGATGGCGAAGGCCAAAGGCATTGATCCATCAGCGCTCGTCGTTGCATGGATGACGAATCTTTACCGTCTGCCCGCCTTCCCGCAAGTCATCCCGCTCTTCGCATCTTCCTCCGTAGAACACTTCCTCTCCAATCTCAGCGGTGTGGATATCCCGCTTACAGATGAAGAGATGGCGGTGTTGACAAACGGCTAATGACTGGATCTTCTGGAATCGTTGCTTCTTCCTAAAAACAAAAGGGGCTGTTGCAAAACCTAAAAAGCAAGCAACAGCCCCATCATTTTTTATTTCAGCAATTTCTTACGAATCTTCAGACGCCATTTTGCGTCTTTCGGGAAATCGTTGAAATCTTTGACCGGAGCGAAAATTTCATCGTCACGACTGACGCCGAGCGTCTGCATCAAGCGGTAGTCCTGCAGCGATTCGCTGAAGACTTCCCAACGTATTGAATCGACGGGCTTTCCGTCTTTTCCAGGATAGACCTGGCATGTGTCGCCATACGCCCAGCCCGGCCATCTGAGGCCATCTTGTTCCGCATAGACGTCGATGAGATTGCGCGTCGATGATTCGAACCAGTAGTTGAAGCCCCAATGCAGGAAGCCTTTGAACGGCCAGCGATAGAACAGGATGCCATGCATCCAGATCTTCGGAAGCGGCGTGTCCAGAAGACGTTGCACATAAGTACCGCGCGGTCCGCAGCAGTAGTAGCACCATGAGGTGATTCCCTCTTTGTAGAACTGAACGGCCGTGCGGATGCTCGGCACGGGCATGTCCGTGATCTTTTCACGGCCAAAGGCGATTTCGGATAGTGCGTCCATCGTCTTCATCCATGGCGCTATCTCTTTCAGCATGGCGCGGGCCACCTTGTAGTTGGCGCGATGTTCGTCTCCATGCGGTTCGTCGGAAACATGGAAGAATGACTTTGTCAATAGTTTTTCTTTCTTCAGCAAATCGTACAGTTCATTGAAGAACTGCGTCAAAAACTCCCTGTATTCAGGCGATGTCGCTTCCGTTTCCGGCGGGAAGAGCAGTTTTTCGTCTTCCTGCTGGCCTTCATAGATGCGGATGGCGTTCTTCACGCCCCATTGCGTGAACGGATGGACCCATTCGAAATTCGTGATGCCGCACTTCTTTGCCATTTCCAACCAACGGCGGACATTTGTCCAATCGAACACGTATTTCTTACCTTTCCGCTTCACGCCTAGTAGCTGCGTCGGCAGTTTGACACCATCCAGAGGTGGCGTGAATGCAGGCACATACAACGTGTCCAGGCCATGCGCCACATAGTCTTTTACAAACGCTTCGCAAATCGGCCAGAATTCCTCTGAAAACGCTTTTACCTTATATTGAGCGACCAGCGAATCCGCATAGAACCAATGCGTGATATGGAAGTCCTTGCGGGGAGCCAATTTAACATCATGGAGAATCGCCTTGAACGTCACTTTGTGCGTCTTGTCGCGTTCCGTTTCAATCTTGACGACGATAGGATATGTTCCCGCAACGGCCTTTGCGGACGGCGTTACGGTAATCCAGAAACCATGCG
>JAEEGH010016642.1_pt1 | contig 15793 bp, 14 predicted proteins | sample 9134181 | NCBI WGS metagenome assembly JAEEGH01 (sample SAMN16246544, study PRJNA631951) | gut metagenome | biome: gut microbiome; feature: rumen; material: DP-attached | host: Bos | place: Iran: Karaj | collected 2018-10
CCCGAGATAGAAGATTTCGTCGGGTTTTTGAACGCTATGGGCGCGAAAGTTTACGGAGCGGGGAGTTCCTGCATAAGGGTGGAAGGAGTGAAAAGACTTCACGGAGCGGAATATACCCCGATAGGCGACAGAATCGAAGCGGGCACTTATCTTATCGCTTCGGCGATAACGGGCGGCGAAATAGCGGTGGAAGGGGTAAACGCGGAAAATATTTCTTCTTTAACGGGTAAACTTTGCGATAATAGTTGTCAAATATCGGTCGGTAATGGTATAATATATCAGAAAAGTATAAGGGGTAGAAAAGCCTTCGACGCGGAAACGGGACCTTACCCGTCGTTCCCGACGGATCTTCAGGCGCAGATAACGTCGCTTGCCGCCGTGTCGGAAGGCACGTCCGTTATACGGGAGAACGTCTTCGAAACGAGATTCGGGCACGTTACGGAACTCGTTAAAATGGGCGCGGACATCACTGTTGACGGAAGGACGGAAACCGTAAGGGGCGTAAAGAAACTTCACGGCGCGGTGGTTTCGGCGAAAGATCTCCGTTGCGGGGCGGCTATGGTGATAGCGGGGCTCGCCGCCGAAGGTCAGACGATAGTTTTGGGGGCGCACCACGTAGAACGGGGATACTACGACGTACATAAAAAACTCGCGGGACTCGGCGCGGATATACGCGGGGTGTAAAGCGGGTAAAGAGGCGGTTATGAGTAACGGAAGAAAAATAACGGTGATAATAGCGATAGCGTTTTTTATTGCGCTTATCGCGTCGATTTTTACGCTTTTTTCCGTGAAAAAGGTTTCCGCGGAATACGACGTTTACGGCGACGCGGAAGAAACTGCCGAAATACAACGGGTATTAGACGGCTTTAAGGGTAAGAACGCGCTGTTTTTCGATACCGACGAAATAAAGGAAAGTCTTTCGGGGTTTTCCTATTACGAAGTGATTTCCGTCGAAAAGCAGTACCCAAACGTGATAAGCGTATCTTTGAAAAAACGCACGGAGACCTTTTCGGTCGCCTTTGGCGATAAGACCTACGTTTTAAGCGAAGAAGGGATAATATTGAACGACGTCGGCGCGATTTTGCCCGAGAGCAGGGTCGTCGCAGTTTCGACGCAGGGGATAACGGTGGAAAACGCCGTTTCGGGCGAGCGCATAGCGACATCCGACGACGCGCTTTTCTATTCCGCGCTTAAAATAGCGGGAAAAGCCGCGTTTTCCGATTTCGTGCTGTCGGTCGGGATAGTATCGGAAGTCGAGATAAGGGACGTGGTACTTAACACCCGCACGGGCGTGAAGATAACCGTTTACAAAGCCGATACGGAAGGACAAGCCAAGATAGAAACGGCGCTTGCGGCTTTCGAGAACGCGTCTGACTACGTGAAAACTTATTCCGAAATAGTGGTGTACAAAGCCGATACGGGGGAAATAAAAGTCGACTGGCTTAACGGCCCGTCGCAACAATAGGTGTGTTATGCAAAAGAAACAGTTTGCCGTTATCGATATAGGTTCGGCGAAGATAACCGCGCTGATAGGCGAAAGGGGTGTTAACGGAACTTTCGTTATAAAGGCGAGAAAAGAATTCGTTTACGACGGATATTCTGAAGCGAGATTTTTCGACGCGTCGGGCGTCAAACAGATATTATTTTCGGCGGCGGAGTTTTTAAGCGCCGGCAGCAGAACGCCTTTTTCGACGGTGTACGTCGGAGTTCCGGGCGCGTTTACCGAAGTTTTCGTCAAAGAAAGCCAGATATCTTTTCCCGCGAAGAAGAAGATAGATATATCCGACGTCAACAGACTGTTGGACGCGGCTTTTGTGAAGCGTTCGGTCAACTCCGTTCTGATAAATCACTCGGCGATAGTCTACGAACTCAACGATTACAGGCGTTTCGCTGACCCCGTGGGTGCGGAAAGCGAGATCTTAAAAGGCAAACTTTCCTTTATAACCTGCGACAACTATTTTATGGAAACCGTAAAAAACACTCTCGTCGCGCTGGGATTTAACACGGTGGAATGCGTTTCGGTGGCTTTAAGCGAAGCGTTGTATCTGTTGGAGCCCGAAACGAGAGACAGGGTCGCTATGCTTGCGGACGTCGGGCATATAGCCACGACTTTTTCGCTTATACAGGGCGACGGGATACTGTTTCAGAAGAATTTCGATTACGGCGGCGGATATATAAGCGCGGAAATAAGCCGAAGACTCGACACCGATTTCGACACCGCGGAGCAACTCAAAAGGAAGGTTAATTTCAGTGCGGCGGGCGACGGAGCGAGAGAGATAATCAGATTGCAGGACGGGCAGTGTTTCGACGCGGAAGAAGTAAGACAGGCGATAAGAGAGAGTATAGACGGGTTCTGCGGCGATATTTCGGAAGCGATGGAAGATTCGGGATACGCAATCCCCGATTACGTTCCGCTCACCGTAACGGGCGGCGGGATAAGTTATCTTCGCGGCGCGAAGGAACGTATTTCCGACAGGCTCGGTTGCGCCGTGGAAATAGTCGCGCCCAAAGTGCCGCTTATGGACGAGCCTACGGAATCCTCGATTCTGTCGGTTTTGGAACTCGCAATCTCCAACGAAGGGGAATAAAAATATAAAAAAATAAAAGGAAGAAAATTATGTACGGTCAGGAAAATCTTAAAATCAACACGGCGGTCATCAAGGTCATGGGAATAGGCGGCGGCGGATGCAACGCCGTCAACAGTATGATAGACTCCAACATCCAGAGTGCGGAATTTTACGCCGTCAACACCGATAATCAGGCGTTGATGCTTTCAAAGGCGGAAAACTGCATACAGATAGGCGCGGTGCTCACCAAAGGTCTCGGCGCGGGTAGCGATCCGAGTATCGGGGAAGCGGCGGCTGAAGAATCCAAAGACGAAATAGAAGAATCCCTTAAAGGCACGGATCTTCTCTTTATAGCGGCGGGCATGGGCGGCGGCACGGGAACGGGCGCGGCGTCTGTTATAGCGAGAATCGCGAGAGATCTCGGGATACTCACCGTCGCGGTAGTGACCAAGCCCTTTAAGTTCGAAGGCAGGATACGTAACGAAAACGCAATGAAAGGCATATCCAACCTTAAAAAATACGTGGACACGCTGGTAGTTATCCCCAACGATAAACTGTTGCAGTCTTTACCTGCGCAGACCAGCGTTCTGGAAGCGTTTAAGGTTGCGGACGGTATGCTTAAACAGGGTATAATCGGCATAGTCGATCTTATCGCCACTCCGTCGCTTATCAATCTTGATTTTGCCGACGTCAACACCGTTATGCGCAATCAGGGGCTTGCGCACATGGGCATAGGCAGGGCGAAAGGCGAAAACAGAATCATAGAAGCGGTTCGTCAGGCGGTATCGAGTCCGCTGCTCGAAACCACGATAGAAGGCGCGAAGTCGGTGATACTCAACGTTACGGGCTCGAAAGACCTTACTCTTGCCGAAGTGTCGGAAGCGGCGGAACTCGTTTCGGGCATAATAGACCCCGCGGCGAACATAATTTTCGGACAGACCGTGGACGAAACGCTCGTCGACGAAGTGAAGATAACGGTAATAGCGACGGGCTTTACCGCAGGCGGGGAAGAAAAGAAGACCGCGGCGAAATCGCAGGCTAAACCCGTCGATATCAGCGAAATGAGCGACGAAGAACTTGCGGAGAGCAATATTCCGCCCCTTCTCGTCGAGATAGAAAAAGAAGAGAGAAAGACCAAGGTAGAAGACGATCGCGTTTTCGAACCCGTAAAGGAAGAACCGATAAAAGAAGAACCGGTAACGGCGACGGAAGAACGTTCGGCGCAGGAAGAAACGCCCGTGGCGGAAGAGAAGAAAGGAAAAGAAATTCCCGCCTTTATGCGCAAACTTTTCGGCAGAAAATAAAAAGCGACTACCGTACTAAAGTGTGGGAGATAAAGTAAAACGAAATCAAATAAAAAAAGCCCCGCCGACCAGTCGGCGGGGCTTATTTAGCGTTGATTTTTATAATAAATTAGCAAACTTTACGCAAGGATATTGCGATACCTGCATAAAGGTTTCCTTGCTGTCCTTTTCGCAGTTCCAGAGCGTTTCCGCGTAAAGCGCGGCGGACAGAGGAATCTCCTTTTCGAATATTCCGTCTTCTATAACCGCCTGAATATTGTTGTTTTTGCGTTTGTCGACTATGTTTTTCACGATCTTTTGCATATAATCGAGATTTGCTATCCAGTTAGTCTGCGAGAATTTCCATAGCTTGCGTTTTTGTATAAGGCGCTCTTCGATAAAGTTTTTGCTGTTTTCACCGAGAATAAGGTTTTTATCGGGGTGAGTAAACAGCGTCCAGTCGAGAAGCGTCATTTCTTTCATAACGAGACCGAAATTATCTTCTTCGGAACGTAACTGCGCTATTTTTGCGGTAAAATCCATGGTTTCTTTAAGATCGCCCACGTTTACGATATCGACGCCGGAATGGTCGCAGAAGGGGAAAGATCCGCAGTTTTCCCATACTATTTTGACGCGCGGATCGACTTTCGCAATGTATTCCAAACGGTGTTTTACCGAACCCGTGTGCAAACCGAACTGTATTTCCAGATCGGGATATTTATCAAGGATTTTCCCCGCCGCGAGATTAACTAAACTTACGACTCTTTCGGCTATCAGTTTGCCGTCTATATATTCCGTATTTACTTCCGTCGCGGACTGGAAGTATATCCCGTCGCCCTTTGCGTTAGCATATTCTTTCTCGAATTTTGCGAAAATGTCTTCGCTTAATTGTTTTATACCTTCGTCGTCCATTTTCATAGAAACGTTACAGTCGGTATTCCAACCCCAGGCGTAGCCCCATATTACCTTTATTCCGAGCGAGTGCGCGTAATCCACTACGTCGCTCGAATTTATCGGGATAAAGTTGTTCCAGATGACTATTTCGTTCAGTTTAAGCAAAGCCATATTGTCGAAATAAGACTTGTAGTCGTATATTACGTGCCCCCACGTCCAAGCGCCGCGCGTTTCCACGGAAGGCGCTGAAACCTCTTCCCAATGCGGGGGACGAACGGTAAACGGACTATCGAAAAACATATGCCAGCACGTCGTCAGGTCTTTGACGTCTATCCTGTATATGAGATAGCCGATATATTTATTGACGAAGTCCACGCTGCCGTACAGAACTCCGGCGTCGTCGAATCCGCACACCGCCATAACGTCTTTTTCGCCGTTCCACACGCTTTCTTTTACCGAAGCGGAGTAGCCTTGCGGCTTTTCGGGTTGTTTAAGAACGCCTTTTTTAACGAGTTCTCCGAGATATTTGTTGTCTTTTGCCGTTCCCACGAGAATAAGGTTGCAAGTGCTTACGATCTCTTCTTCCACCTCGTCCGCGTTAAAACAGGACACGGGTAATTTGTAATGATCGAACACTGCGGAATTTATGAGATTTACAGCTTTCTTTTCAAGCCCGTCGTATTTTCCGAAGATGATGACCCAACGATTGTTTTCCATAATAATTTTCTCTCCGATAAGTGTTTTTTAATCCACAGGTAGGATAACATATTGACTATGCGTTGTCAAGTATTTGCAAAAATTTACGCAAAGGCAATCGGCGATTTTCAAACGAAAACTCCGACCGCAAACGTTTGGTTTGCGGTCGGAGTTTCGGTGGTGGAGGCGTAGGGACTCGAACCCTAGACCTCTCGCATGTGAAGCGAGCGCTCTAACCGACTGAGCTACGTCTCCGAAAACAAATATATTCTATCATATTGTTTTTCGTTTTGCAACTGTTTTCACGGGTGTTTGTCGGTATTAAATTTTATTTTATACGCATACTTTTTTTCAATGACTTTCAGGAAAAAGCTTCCGTTATTTATTATTTTATGCGCGGTGTTGTTTTCGGGAAACGTTTTTATTTCGCGTTTTTCCGCAAGCGCGGAATCTTTTATGCCGTTTTACGACCTTAAACCGCAGGAACTCGTTTTAAGGGCGGAATTTTATACTACGTATTCTTCGTCTTCGGACGAACGGAAGAGCAATATCTATCTTGCGACAAAGTCTATAGATAACGTTATGATAGACGCTGGCGGGGAATTTTCTTTTAACCGCACCGTGGGGCAAAGAACCGAAAAACGCGGCTACAAGCCCGCGAAAATAATCGTGAACGGGGAATTTACCGAGGGCGTGGGCGGCGGGGTGTGTCAGGTGTCCACCACGCTTTACAACGCTTTTTTGGTAGCGGGATTGCGCGTTACCGAGTACCACCCGCACAGCCTTGCCGTGTCGTATATCGCCCTTTCTTTCGACGCCATGGTAAATTCGGGCAGTGCGGATCTGCGTTGCGTAAACGACACCCGTAACCCGATAATAATACGGGCGACGGCGGACGGCGACAGATTAAGGATAAAGATATACGGCGAACCGATGAAGGAAAAGTATATAAGAAAAAGCGTAACGATAGAAGAACTGCCCCCCGAAACACTTCTTATAAAAGACGACGAAGGCTTATATAAAGACTTGTTTGTCGGGGAGAAAAGAGTGCTTTCTTACGGCAAAAAAGGATACGTAACGGAAGGGTATCTTATAAAGACGGTGAACGGCAGAAAGGTTTCCGAAAAAAGGATAAGAAAAGACAGGTACGCAAGCGTGAAAAACGTCGTGATAGAAGGGACTTTTTTGCCGCCGGATTCGGGCGAGAGTCCGTAAACCCCTTGATTTTGGCAAGATAGGGCGTTAAATACGGTTGATAAAAAAGTTATTTCGTGTTATAATGTATCAAAAACCGAAAGGAAACGTTATGAACGGATACGTGCTGGAAACGCGTGATTTGACAAAGAGTTACAACGGGAGACCCGCCGTCGACGGGGTAAGCGTTGCGATAAAGCGCGGCGAGATATACGGGCTTATCGGCAAAAACGGCGCGGGTAAGACCACTTTCATGCGCCTTATTCTGGGGCTTTGCGAAAAAGACCGCGGGGAAGTGATGCTTTTCGGCGATAAAGACCTTAACAAAGCGCGCGCGAAAATAGGTTCTCTGATAGAAGAACCGGGGCTTTACAGAAGTTGCACGGCGTACGAGAACATGAAGAGATTCGCCATGTTATACGGCGCGGACAAGGCGGAGATACCGGAAATTTTAAATCTCGTGGGGTTGTCCGATACGGGCAACAAAAAAGCGGGCGAATTTTCTTTGGGCATGCGGCAAAGACTGGGGATTGCGATCGCGCTTTTGAACCGTCCCGAAATGCTGCTTTTGGACGAACCGATAAACGGGCTCGATCCCGCGGGGATAAAGGAAATGCGAGACCTTTTCGTTACGCTCAACAAAAAGGGCGTAACCCTTATAATTTCCAGCCATATACTCGACGAATTATCAAAAGTAGTGAGCGTGTACGGTATAATAAATAAAGGCCGTATCGTGGAAGAAATAAGGCAGGAAGAACTCGAAAATCGCTGTAAAAGGGGAATAGTATTCCGTACTTCGGCGACGGATAAGGCGGCGGACGCGTTCAAAGAAAAATTCCCTTCGGGAATATGCGAAACCGAAGAAGACAAACTTATAGTGTACGATCCGCTGGATGCGGCGGACAGGATAAACGCGGAACTCGTCAGTCGCGGCATAGGGGTTTACGAAATAAGTAAATTTTCCTACGATATCGAAGACTTTTTCTTGGAGAAGATGGAAAAATGAACGTGTTGACGAAATTCGAGTTTTATAAACTCTTGCGGCAGAAAAGTTTTTACGTGTGCGCGGTGATAATAGCGGTGAGCGCGGTTTTAAGCATGGTCGCGACGAAAATAATCCTTGACGCGGCGATACTCGAAGGTTATGACGTTTCGCCCGCCACGGCGGTGCTTTCGAGAGTGGACGACACCTTTACCATGCTTTGCGGGATATTCGTCGCGCTTTTGGTGTGCGGGGATTTTTCGCAGCAGACGATAAAGAACGTGTACGCGAGAGGGTTTTCCAAAACGCAGGTGTATTTTGCGAAGTTTATTGCGGCAGGCGTCGGCACGCTCGTGATGTTTATTATAAATTACGCGGTAAGTTTTCTTCTGGGACTTGCGCTTTTCGGTGAAATAGGCGTTACCGACTTAATGGCGTACGATATGGCGGCGCAACTTATTACGGCTTTCGCGTTTACCGCGTTTACGTTTGCGGTATCCTTCATTTTCCGTAAGACGGGCGTGGGTATCGCCCTTTCCATAGTGGGGCCCATGGTCGTAAATCTCGTGCTTATACTGGTGTCACAGATAGCGAAAGTCGATTTTTCGCTTTCCGAATACTGGATATCGGGGATACTTACCAAACTTTCCGGTATGGCTACGGGCGGAACCGTGGTCGTCGCCGACGCCTTGGCGGACGGGACTCTGACGGTTTCCGACGTAACGGTGTGTCTGGTGCTTTCGGCGGTATATACGGCGGCTTTCGTTGTCTTGGGGTATTACGTAAACAAGAAGAAAGACGGCTGAAAAATTTTTTAAAAAGTAAAAGACCGAAGAAAAAACGACTTTGTGCGTTTTTTCTTCGGTCTTTGTGGTTTAAGGTTTATTTGCACCCGCCGAATTTGCCGAACAGGTTACCGCCGCCGTTTTTGGAGCAGAAGCAGAGAAGAAGCAGGGCGATAGGCAGAGTGTAGCAACTGTTGCAGATACCGTTAAGGCATCCGTTTTTGGCGAGGAGAATAATAAGCAGGATTATGAGTATCCACAAACAGCAGTTATTCCCCAAAAAGTCGAAACATCCGTTCATAAATTTTACCTCCAAAGTAAACTCTTTCTCCGCCTATGTAAATTTTAGGGAAATCGGCGGAGCGTTCTATTATCAATATAAGCGGCAAACGATAAAAATGTTACAATTCTCCTTTATTCGTTTGCGTGGAGAAAATTTTTGTGCTACAATGATAGGGCGAATATAAGCGGATATGAAAATTTATTCGATCCGACTTTACAGGTTTCGCGAAACTTTTTATTTCAACAGATATTTCTTAAAGAAAATTTGATTGGAGGTACAATTTGATATGACTCAGACTTCGCAGGCGAAGAAGATCACTTACTTTGCCGTGTTCACGGCGCTTACCGTCGTATTGCAGTTTGTCGGCGGATACATGAGAATAGGTCCCGTAAACCTTAACTTCACGCTTATCCCGTTGGTGCTCTGCGGTATGCTTCTCGGTATCGTTTACGCCACCGCTCTGGGATTTATAATAGGCGCGGTGTTTCTTATTCAGGGGATAACGGGATTAGAGCCGTTTACGGGTTATCTTTTTTCGGAAAGCCCCGTATTGCTGACGCTTACCTGCGTGTTAAAAACCACCGTGGCGGGGGCTGTCGGCGCGTTCGTATACAAAGCGTTGCAAAACGGAAATAAATATTTAGCGACGTTTGCGTCGGCGGCGGTAGTACCCGTCGTAAATACGGCGATATTCGTTTTCGGTATGGTGCTTATAAAAGAATCTTTGGTATCGTACCTTACGAGCGCGGGGTTGGACGTTTCGGGATACGGCATATTGTATATTATTCTCGTAATCGTCGTTACCTGGAACTTTTTTATAGAATTCGGACTTAATCTTCTGCTTGCGCCCGCAGTTTACAGGGTAATAAAAGTCGCGGATAAAGGTATAGGTTAAATATGTTACTTACCATAGACATAGGAAACACGAATATAAAATACGGCGTATTTTCGGGCGACGAACTTATCGCGTCTTTCAGGGTAACGTCAAAAACTTCGAGAACGGCGGACGAATACGGTTCGGTGCTTATCAACCTTATAACGAATAAGGGGATAAAGGTATCGGATATAGACGGGATAATAATTTCTTCGGTCATACCCACCTTAAATTATACCATGTGCCATATGTGCGAATACTTTTTCGGCATAACGCCCATAATGGTGGGACCGGGGATAAAAACGGGACTCAACGTCAACGTGGAAAACGCCAAGGAAGTGGGGGCGGACAGGATTGTAAACAGCGTTTCCGCCTACAAAAAGTACGGCGCACCGGTGATAGTGGTAGACTTCGGCACGGCGACGACTTTCAACGTGATAAACGGCAGCGGCACGTTTATAGGCGGCGTTATCGCCCCGGGAATAAAGACTTCTCTGGAAGGGCTTATAAACAACACGGCGCAGCTTCCCATGATAGAACTGGTTTCTCCGAAGAAGATAATCGCCAAAAACACCGAAACGAATATGCAGGCGGGTATAATTTTCGGTTTTGCGGGACTTGTGGAAAACATTTTGAAACAAATAAAAAAAGAACTCGGCGAAGACGGAGTGAAAGTCGTTGCGACGGGCGGACTCGGCGAGATAATATCGAAAGAGTTAAAGGCGATAGACGTCGTGGACAGACGGCTTACGCTTGACGGATTGAAAATAATTTACGATCTGAATAAGGCATAATCAAGGAGAACGTAATGAAAAAAGTCGGAGTGGCTATACTTGGGCTCGGCGTGGTAGGCGGCGGGGTTTACGAGATACTTACCGAAAAGAAAGAGTACTTCAAAAAGACGCAAGGTCTGGATATTACGGTGGAGAGCGTTCTGGAAAAAAACAAAGAGAGAGCGCAGGCGTTGGGCGTGAAAAGCGCCGTAATGGCAAACTCTATCGAAGAAGTGATATCCAACCCCAACGTAGATATCGTGGTGGAAGTTATCGGCGGGACGGAGCCCGCAAGGACTTTCGTTCTAAAAGCGCTGATGAGCGGCAAGACGGTAGTTACTTCCAACAAGGAACTGTTTGCAAAATACTGGACTGAACTCGAAGAAGAAGCGAAAAAGATGAACGCGGGACTTTTCTTCGAAGCGAGTTGCGTCGGCGGAGTGCCGATAATACGGGTGTTGCAGGACGGTATGCAGGCGAACGAGATACGTTCCATAAAGGGAATAATCAACGGCACGACCAACTATATACTTACCAAGATGGCGAGCGAGAACGCTTCTTACGAAGACGCGTTAAAGGAAGCGCAGAAACTCGGCTACGCCGAATTCAACCCCACGGCGGACGTGGAAGGGTTCGACGCTACTTACAAAATATCCATACTGTCGAGCCTTGCGTTCAACAGTAAGGTGTGCGTTGAAAACGTGTACAGGGAAGGGATAACGGGTATCGCAAAGGAAGACATAGCTTACGGCAAGTCGATGGGGTATACTTTAAAACTTCTCGGTATCGGCAAAAAGACCGAAAACGGCATAGACGTAAGGGTTCATCCGACCTTTATAAGAAACGGCGATCCGCTTGCGAGTGTAAACGACTCTTTTAACGCAGTACACTTAGTCGGCGATTCCGTGGGCGAAATAATGCTGTACGGCAGGGGCGCAGGCGCATTGCCGACGGGGAGCGCGGTCGTTTCCGACGTGATATTCGCGGCAAAGCACAACGAGTGTTATTACGCGCCGTTTAAGAACAACGAAAAGGGCAATAAGGAAACCAAATTCGTTACCGATTTCACGTCCATGTACTATTTAAGAATGGCGGTGAAAGACGCCGCGGGCGTGCTTTCGAAGATCGCAGGGCAGTTTTCAAAGGGCAACATAAGCCTTAAAGAAGTCAAACAGACGGCGGTCGGCGAAAACAGCGCGGAAATAGTGGTGATAACGCACCCTGCGTTGGAGAGTAATATGCAGAAAACTTTGGAAAAACTCAATAAACTTTCCGAAGTTTACGGCGTAAAGGGCTTTATCAGAATAGAAGAGTAAAAAACCGAAAATAAAAACTCGCGGCGCAGACTGTTGTCTGCGCCGCGGATATTTTAAACTTAAAAATTTTTACTTGACGAGTTTCCCGTAGCAGTCGCAACGGTGAGAACCGACGTAGCCCGTGTCGTTACACTTGTCGCAGGCGTATTTCGGGGAAAGGTCGTTAAAGTCAAGTCCCATGGAAGAGAGAATAGTTTGTCCTTTCGCGGTAAGGTCTTTCTTTTCTTTTTCGAGAGATAAAAGGGTTTTTTCGTCTTTTGCTATCTCGGCGAACGCCAGGTCTTTTTCTATGCCGAAAAGCCTTTCGTATATCTTTGAAAACTCTTCGGAACTTCTCGCTTTTTCGAGATTTTTCTGCGCTCTCGTAGCAGCCAAAGTCCTTCTTCTTTCGTATTCTCTGTTATATTCTTCCTGTTCGGAAGAACCCGCCTTTTCGTCTTCGGTAACGGCGGCAAGGTCGAATATCTCCCTGTTTTTCCAGTTTGAAAGTATTCCGCTCATATACGCCGTGGGTGAACCTTTTCCAGCGGACATTTTCGCCGCTTCCAGAATCATTTCTTCGGAGAAGTTCCAACTTTTCCACAGCGCGAGATTTTCCTTGTCCCACGGGGTGGGGCGGCGGTTTATACCGCAGGTTAGAAGCATCTTTTTAAGGAATTCTTCCGTCGCTTTTTCCCGTTCGAAATAATCGGTTACGCTGGAAATATCTATGACACCTTTAAGCCGCAGATCTTCTATCATAGCGTCGGCGGCTTTAAGGGAATTTTTGCCGTCTTTAAACAGCCTGTTGGCAAGAATAAGAAGCGTCGGTTCGGTAAATCCGTAAGACAGCCATTTTTTGATATATTCATCCACTTCGGTGTCTAAAACTTCGACGTAAACGGAGAGCGCCTTGTTGAATTTTACCGCAAGGTCGTAAACGCGGCGTTTTTCCATCGCATAGTTTTCTATCTCCGCGGGGGAGAAACTCTTTGTGGAATACAGTTCGAGAATAAAGGCGTCCAACTTCGCCATAGTGCTCTTTTTTAAGAGTTTGGCGACGAAAAGCACGCTTTCCGGCTCGAAAGAAAGTTCCTGCGTCCATTTTTTGTAGTAGTTAAGGTCTTCGATATCGGGTCTTTTCTTTACCGAAATCGCTTTAAGTATCTTTTCGAGTTCTCCCGTCCTTAAAACGTAAGAAGAGAGTTCCTTTTCCACCTTTTCGACGGTGGTTATACCGCGGGTGGCGAAATCTTTCGCGACCTTTACGACGTATTTGTAGCCTATATCGTTGCCTTTAAGGTCGACGCAGTATTTTATTATCATAAGCATGGCGTCGACGCTCAAAGAATAGGTCTCTATTATCGTGAAATATTCGGCGTACTCGTTGGTGGATATCATCCTTCCCGAAATAAGCGACTGCGCGCCCTTGGAAAAATCGCCGAACTTTTCCGCCTTGAATTTTCTGGGTTTATTGTAGCCGGCTTCCGCAACGGAGTGGTATTTTACGACGTAAGGGTCTTCCGATATCACGGTAACGAGTCCGAATTCTTCCCAGAAGGAAAACGACGATTTTACCGTTTCTTCGGAGCAGTTAAGGGCTTTAGAAAAGGAAGCAAGGTCCTGATTTGCGGCGACGTTGCCGCACGCATAAAGTCCGTAAAGGTAAACCTTGACGGCGTCGCCCGAAGATAAGGGCAGGTACTGCGATATAAAAGCGTTTTCGATACCGGTAACGCCTTCTTTGGTAAATTCCTTGGAATAAGTACAGATCATATTTCTGTCCGTAAAATTCGATGAGTTTCAAAAATTCGCTTGCGTAACAGCCGATAATGTTATATAATATTATAACAGTTAATAAGAATAAGGCTTCGACGTAGCCAGAGCCCCGACAGTTGACATATATTATATAACATAACGACGCAAAAATCAACTGCCTGTGAAAAATTTTTATTTCGGGCAACGTTAAACGAAAGGACGTATAAATGGCAGGAAAAATTTTGACGCCTCTGGCGTTATGGAAAGACTTTCGGATAGAACACACTCCCACCTTCGAGATAATAGAAGAGAAAAAGGCGAAAGGGGTGCTCGTATCGGAAATATATATCCACGGCAGAAAGACCGAAAGCGGTCAGGTAAAGATACACTGCGTGTGGGCGAGAAAGGCGAAGACGGACGTGTCTCCCGCCGTTATAGTCGCGTCCGACCTTAAAATGGGCGCGGACAGAAACTTCGCCGTAAAACTTGCAAGCGCGGGGTACGTCGCACTGTCCGTAGATCTCGGCGGAAAAATTTCCGGAGACGACTTAAAAAAGCCGCGCTACACCGTGTATCCCGAAGACGTGGAGTATGCGAACTTTAACGCGGCGGAAGAAAGCAAGACCAAAATAAAGGGTGAAGTTACGGGCACGCGCTGGTACGAACGCGGCGTGGCTTTAAGATATGCGATAGCCTTTTTACGGGGGCAGAAAATAGTTTCGGATATAGGCGCGGTGGGCGTTTTCGGCGGGTGCAATTATCTGTGGTACGCCGCCGCGGCGGAAGACCTTAAATGCGCCGTATTCGTCGGCAACGCGGGCTGGCAGGGATACAGGGGGATATGTAAATTCGACGACACGCCCGAACCGCAGTTCAGCGACAGCGCGCTTAAATTTCTGGCGGGGATAGACGCGCAGGCTTACGCCACGCACGTCAAGTGTCCCACGCTTATTTTATCGCCGACCAACAGTTACGAATACGATATGGACCGCGCGTCGGACACCGTTTCGAGAATAAACGACAAATTATATTCCGCGCTGGATTACTCCGTGGGCGGGAGAAACGAAGCGGATTTTTACTGCTTTAACGGTTGCATGAATTTTCTGGAAGAATTCCTGATAAAGAAAGGCGACGGAAGTTCTCTTCCCAAAACCCCGACGGTAAAATGCGCCGTAAAAGACGGGAAGATTGCGCTGGAAGTTACTGCGGACGGCAGAAACCTTAAAACCGTATCGGCTTTCGTCGCCGAAGAAGAAGTAAGGCCTTATTTAAGGGCTTGGGAAAAAATGGGCGATGCGGGAGGCGGTAAGGACGGCGTTTATTCGTTTTCCTATAAACCGTATTGCAAGTCGGGCAAAGCCTTCGTTTTTGCCCGCGCACTGTACGAAAACGGCTCGGCGGTGTCTTCCGTCGTGCTTTGCAGGAACTTCACCGATACCGAAACGGAAAGCAACGGAAAAGAACGGGTGTTGTTTTCTTCCCAACTTTCGGAAGACGCCACGGCGTTTTATCAGGCGGAAGAAGGGCGCGGGGAGATATTCGGACTGCGCTCGGAAAAAGGAAAAGACGTGTCGGTGGGCAGCGGACCTATGGAAATGCACGGGCTTTGCGTGCGTTACGGCACTCTGACCTTTAAGATAAACGAGAAAAAATACAAGCCCGCGGACGGATCTATGTTCATGTTCGACGTATGCGTAAGGTCGGGCGAAAATTTTTGTGTAAAACTCGTTACCGATTATTTCGGCGAAAAGACGGAATACGTCGCCGCCGTAAAGATATTCGGCGGGGATATATGGCAGAACGTAAAACTCGAACTCAACAATTTCAAGACCAAAGACGGTATGGGAATAAAGAGTTACGATAAGATACAGGCGGTGGAATTTTCCGCGGACGGCGAATTTCTCGTAAATAACTTTCTCTGGGTGTAGAAGATGGTCTTAAAGGTGGGCGACAGGATAAAAGCCAAAAAACCGCACGCTTGCGGCGGCAAAGAGTGGGAAGTTATGCGCACGGGCGCAGACGTTAAACTGAAATGCGCTACCTGCGGCAGGACGGTGTTTCTTTCCGTACCCGACGCCGAAAAGATGATTGCGGTCCGTTATCCTGCGGATAAAGGAGAGACCGATGGCTAAAACGCTTTACGGCAAACGCGCTTCGGAACTTAAACACGCCGTCGTTTTCGGAACGGTTTTTTCCGTGCTGCTTTCGATATTTCTCTTTATAATAGTGGCGAACGGGTTTTTTCTCCTGCGTATAGAAGTGAACAAAACGTCCATGTACCCGACGCTGAAAGATAAAGACATAGTGTACGCAAACAGATACCGCAAAGTAAACTACGGCGATATCGTAATAATTTCCGGCGAAGAAAGCGCCTGGATAGTAAAACGCGTGATAGGTATGGGCGGGGAT
>JAEEGH010016643.1_pt1 | contig 15793 bp, 13 predicted proteins | sample 9134181 | NCBI WGS metagenome assembly JAEEGH01 (sample SAMN16246544, study PRJNA631951) | gut metagenome | biome: gut microbiome; feature: rumen; material: DP-attached | host: Bos | place: Iran: Karaj | collected 2018-10
CTATTTCCTTTGCAGAATAATAATAATTAATTAACTTTGCATTAGATTGTTACTAATCTGAGCATTAAAATGCTTAATGTAAAAAAGTTAAATGAAAACTAAAAGGTTAATATTCAGAATATTCGTTTTTGTCTTACTTATTATTCTCCTTGCCTTGGGAATAAATCGATATTGGAACAGATATAAGTTGGTTCATTCTCCGCTTTATCCAAAGATGCAGGGAACATACGAATTAATATCAGATTTGTCATCAATAGACAGATCTTATGAGATTCATAGATTATGGGGGTATATGCAAATATATCAAAATAAAATACACCTTCCATCTTTAGAGGAATTAGATTTATATTATAATACTGATACGTATTCGATATTTGGTATAACCCTCCCTGATGAAAATAGATGGAAAATCATTTCTAATAATCCAGATTCTATTTATATTGATGCATCTTCGCACCCTCTACATGGCAAATACCAAGTGACATTTAAGATGTGTCCAAGTGGATCTTTAGGCTATACAACCGAATATTTTATGTGTCTTGACAATGATTCTACTCATTTATGCCTGATAAGAATAGAATAGGTTAAGGTGGAATAGAGAAAGGCTTCCACCAAGACGATAAGTAGGTGTGCATAATTAATTATACACACCTACTTGTAACTATGTTGTAAATAATTTAGGTTGGTTCTGTAAATTACGGTGGGAATTTATAGAACCCACCTTTATAGAGAGTCTTTCCGTTTTTGAAGGTTGTGGCTTACAGGCATGCAAGCTCAGAAGACTCCAGCGCTGCGCGCTTTACCTGCGCCGTGATTTCCTTCTGTGAGAGCTGCAGCAAACCGTATTGGTGAACGTACTGTGAACTATTGGCGAGCACCCAGAGTGCAAACCTGCTTGCCTCATTGTCACCGTGTGTGTATGCCAAGCCTACGTTTGCCACCGGTATCTCATTGAATTCCTGTTTCTCAAGCAGTGAGAGAAGTTCGTCGAGACTACCGTCGCTGAGCACCTGCTTGCCCTGCTTGTCAACGTCGAGCGGAATGATGGCGAGGTTTTGCTTCAACTTACGACTGTCGAGGTCGTAGATGTTTGACAGCGTGTTGATGGTTACGCCCAGTGGGTCGCGGCTGATGGCGGTATTGAGGAAACTGTCGTCACCAGAGATTTTCTTACCCTTGTAGTCAGAAGCCTCGTGCTCGAAGTGTGCAGCGTAAGAGCGTGATGCAGACTGCTGAGAGTTGCCTGTGTAAACGTGCACAGCCTTTTCAGCCTTCGTCTCCTTGTGGTCATCGTCGAGCTCATCCTTCACGAAGAAGAGGCTCTTGAGCTTCTTTGCATTGAGATGACTTGCGCTGAGCAGGTGGTCAGCCTCACTGTCCTTCGTAGTCACCGGCAATACGGCGTAGCGTGCGAAGGCAACAGCCTTGTCGTCGCCGGCGGTGAACTGTATGCTGTTTTCCGTATTCTCAGCCTTTGCCGATACGAACTCGAACTCAGCGTTCTGGTTGCTCTTCTTATATTCAGCGGCGAGTTTCTCTGCCAATGGTTTGATAGACTTTGACACCTTGATGCTTATCTTCTGTGCCTGTGCGTTTACGTTGATGGCGAATGCCAGTGTTGCTATTGCGAAAATATTCTTGTTCATAGTTTATTTCTCCTTTTATAATATTAATATGTTTAAAACTTTGTGTTTGTGTTGTTATCCCTTCAATAATCATTAATAACCTATTCAGACCTCCGTGCTGCAACAGCACATTCGCATTCGTATAGTCGCCGATTCTGCGTTCAACCTTCCTGCGATTTCAAGTCTTTGTGTAATGTAAGTTTTCTTCATGCTGTTGGTGTTTTGTTATTTGTTTATTCTGTTTTCTTAATTTTCACGATGCAAAGTTACTATGATTTTCGCGTCTGCACAATCCCACTTGTATGGTATTTCATATACCACACTTATGGTATATACAACTTTATCGCACTGAACCACAGTATGATACAGATATACCATACATATCACCAAATACAACGAAAAGAGGTCAGTATAAGCCGTTTTATGCTTACACTGACCTCCTATATAAGGTTTTTCAATCCTTCCGCTCGGCGCTTGCGACGCTTTCTTGCGCTCCATAGGTGCTCAGGCACTTCGTGGAGGTCTTGCAAAGAATCCTTCAATTTTTCAATCCTCAACCAAAGGCTTGTAAATGCCAGTATCCTCTATATGTCCGTTATACCATACCACGAACCACATAGGCTTGTTGGCCTTCGGTCTTCCGTTACTGTCGTATATCACGTTGCCGTCATCATCGCGAGCCATGCCGAAGAGTGCTATGCTGAGCACGTCGAGCATACCCGTGGCACGCTCTATGTGCATGTCTATATAAGACTGATAGTTAGAGTAAGCCACGGTGCACCATCCCCATCCGTCGGTAACGGTGCCGGTGGTAGGCACAGCGGTGTGCAGTTGTATGTCAAGGCGGGTCAGTTCCTCGCTCTCTATGCCCTTGTCCTGCAACACCTTCTTTATATACTCAAACGGCCTGAGCACCTCGGCGGTGCGTTCATACGTCAGTTCGTCAAGGTTGAACTGCGTGTAGTATGAATACTGTTCATGGTCATACGTGGCGAGCATGGCTCCCTGCTCCACCATAGGCATGAGGTTGGTTTTCACGCCGCTTAACGATAGGTGATCGCGCAGGGTGTCTATCTGCTCATAGAAGCCGTCGAATTCTTCCTTGGTTATTATTCCCTGCTTGTACAGTGCACGCGTCTTGTTGTATAGTTCAGCCAGATATCCTTGACTGAACACCTCGCGCACATCACCGTCCTTGTCGAGGAATGGTATGGCGAACTTGATGTCGTTGAGCTTATCGACGCTTATCTGCACCTGATGGTTGTTGAAGAACTGCATATCGATGGTGGTCTTCACCGTATCGGCGCATATTCCCACGGTCTCAGTGTTATACAAGGCTGTATTCTCCATCTCCACGAGAAGGTCGGGCACGTACAGTCCTACTATCACGGTGCCTTTATATTGACCGTTTATCGCCTCCACCTTTATATCGTTGGCAGTGCTGTCGCAGGCGCACATCATGGCTGCAGAGCCGACGACGGCGATAAGAGACTTACATATATTATATATTTTCTTCATAGTGATTCCAAGTTATGATACCCACCCCTTCCCTCCCTGTGAGGGAGTGAGATTCGGACGTGAGTGAAATTAATTATGCATTATACCTTATGAATTATGAATTAGAATATCACCGACATAGCAGCTCCTATGGTGAATGAGTTAATCTTGTTCTTGAAGTGGAACATTGACTGCTTCGTCACCACTTTGAGCAGGTCGTTGTGGTATGGGGTGTACTCAGCATAGAACTCAGGCTTAGAGTAGTCATAGTCAACGAATCCAGATATCGCCATTCCGCTGTTCATGGCGTAAGTGTAGTGCAGTCCCAGTGTGAAGTTGTCGCTGTTGGTCTTGTCAATCCACAGAGCGTCGCCATACATTGTGACAGATGCCGTCTCATTGGTCTGCGTGTTGAGATACAGATTGTCTGACGCTGCGATGAGGTCGAGCGAACCGAAGAAACGGCGGCCGTAGAGAGCCTTCATGCCCAGGTTGTGCTTCGGGCTGATAGGCCATGCCAGATATATGCCGGCGTTAATGTCAACGAGCGACCATACGTCAGACACAGATGCAGAATTCATGTTGCGTGACAATGCGCCGTCTTTCTCAGTATAGGCATACAGTCCCTCGGCGGTGACAGGCGCGGTGGTGATGCGTGCCCTGACTCCCACTCCTACATATTTATTAATAAAGTATGCAGCCTCGCCGGCTACCGTGGTGCCCGTGCCCACCTTTATGGTTGGCGTCTGTCCTTCGGCGTATGCAGGTGAACCTGAAGCATAGTCCTTAAATTCGCGGTTCTGCGCATTGTAGTCGTCTGGTATGCGGAATGGGTTTCCGTGGCGCTGTATGGTGTAGTAGTCGTCATTGAGGTATGAACCACCGTAGTTATAGAGGTTGGCGGTGGTCAGGAACTCAGTGTTGGTAGGCAACTTCAGGTTGTTGGTAAACTGCATACCGAGTTCCAGCTTGAAGAAGCTTGGGTTCTTCCACAAGTCTGAATTACCCTTCAGCGGTTCGCGGTTGATGCCTTTCTTCTTGAAGATCCAGTCGGCACACATATAGCCCAGGTCTGTAGAGATGATACCCAGACCAGCACCTACGAGCACGTCGCTTATCCAGTGGCGGTTGTTGAGCGTGCGCATGATACCGGTGGTGGTGGCACATCCGTATGCGAAGATAGACCACCATGGTGAGCGTGTCAGTCCGTACTCCTTGTGCATGATGGTGGCAGCGGTGAACGCCGTACACGTATGACCTGACGGGAACGAGTTGGCCGTTGAGCCATCTGGTCGCATCTCCTTGGCAGAATACTTGATGGAGTTGACGAAGAGTGCGCACCATGCAAACGACAGCGCACCACTGGCAAGATAGCGAACAGTCTTGCTTCTGCCCTGATAGCCTGCGAAGTTAAGACCCGATGTCACTATGAGCGGCACGATCTGCAGGTTATCGTCGAAACGGTTTTCGTAGGCAGGAATGAAGTTGTTACGTGCGGCACGGAAGTTCTTCTTGTTTGCCTTGGCGATGAATCCGAAAGCCACCAGCGGCACCGTTGACCACTCAAACTCCCTCAGCGGGGTGTAGTAGCCATACTTAGCCACTGCCTTCGGCGAAGCCACCCAGCTGTGGGCATCATCGCTCACCATGGCAGCGTCATAGTTGCCCATGTCGTTTATCACTACGCTTTTTCCCTTTTCAGCCTCAACTGTGGCATCATTACTATTCTCTATAAGGGAATTGTAAATCTGTTTTTCCGCGCTTACCGGACTCAGCACTCCCATGTCATAATTGTCATATTCGAAGTTGATGTTCTCGGCACTTGCCGACAACGTCATGAAGAGTGTGGTTAGTACTGCTAATGTGTTTTTACTCATGATAACAATAAAATAAATTTTGGTTTCATTTGCAAAAATAAGCATTTTCATTTTAATAGCAAAAGATTTTTTAAAAAAAGTGAAAAAAAAGTTGCTTTTTGCTGCTTTTTATGTAATTTTGCATTACTTAACAATTCAATTCTTATGAAAAGACCTCTGTTTTGCGAGATATGCCCGTTTACCTACCGACTGTCTGCCGAAAAGGAGATACTGAAGCGACGCATAAGCGACATGGTGAGCGGCAACAGCTTTGCCAGCACGTTCGACAATAACCCACTGCCCGTGGGCATCTATACGCACAAATCGCTGATAAGGCGCCGTCTTGGCAATGTTGACATGCAGCTGCAGGAGAACAAGGCCACCAACCTCGCACTGGCGGTAGGTCATATCAACGGCATACTGATTCGTCCCGGCGAGACGTTCTCGCTATGGAGGCTCGTAGGGCGCACCTCTGCCTCACGCGGATATAAGGAAGGTCTTACCATAGCACGGGGAAAACCAAACAAGGGCATAGGCGGCGGACTGTGTCAGTTGTCGAATCTCATACACTGGATGGTGCTGCACAGCGAACTGACTATCACTGAGCACCATCACCATGACGGGGTGGACCTCTTTCCCGACTTCGGCAGGCAGATACCTTTCGGCACCGGCACTAGCATCACATACAACTATCTGGACTACCGTGTGACAAACAACACCGGCATCACCTACCAGCTGCTGCTGACGGTTGAGGGTGAATACCTGTGCGGCGAACTGCGTGCCACCGAGAAGCAGCAGCACTCCTTCCACATATATGCCGAGGATGAATACTTCTCGCGTGAGGATGGCGTGATATATCGCAACGGTAAGGTTTACCGCGACACGATAGACCCTAAGACAGGCAACCACACAGACAGGCAGCTCATACGCACCAACCATGCCCGCGTAATGTACGAACTGCCGGAGAACGCCACCGTCAGAGAAGCGTAAATAAATCGTTTTTACCGATTTTCTTTGGCTGTTCAGAGTTTTTTATGTAATTTTGCAGAGGAAAGAGTATGGACGTAGCATTTCTCATAAACCATTATTTCAAAGGAGGCGAAGGAGTCTCCATAGATGTATTTGACGCACAATCACTGAACAATGTGTATCAAAAGGTTGTGGGTGTACTTACATCTCATCTTGACATAGAGGTAAGTGTACTGCAAGCATTAAGCTACTGCTTTTACGAAATACTTGATAACGTACATATCCATTCAGGCAAACCTCTTGGCACAGCCATTACCGAATATAATGCAAAGAAACAATCAGTAAAGATTCTCGTTGCTGATGACGGTATGGGAATAAAGGCTTCACTGGAAGAAAACAGTGCTTATGCAAACATTTCCGAACCTGACGCCATAAAGCTGGCCATACAAGATTCTGTCACCGATGGTAAAGGAATGGGCTTCGGGCTATATGCTACTTCAAGACTTATGAACAATATAGGCATTGAATTGATTATTCACTCCGGAGACCATAAACTGATTTATAACAAGGATGGTGAGACCATCGTGAAAAACGGTCATTGGCAAGGCACAATCGTATATCTTGAACTCAAGACTTCATGCGATATTGACCCCAACGATGTGGTTGCCCACCGCACTGATGCTGAAAGTGAATATAATGAGGCTTTTGTTGAATCAGAAGATTTAGAGACACTATGGTAGAATTTAAGTTTGCAGAATACGGAACGGATTTCGGCACCCGCGACATGGGGGCAAAGATACGTGAAAAGCTACTACCCGTAATAAACGGACTGGACGACGGCGACAAGCTGGTGTTTGACTTTACGGGAGTGAACGTAGTCACAAACTCGTTTGCTGACGAGTGTATAGCAAAGCTCCTAATGGAAATGCCATTGGATGAACTAAAGCGTCGCACTACCTTCAAGGGACTCAATCCTCTGGCTGAGAAGTGTGTACTCGTTGCATTACAAAGACGCTACAGGGTAATAAAGGAAAGTACGGCGGATTGACGATTCATACATTATTTCTTTGGCTGTTCAGAGTTTTTTATGTAATTTTGCAGAGGAAATAATAAATAAAAGAGGAGGGATTATATATGACGGCAATACAATTAAACGCAGAGTTAGCACATGAACTGAGCCTTATAGCCAACGACGAGACATTGTTGGCTAAGGTGTTAAAGTACGTAAAAAAGATAACTGCTAAGAAAGAAGACGATACACTGATGACCAAGGAGGAGTTCTTTGCAAAAATAAAACAAGCAGAAGAAGAATACCAAAAGGGGGAAACCTATGCCATGTTGCCTGGTGAGAGTTTTCACGATTTCCGCTTACGGTCATTATGACGACAAATAAACTTTAAATGAAGAAACTATACATAGAGACATACGGCTGCCAGATGAACGTGGCAGACTCCGAGGTGGTGGCGAGCGTCATGCAGATGGCGGGCTACGAGACATGCGACAGTGCCGACGAGGCTGATGCGGTGTTCCTTAATACATGCTCGGTGCGCGAGAATGCCGAGAATAAGATATACCACCGCCTTGAGACACTGCACCGTGAGAACGAGAAGCGCAGTGCGCAGAGGATACTCGGCGTGATAGGCTGCATGGCTGAGCGTGTGAAGGACGACCTCATAAACAACCACCACGCAAGGCTCGTGGCGGGTCCGGACTCTTACATGCAGCTGCCTGACCTCATAGCGCAGTGCGAACTGGGACAGACGGCCATCGACACCGACCTGTCGCTCACCGAGACCTACCGTGACGTGATGCCTACACGTGCACACGGCTCACACATATCGGGCTTCGTAAGCATCATGCGCGGCTGCAATAACTTCTGCCATTACTGCATAGTGCCTTACACACGTGGCCGTGAGCGCTCACGCGACGTGGAGAGCATACTGCGCGAGGTGAAGGACCTTGAGGCGCGTGGATATAAGGAGGTGACACTGCTCGGACAGAATGTCAACTCATATAAGTACGAGTTGACAAGTGAAGAGTTAAGGGAGAAGAGTGAAGAATTTAAATTACTCTTAGAGAAAACAACAGAGGGCAACTCTGATTCTTCACTTTTCACTATTCACTTCTCACTCCTGCTGCGTCTCGTAGCAGAGGCAGTGCCGCAGATGCGCGTGCGCTTCACCACGTCGCACCCTAAGGACATGAGCGATGAGACGCTGGAGGTCATTGCCAAATACCCTAACGTATGCAAGCACATACACCTGCCGGTGCAGTCGGGCAGCAACAGGATACTGAAGCTGATGAACCGTAAATACACCCGCGAGTGGTACCTTGAGCGCGTGGCTGCCATCAAGCGCATAGTGCCTGAGTGTGCCATCACCACCGACATCTTCGTGGGTTACCACAGCGAGACGGAAGAAGACCACCAACTGTCGCTGTCGCTGATGCGTGAGGTGGGCTATGCCTCAGCCTTCATGTTCAAATACTCTGAGCGCCCAGGCACCTATGCCTCAAAGCACCTGCCCGACAACGTGCCTGAGGATGTGAAGATAAGCCGCCTCAACGAGATGATAGCACTGCAGAACGAGCTCTCGGCAGAGAACTACAAGTTGGACGAGGGCAAGGAGTTCGACGTGCTGGTGGAGAACTACAGCAAGCGCTCACGCGAGCAGCTATGCGGTCGCACCAGCCAGAACAAGATGGTGGTGTTCAACAAGGGCACTCACCACATCGGCGACACCGTGCGTGTGCGTATCACCGGCAGCACCTCTGCCACCCTCATGGGCGAAGAGGTGATGTAAGTGAGAGAGTAATCTGAAGGATACAGAATATATAGGAATATATAGGAAAGTATAGGAATACAGTCGCTTTCAGCGCAGAAAGTAATGCTTTTTGCATAATCGCATGAAAATCAACATGCGTAAAAGCTATCGAATTACAAGGTAAAAGCTATCGAATTACAAGGTAAAAGCTATCGAATTACAAGGTAATATGATAGCTTTTACACGCTGAAAGCTATCATATTGCAACATAAAAAATGCCTGATTGCTGACCTATGGCTGAAGTATCGTCACATCATGGCAGTAAAAGTCGATGTGAACACGGCGGATATCTGCATGAAAACATCATTTTATCGAAACAGAATGATAAATTTATCTGAAAAATTTTGCAAAGATTTATTTTTTTCGTAACTTTGCAATTTGAACAATACCATAAAACACTGAATCGTAAACAGAAAATATATACTGACAATATATGACAATATAATATAACCAGCTGACTTTCAATAATTAACTAACTTACATAAAAACAACTTAAACAATGATGAAAAGCTCTTTTAGAATGGGCTTCAGGCAGTGTGCCGCCATGCTTTTGCTGGCTGTACCGCTGACTATTGGTGCCCAGAGTACGAAGAAGGTGACCGGAACGGTGACCGACGAAAACGGAGAGCCGCTTATCGGCGTCACCGTCATGGCGGTGGGGTCGCAGGCTGGCGGCGTGACTGACATCGACGGTAACTACTCCGTCACTGTGCCTGCCAGCACCAAGCAGTTGCAGTTCTCCTATGTAGGATACTCCAAGCAGTTGGCTGACATTGGCGAACAGGCGCTCAACGTGAGGCTCGTAAGTGACAACGAACTGAAGGAGGTGGTGGTGATAGGCTACGGTGTGCAGAAGAAGACCGACCTGACAGGTGCCATCTCAAGTGTCGGCGAGAAGGACTTCAACCACGGTGTGATAACATCGGCTGAACAGCTGGTGAACGGTAAGATTTCCGGTGTGCAGATTACCAACGGCGGCGGTTCGCCTACGGCTGGTGCCACCATCCGCATTCGTGGCGGTGCATCGCTCAACGCATCCAATGACCCGCTGATAGTCATCGACGGCGTGCCTATGGAGATAGGTCAGAGCATCACCGGTTCGGGCAATCCGCTCTCGCTCATCAACCCTAACGACATTGAGACCATGACAGTGTTGAAGGATGCTTCTTCAACAGCCATCTACGGCAGCCGTGCCTCTAACGGTGTCATCCTCATCACCACCAAGAAGGGCATAAAGGGCAATAAGCCGAAGATTACATTCTCTACCACCAACAGTCTGGCAACGGTGGCAAAGACCGTTGACATGATGTCGCTCAGCGAGATGCAGCAGGTGGTGGCAAAGTATGGCACTGCCCGTCAGAAGGGCGTGGCTGGCATACCTGACAGCGAGGAGGCACAGGCATGGCATGACCAGGTGTATGCTGGCGCTATAGGTCTGGGCACAGCAACCGACTGGAACGACCAGATATACCGCGACGCATGGGGCACTGACAATAACCTCAGCATTGCCGGAACAATAGGCAAACACCTGCCTTACCGCGTGAGCGTGGGCTACATGCACCAGGCGGGCATACTGAAGACCGACTGGTCACAGCGTGCTACGGCGGGCATCAACCTCTCACCATCGTTCTTCAACGATTACCTTAAGTTTAACATCAACCTCAAGGGTACCACCAACCAGAACCGCTTTGCAAACCAGAGCGCCATCTGGGGCGGACTGACACGTAACCCTTACGCTCCCGTATATACCAGCAACAGTGCCTTCCTCGGTTTCCACGAGGCTATAGACGATGCCGGAGTGCCTATCACCGGTGCTACGGCTAACCCTGCCGGACTGCTTGACTATACTCTTGACAAGTCGAGCGTGAAGCGTTTTGTGGGTAACATCGACGTGGACTATAAGTTCCACTTCCTGCCTGACCTGAAGCTGCACATGACGGGCGGTTACGACTACTCTAACGGCAAGGGTACTGTGTACGTACCGGCAGAGGCTTTCTCTGGCTACACATCAGGCGGCTCAAACTACGCATACGGTCCGCAGAAGCTGCAGAACAGGCTCTTCACCGTATATCTGAACTACCATAAGGAACTGGAGGGCTCGCTGCCACAGACCATCGACGTGATGGCAGGTCGTGACTACCAGTTCTGGAAGATGACAAGCGATACATATAATAAATATAATGTGGCAGGCGACGTGCAGAGCACCATCGTAACAAAGCCGCAGGAGCACTGCCTGCAGTCATACTACGGCCGACTGAACTACACCTTGCTCGACCGCTATATGCTCACCGCTACGCTGCGTGCCGACGGCTCTTCACGCTTTGCCGACGGTCATAAGTGGGGCACATTCCCTTCTGTGGCATTTGCATACAACATAGCTCGCGAGGGATTCTTCAAGCCTTTGGAGAATACCATCAACGACCTCAAGCTGCGCGTGTCATACGGCGTGACCGGTCAGCAGGATGGCATCTCAAACTATGGTTTCATGTCAACCTACACTCTGTCACAGCTGGGCGCAAGCTACCAGTTGGGCGATAAGTTCCTTACCTCCTATGCACCGTCAATATATAACGCTGACTTGGTATGGGAGACAACAAAGGCGTTTAACGTAGGTGTTGACCTCGGTTTCCTAAACAACCGCTTCACCGCAAGCATAGACTATTACTATCGTAAGACTAAGGATTTGCTCGCCAATGTTCCTGTAGCCGCCGGTACTAACTTCGGCAAGGAGATACTCTCTAACGTGGGCAACATCAACTCGCAGGGCTTGGAGTTCTCATTCAATGCCAACATCATATCTACAAAGAACTGGCAGTGGGTATTGAGCGGCAACGCCACATGGCAGAAGGTGCGCATCAAGAACTTGCGCACCAGTCCGCTGGCTCCAGAAGTCAACACTCCGCAGGGATGGGTGGAGAGCCACTACGTGCAGGTGCTGACCGAGGGCTATGCTCCATACAGTTTCTACGTGTATAAGCAGATATACGACGAGGCTACTGGCAAACCGGTGGAGGGCCTCTATGCCGACCTTAACGGCGACGGCATCATAGACCAGAACGACCGCTACCACTATCACTCACCAGCACCTGACTGGATTTTCGGTCTCTCTACCTCGCTGACATGGAAGCGACTCACGCTCTCTGCCAGTCTCAGGGCTAACGTAGGCAACTACGTATATAACCGCCTGGCGATGAACACCGGCGCATGGGGCACGGTATTCTATAACGACTACCAGATGAACCTCATGTCACGCTCATATCTTGACACGCAGTTTACATCTCGTCAGTATGAGAGCGACCACTACGTTGAGAACGCCTCTTTCCTGAAGATGGACAACATCAGCATAGGCTATAACTTCGGTCAGATATCAAAGTACCTGAGCATGAACGCATCATTCATGGTGCAGAACGTGTTTACCATAACGAAGTACTCAGGACTTGACCCTGAGGTGAACGGCGGCATTGACGGACAGATGTATCCACGTCCGCGCACCTACTCACTGACACTGGGATTTGAGTTCTAAATAAAACTAGAACCACTAGATACACTAGATACACTAGATACACTAGTATTAACTACTAAACAAAAATTTACAATGAAATTATCAAGATATATAATGAAAGGTGTGCGCCGCAAGGTATTTTTCACTTTTCACTTTTCACTTTTCACTTTGATAGCCATGCTATCAAGTTGCACCGGTGACCTCGACCTGTCACCAGAGGGCGACAAGACTGCCGCTGAGGTGTATGCCACCACAGAGGGCTGCCAGATGGCTCTGACTAAGATATACGCCTCATACGTCACCGTGGGACAGGCAAAGGAGAACCTTGGCGACTTCTCTACCAATAACGGCTACGACCTCATGCGTGGCTATGTCAACATGCAGGAGATGCCTACCGACGAGATGGCACCGTCGTGGCTTGAGGGTGACCACCAGGATGGCTTGTGTTACATAAAGTGGACTGCCGACGATCCATGGGTGAGCGATGTGTATTACCGCCTGTACTACACCATAGCACTGGCTAACGACTACATTGCCAACACCAAGAACAACGGCAACCAGACCGTGCAGCAGTATGTAGGCGAGGCTCGCTTCCTCAGGGCTTTGGCTTACTATATGGTGCTCGACCTGTATGGCAAGGGTCCTTTCGTTGATGAGAACACCGGCATAGGCTCATACATACCGGAGGCTTACACCAACAAGCAGCTGTTTGACTACATAGAGGGTGAGCTGAAGGCTATTGCCGACAACCTGCCTACGAAGAACTCTGTGGAGTATGGCCGCGCTTCATCTGGCGCTGCATACGCACTGCTGGCAAAGCTCTATCTCAATGCTGAGGTATATGGCGGCGGCAACCACTACGCTGACTGCGTAGCGGCGTGCGACAAGGTTATAGCTCAGGGCTATACACTGGAGGAGGATTACCAGAAGCTCTTCAATGCCGATAACGACAAGCGCACCAATGAGATTATCTTCTCACTCAACGTTGACGCTACAAACACCGTGACATGGGGTGCTACGACATACCTCGTATGCGGTGCCATAGGCAACAGTAACAACCAGGATGCCACAGCGTATGGCGCAGCAAGCGGATGGGGCAGCTTCCGCGCAAGGGGCGAGCTGACATCGCTCTTCGAGGAAGGCGACTGCCGCGCACTCTTCTGGACCAACGACAGCAAGCAGTATTTTGAGGGCAATCCTATAGACAATCAGGGCTTCGGATGGTTCGGTTGCAAATACACCAACCTTACCGATGAAGGCGAGGCTGCCAGCAATACCGCCGACGGCGGTGTATGCACCGACTATCCTGTGCTGCGCCTTGCCGACGTGATGCTGATGAAGGCAGAGGCAATGCTGCGCAACGGTTCTGCTGCCGCTGACGTGCTGCCACTCATACAGCCACTCTACGACCGTGCCTTCGGCGAGGGTGAGCGCGAGGTGCTTGCATCAGAGGTTGACCTGCAGTTCCTGCTCAACGAGCGTGCCAGGGAACTGTGGTGGGAGTGCACCCGCCGCACCGACCTCGTGCGCTATGGCATGTTCACCACAAACAAATACCTGTGGGAGTGGAAAGGCGGAGCAGCTGCCGGCACATCTGTCAGCGAAAGCTTCAATACCTATCCTATACCTGCAGCAGAGCAGTCTGCTAACTATAACCTGAGGTAATTCTCAGAAAACTCTGAAGACTCCGATTATTCCGAATACTCTGATTATTCTGATTACTCCGAGCACTCAGATTACTCCGATAAACTAAAAATAAAGAATGATCATGAAACGAAATATATTTATAAAGAGCATAGGGTTACTGCTGTTGCTTGCACTGGTTTCCTGCAACAAGGACGGTGACCTCGTCACCGTTGGCAGGGGCGACGCACTTACCCTTGACGGTTCAAACAATATAGTGCTTGATGCTTCTAATGCCATAGGACTGGCATTGACACTGCACTGGAACGATAACCATGTGCTCAATACCAACTATGTTGATGTGCTGGTGCCTGACGGCAGCATAAGCAATACGCTGCAGATTTCAAAGACTGAGGATTTTGCTTCATGCTATAGCCTCAACATGAGCAACGGCGTTTACCAGAAGCAGTTTACCAACGCTGAGCTTAACGGCGAACTTACCAAACTGGGTTATGAGCCTTACGCCGAGCAGCCTATGTATGTGCGTGTTGCATCAACAACGGGTGCAAACATAGAGCCGCAGTATTCCAACGTACTTGAGATGACGGTGGTGCCTTACAAGATAGACTATACCTATGCCATTGCTATGTCAAAGGACAAGGCTACGGAGCTTGGCTATCTCTATTCTCCTACAGAGAACGGCATTTACACCGGCTTCCTCGCCTTGGGCGGATGGGGCAACTGGTGGCTTATGGAGAACGACGGCACCACATGGGGTAATACTCCTGTTGACGGCAGCGTGTTCAACATTACCAACACCTCTGACGCATGGAACCTCTGGTCTTCTGGCTTCAACGGTTGCCGCTACGTGACCGTCAACACCAAGCAGAAGTTCTGGAACGAGATAAGCATCCCGTCTGTCACTGTAAGCGGTGACATCACTGGCGACATGACTTTCAACAAGGAGAAGAAGCAGTGGACCCTCGTCTATACGGCAGAGTCAACAAGTCCGGTGACGCTGCAGTTCTCTTCGCCTGACTCTAAGCTCTACAACACCACTACCGGCGACAGCGAGGACCAAGGTATCAGCACTCCGCTCTATTTCACCTCTACCGGCATAAGCACCTCTGCGCCTGAGGGCATCACGCTCTCTGCTCCGCAGACAGGCGACTGCACCGTCACCATCGACCTCAGCGGTAAGACTCCAGCATACAGCATAGAGGCTGGCGCAGCTGAAGGACCAGAGGAACTGAGTCCGATACTCTATGTCTTGGGTAACGATGATAAGTGGGACTACAATGAGTGGATACGTCTATCTGACGAGGACAACAAGACCTACACAGGTGCTGTCTATATGAACTCTTCATGGGGCTATTACTTCAGCAAGGAACTCAATGACTGGAAGAATATCAACCAAGACCCTGAGACCTCAGACAAGAAACTCAAAGTCACTGGCAGTAATGACTGCAACATTACTGCTCCTGGTGAGGGTCTGTATGTTGTCAGTGCTTCGCTTGGCTGGATGAGCTACTGGTATGAGATGGACGGTGCTGCCATTACGAGTGTGTCATGTACAGGATACAATGATGCATGGACTGTTACCGAAATGACTGCCACAGAGACACCAGGTGTATATGTCGCCACTATTGACTTCACAGGTGCACCGTGGGGTATGCAGATTCTCATCAACGGTTCATGGGATTATTGGTTTGGCACACGTGCCGACGGTAATCTTACGTGGAAGGTTAAGGACAACGGTAACCCTGTGGGCATTGACGGCAACGGCACATATACGCTGACCGTTGACATCTGCCACGGCACGTATAGCTTTACGAAATAGACCCACCCCTGCCCTCCCTATAAGGGAGGGGGATGGAAACACTAATAAAAACAGTCCCT
>JAEEGH010016644.1_pt1 | contig 15793 bp, 10 predicted proteins | sample 9134181 | NCBI WGS metagenome assembly JAEEGH01 (sample SAMN16246544, study PRJNA631951) | gut metagenome | biome: gut microbiome; feature: rumen; material: DP-attached | host: Bos | place: Iran: Karaj | collected 2018-10
CATGTAGTCCTTTTGACCGGTGGTAAAGAAGTTCCTGACAGAGCCTTTGAGGAAGCAGCTGCTCTTGCTGGTTTCTACTCAAAAGGAAAGAATCAGGAAAAGGTTGAAATAGACTATCTGCAGCGAAAAGATGTCAAAAAGCCAAATGGCGCAAAGCCTGGTTTCGTTGTCTATTACACCAACTACTCCATGGCCATTACGCCGGATATATCTGCATTAAGACTTATTAGCGATTGATTTAACTGATTTCACCATGTTCTGAAAGCGAAGGCAGTCACGGATCATTATAGACACATTAAAATAATTCTGTTTTTCCTCATCCGATGGGCATGGTGAATTAGCCCATTTATTCAGTTCGTCATAATTCAAATATCTCATCCAATAGTTTCTATCCAGTGATTCAAGTAGTTCTTTATTATACTTGGATACTTTTGTGAACCAGTCTTTAGGCGGATCCTTCTTTTCTTTATTCTCGCTCGGAGTCTCCTTTATAGTAACATCGAAAAGCGATTGAGGCATAATATCCCTAAAAGCTTGCCTGAAGATGTATCTGGAAATTCCATTCTTCTGATATAAGTATCGTGGAATAGAAACTGCATAATCTATAACATCTTTATCTAGATATGGAAAAACATACCTTGCTCCAGAATAAGCTCCAAGAAAGGCTGTAATTTTCGGACGGACATTTGTGCATCCATCATTTACATATTGGATTACATCAAATACAAAAGTATCTACAGGCATAGATGCATCTTTATATTCTTCCAATAATTCTTTTGATACAATTTTTGGTGCATTCTTATAGTAAACAAAGGGACTATTTATATAATAGTTTTTTAACGATATCTTACTCTTTGCCAACCTATACGTCTGCAGAAGACGATGCTTTTGTCCTTCAGTAAGAGCCCAATTCAATTTAATAAACTGTATATACTCTTTATGATAGAATAGTTCGAATGGATTGCTCCTATGGCTAACCCCCTCGTCTCCTCCATGGCCTGTAAAAACAACCTTACCACCATTTTTGCTAACATATTGAGATGTCTGAGCAATAGAAAATGTATCTACATAAAGAGGTATCGCATAATTTGTATAGATATCTTTTTCAGAATCATATTTTAGTCCAATATTCTCATGTCTCTTGCCTATGTTGGACATTGAATCTAAAATCCAATTACTAACGTAATTGCACTCAATATTCTCTTGATCACAAATGTCTTTAATTACATATCTCTCATCATTTTCTACGTATGGAACATCTTTAGGATCTGCAGACCACGAGTAATAAATTGCATCCTTTCCATATCGATTTAATAGAATACTGATAACGCCTGAATCAAGACCTCCAGACAGTTCTGCACCCACAACATCAGGAAAAACATCCAGTCTTTTCTTGACAGAGTTACTGATAATATCACGCATAGTATCTATATACTGCTTTTCTGATTTATAATGAATTTTCTTGGATCCAAGTTTCCAGTATTTATCACATTTACATTTAAATGGAACATCTTGTGTAGATATTGTAATGTACGAGGATTGAGCAGCAAGAAAAACATCCTGTATTTCTGTAAGAGTATCACTTTCAGTTCCATAACCACATAACTTTTTATATAACCACTCATGGCAAATATAGCCAGATATTTGATCAAGAGCAAGCAATCCTCGTAAACCCGTAGAAAATGCCACACAATCATTAGAACAATAATAATATAAAGGTCTAATTCCTAGATGATCTCTGAATAAAACCAAATCATTTGTCCAATCATTATAAATCGCCCCAGCAAAATCACCGTTAACATCCGCCAATACAGAATAACCATATGTAATAACCAGCGAAAAAATTAGTTCTTCATCTGAAATTGAATCAACAACGTTATATCTATTGCAGAGAAATGCTCTATTATAAATGACAGCATCTATTACGCCAGCGAAATCTTCCTTTTGCAATATATGTGAAGATGGAACAGGTGAATTAGTTATATGCTCATAACATATCCCCATTGACCATGCATTATTATTCAAAGAATAGACTTCGTCATTTCCATAAGCCCTATTCCAGACAACCATCTTGGAAAGTTGATTTTGCGTGTCGTTATTTTTACTTATTATTCCATAAATTCCACTCATATAATCGTCCTTAGAAATCATGTGCATAAAAGAAGATGCGTAAGTACTTTACGCATCCTCATATTTGTTGATCATGAAGTCTGATTTACATCGTTGCTCTTATTAAAGAAATCATCAATTATCTCTACAGGATTATTGTTCTGAGCCGGTCTACCTGTCTTCTCTGAATATCCAGGCTCTGAAGCATTACCTTCATGTCTGTTCTTGTTATTTCCATTAGCTGTCATGTTAATGTCAAGAGTAACAAGTTCTGCATTATTCCATTTTTTCATAGCTATCGCCTCCTTTAGATTTTGTATATTTATACGATACCCCATCTCAATAAAATTGTGCACAATTCTTGCAAAATCGTTACATTTTTTATCTATAAAAATAAGACGCCTGGCTACCTAAATAGCCAGACGTCTTATTTTTTTTCTTATGTAATAGGTTTATTCTTCGTTTTTCTTTCTCTTGATAAATATCATTGTGAAGCCAATTCCGGCTGCCACAATAATTGTGATTATCCTTCCAAGAGTATTAGCTGAATCCTCAGTACGTCCTCTTCTTGCACCAAGAACTGCTGCTCCATCAACAGGTCTTACTGCTCCGAGAACCTGTCCCTCTGCAGGAGGTGTTATTGTTGGAGGATTTTCCTCTGGTGGTGGTGGATTATCGCCAGGTACAGGCGTAACTGTTAGTGTGCCATAATTAACTGTAATATTATAGTTTCCAGCAAATGTATTTTCAGGTTTAAGAGTATATGTAAATGGATTACCACTGCTACCTACTGCAGTCTGAGATCCAGTTACATTGTATGTTGCACCTTCCTGACCTCTAATTGAGCCATTCGCAAATCCATCTCCGCCTACTGTAACCCCATCCTTAGTTAGAGGAGTTCCATCATACTGCTTAGTTGCAGAACCAGAAGTAAGCGTTACATTTCTTTTTGTAACATGTAAGTACGCAACTATCTCAGGATCCTTAGGATTAGCTGGGTCAATCGTTGTAGATTTTGACTCTTCATCAGTTACCTTTGATCCTTCTATCTCGACGATGAACATATCTTTAATATCAACTTCAACACCATCTATGACAGTTGTTATCTTCATGCCAGAATAATCAAGAGTTACTGGATAATCGCCAACATCTAAACCTGCTTTTGCGATAGTCTTAAGGCCGCTAACAGTAACCTCCATTCCATCAACAGTTATTTTCTTAGCAGGAACATCCTTTATTTCATCATCCATTGGATCTGCTGTTGTTGCAGGCTCTTCAGCATATACCACAAGAACGCCCAAACTCAATGCTTTCTTGAATGTATTAGTAACTCTCTTTACTGCTTCCGAGAAACCATTTGCCTTTATAATATCTGCCTTAACATCGACAGCCACACCACCATGATATACATTTCCATCGTACATCTGGTATGTATCAATATCCTTGCCTTCAGCATCAGCCTGAATTTCTATCTTAAGTCTATACTTATTGCCCCAAACTGCATAAAGATGCTTCTTGTCATCAAGTTGTACGTATTTAAGATCTTTATCAGGCTCAGTAGCCTTAGGATCTTCACTCCATCCAAGGAAAACAATAGAATTGTCAACAGGAGTAAACATATTATCCTTAACAGCAACATTTGTTCCCCATCTTACTCTATTATCAACAAAGGTAACATCGCCTTGAATCTTTTCCTCAGGAAGATTTGCATGATATGTAAGGAAAGATGATACATATCCATCTATATGTTTACCATCTTTGTGAAGCTTGTAAACATACCAAATTACATCTTCAAGGCCGAAATTAGCACCATAGTCTTTCGCAACATATTCATTAATAAGTGACTCTGTACTCTTCCCCATTGGAGATGTTGTATCATATGTGTACTGTACAACACTTCTATCTATTCCGCTCCAATCATAAACTGATACGTAGCCATCATTTCCGTAGTAATGCATACTTGGATCAATCTCGCTAAAGTCAATAGCTCTTCCTGTCCAAATATACTTGTCATGACCATACTCCGCTACAGGAACATAGTAATCAGACTTCTGTGGTCCTTCATTAGGATCTGTAAGGCCATTCATCTTTCCAAGGAGGAAATAGCAAATAGCATTTTCATCTCCTTTTCTGTACTGAGCAACCAACCATTTATTGCCGGTTAATGTGATACCTGTAAAGGTATTTGTCATAGCCCTATCATTAAATACACCAGCAAGAGTAAAACCATCTGTAAATTTAGAATCTGATGCATAATCAATAGCGTCCTGAGCTGTCAATGTGCTTCCCTTAATATATGGAATTACACCCAGTGACTTATTATATCGTTGACGACCATCTTTATAATAAAAGCCATCATAATAAACATTTACAGTCTCAAATCTAAGATTAAGACGATACAGGTAATCTCCGTCAGCATTAGCAAGCGCTGTGCATAAATCATTTCCGGAACGTCCGTAATCTTTTGCCACTAAATCAAGCTTATCTATAACAGTGTTTCCTGCATTTACGCCACTCAATGCTGATGTGTCAATACCAGCTTCCTTTACTGCAGAAATAACTGTATTGTAATCTGCCAAGCTGTTGATATATGTTCCCTTATCACCATTGAATAATTCTTTAGGGAGATCAACTACACCAACCTCATAGAATCCACCTTGTACAGACTTAAGTCCAATATTTTCAAAGGCAAGATTCGCATCATCAGTAATGCTTCCGTTAGTTGCATAAACACTTACTTTAACTGTTGAATCCTCAACAACAGGCTCTGCATCGCCCCAAATAGCATAAAGATCATACTTTCCATCTTTTTCAACATGCAAAGTATTGTTTTCGCCTGTTAATTCAAATTCTTCTATATCTCCTACTGCAGCAACTCTCCAGCCAAGGAATTCCTTTGTTGTATCCTCAATCACGCCAAATACTTTTTCATAAGACAAAGTTGTAAATGGCTTTTTGGTTACTTCTTCTTCAAACTCGCCAAGAGATACTACTTTTAGATCTTTTTCACTCTCAATTGCATTGATGTTCTTGTGATAAACTAAGATGTTTGTCTTAGGTGCCTCAGGTTGATCATCATCTTTGTTATCATCGACATTATCTTTTTCAAAATCTGCGTAAAAATACTTCATAGCGCCAGGATAAAGTGTCATTGACTCAATAGTTTTTCCGTCTTCATCCTTCCATCCTTTAAAAATAAGTCCGTTATCATTGAATGTTTCTACATCAACAAATTTCAACTCATCAAAAGAACGCAAATTATAATCATATGTCGCATCTTCGGGTCCATTAAAGGTGAAAGAATCAAGCGCTTCACGTTTGATACCATCTGCATCGATAGCCACATAAATGACAGTGACTTCATGATCATATGTCTCTTCACCATTTGGCACTTCAGCTGCCTTTACATTATTATCATTTACCAGCTGTACATCGATGCCTGCATCTGCCAACGATTTAAAATTGCCAACCTCGTTGGCATCATCTTCATCCTGATTCTGAGCATTCCCTTCTACAGGAACTTCTTTCTTCTTAGAATCATCTTCATCTTCCGGAATCACTATGGGTTCAGTTTTCTCCTCTTCTAGCTTCACTTCCGGATCTGTCTCAGCCTTAGGCTCTTCCACAGCGCCATTGTTAATATAGTCAACCATCTGTGACCATTCGGTAGCGGTTTTTCCGGAGTTCTCATCTCCATCATCCGCAAATACCCTAAGTCCATTGAAATCACTCTTGAATGTAGTGATAACAAGAACCAGCGCCAGAAGAAAAGCCAAAATTCTATTGCACTTCTTCAACATACACGTTCCTCCATACATAAGAAAAAAAATAAGATGTGAAATTTTTGTGAAAAATTCCCACACCTTATTGTAATATTTTTTCAATCATAATGTCCATCATAATTTGAAAAAATTTTGTATTTTTTTAAAAAAGTATAAAGAAACTATAATAATTTTATTTTCTTCAGAAGTCTCGCGATACTTGCGCCTTTTGGAAACCGCTTAATGTCGTCTTCGGTAGCTCCTCCACTTTTTATCAAAACAGCGAAATAAACCACCACAGCAGCTACAACTGCGACCATGGTCGCGATCAGATTAATGAAGTATTCTCCTCTTTCAAGATGTCCGAGCAACAGCATAAATACATAATGAATTACGTAAGCCACAGCACCCATGACGGTTGCAGAAATTGCAGGAAGTACAAAGGTCTTTTTAATATCTGTAGTAACATCCAGGCTTCTCTTCATAAAGAAGTTATTGAGAACGCACATCATCAGTGAATATGTGATCGTCACGATACAAAGCGCTATATCGTTCAGATTAGTGTACAGAAGCAATAGAATCAGTAAGGCTGCCTGAACAACCAGTGATATACCGGCATTTATTACAGGAATATACACCTTGCCAATTCCCTGGAGTACAGCGTTGGTCACGGTCGAAAGCGAATAGAATACAACAGTGATTGCAAGGAACATCAGCAGCATCGATGCCTCATCAAGAGAAGCCTTCTGTGGGAACAGTATCATCATGACGGGTTTGGCCAGTGCAAAAAGTCCCACAGCGCAGGGAATAGAGATCATCAGAATAACTCTGTTAACCCTTGCAACAGTCTTGGCTGCCTCATCCATGCCATCCTTAGCAAGAGTCGCGGATATCTCGGGAATCATGGCAGCTGCAGCTGCGCTGGCAAGGGCAATCGGTAGGTTTGTGATGACCATGGCCTTACTGGAGAAGATTCCGTACTGATAAGCCACAGTGCTCTCTTCCATTCCCTTAACATTGATAAGTATTCTTGTAAAGAAGGTTGAATTCAGCGTCGTTGATACATTATAAATGAAAGTACTCAGGATAAAAGGAGTAACAACCATTAAGATCAGCAAGAAAGCCTGTCCATAGCCCATATCCTCGCTCTCATCGCTCTCAATTCTTCTATGTATATTGCTGCTGTTGAACTTATAGACAATAAACATGAAGATCAGCGCAACCAAAACTCCGGAACCTGTTCCCAGGGCACTACCTATAGCTCCGTAGACAGCTCTTTTAGATGGGTCGCCTTCGCCCACCATTCCGGTCAGTATAACAGCGCCGGTAATACTTACTATAGCGTTAAAGATCTGTTCCACCAGCTGAGAAATCGATGTAGGCACCATGGTTCTGTGGGCCTGGAAATAGCCTCTGAGAACTCCCAGAAATCCAAAGAAGAAAATCGTGGGCGCAAAGAATCTAAGGACCGTCGCACTTCGTCCCACAACCAGGAAGTCTGCACCAAAGAAAATAAGAAGTGCGCCTAAAAGGCCTACGATTGAAACATAGACCAGAGCTGCCCTGAATATCTTATGGGCATTTCTATATTCTTTTACTGCCAGTTTGCCTGAAAGGATCTTGGAAATAGCTGACGGAATACTATAAGAAGAAATAAGAAGGACGATGCTATAGAAATTATAAGCGGTCGAATAATAGCCATTACCTTCGTCTCCGATAATGGCTGTGAGTGGGCTTCTGTAAAGCAGGCCGATAATTCTTGATATCACGCCTGCAATAGCAAGAATCCCGGCCTGTACAAATAGTCCTTTTTTAGAGTTTTCGTTTGTCTTGTTACTATCCATGTAGAAAAACAGTTATGGCCTGAGCCAGTCGTACATCTCCTGATATTTTTCTGCGGAAACCTTCCATGAGAAATCCACAGCCATTGCTCTGTCGATCATCTTATTCCACTCGCGCTTCTGATCATAGTAAACATGCTCAGCTTCACGGATGGTACCAAGCATCTCATGAGCGTTGTAGTTAAGGAAGCCGAATCCTGTTCCTGTTCCCTCAAACTTGTTGTAAGGCTCAACGGTATCGATAAGGCCACCGGTCTGTCTTACGATCGGAATAGTTCCGTATCTGAGAGCCATGAGCTGTGAAAGTCCGCAGGGCTCAAAGAGTGAAGGCATCAGGAACACATCTGATGCTGCATATATCTTGTGTGACATAGGCTCTGAATAGTAGATATTGGCAGAAACCTTGTCATTGTACTTCCAGTCAAAGTGTCTGAAGGAATTCTCATACTGCTCGGATCCTGTTCCGAGAACTACCAGCTGAATCGCATCCTGGCACAGCTCATCGAGGACGTAGTTGATGAGGTCAAATCCTTTCTGGTCGGTAAGTCGTGAAACGATACCGATCATCATCATCTTGTCATCTTCCTTAAGGCCAAGCTCTTTCTGAAGAGCGCGTTTATTCTTAACCTTCTCCTTACGGAAGTTGATCGCATTGTACTTGTAAGGTATATACTGGTCTGTCTCAGGATTGAACTCGTCATAGTCAATACCATTGACAATGCCTCGAAGGTCATTAGCTCTTGCTCTTAAGAGTCCGTCAAGCTCTTCGCCGTAGAACTCAGTCTTGATTTCCTCAGCATAGGCCTTACTAACTGTTGTAATGGCATCTGCATATACGATACCGCCCTTAAGGAGGTTGGCATCCTTGTAAAGTCCCAGTTTATCCGGTGTGAAGTAGTAATCCGGAAGTCCTGTGATCTCCTGAACCTTCTTGATATCCCACTTGCCCTGGAACTTCAGGTTGTGGATGGTCATGATGGCCTTGATTCCTCTGTAGAACTCACTGCCTTGGAATCTCTCCTTGAGATAAACAGGGATAAGGCCTGTCTGCCAGTCGTGACAGTGAATGATGTCAGGTCTGAAATCAATTGCCGGAAGAATTGACAGCGCAGCCTTTGAGAAGTACGCGAACTTCTCAATCTCAAAGATAACATCATCACAATAAGGCTTCATGCCGTTGAAATAGAATTCATTGTCAATGAAGTAATACTTAATGCCGTCAACCTCAGCCTTAAAGATTCCTACGTACTCATTCTTCCAATGGAAATCCATGTAGAAGTTGGATACGTACTCCATCTTATCCTTCATCTGCTGATTGATGCACTTATATAAAGGCAAAATAACCCTTACATCAAAGTATCTCTTGTCGATATTCTTGGGAAGTGATCCCACAACGTCGGCAAGTCCGCCTGTCTTAATAAAAGGTACTCCTTCTGAAGCCACAAACAGGATGTTTTTCATTAGCTGTCATCTCCTAACCTATGCAGAATATTTAACTAATATATATAATAATAGAATATCTTATTTCATCTTAAGTGACAATGCATATTGTTCCTGAGAAACTTTCATCAGGACATTTCTTGTATCCGAGGTCTGACCCAAGAGCCCAAATTGTTCGGAAAACAGTGCAACTCCAAACTGCAGCTTGCCACGGCATCTTCTTCTGACGCTGTTTTCTATCTGAACCATTATGCTCTGCATAACCATGTCTCGAAGTCCCCATTTATCTAAAAGAGATAACATCTCATCGACAGTTACACAGCCCATCAAAGTCTTTGCTTGAGTGGAAGTTCCGCCAACAAGGGCTACATGCGCTGCAAAAATCTCTCTCCTTGCATCCGATGCGGATGAATTGGTGTTCATAATTCCGGCAGCGAGCTTAACAAGCTTACCTGCATTTCCAACAAGAAGGAAGTTCTGGACTCCCTCAGCAACAGCTTCATCAATAGCTTCTCCCGGGAAGTTATAGCAGAAAATACTGGTCTTAAGGTCAACATGCAGGCTCTGATTTATCTTGTCCGCACAGTATCTTCCGGGACTTACCAGAATTGATTTGATGCCCTGCCTCGTCTGGAAACGGATCTGCTCATCGATGGAATTGGAAATCTCCCTCATATGGATCGGAGGAATGCGTCCATAGCTGCCCATGATGGTTATTCCGCCGGTAAATGCACTCTGTCCCATCGCCTGCTTGGCAGCGATCATCATTCCTTCAGGACAGGATACCGTTATCATCAGAAGCTGATAGCCATCTGAAGCCTCGCACACATCAGCAACTGCGTCAAATATCAGTGCTCTGCACTCCTTCTCGATAAGAGGCTGGCCTTTCTTTATTCCGTTCATATCTATAGCTGCAGTTCCGATGCCTTCTCCGCCTCGTAAAAAGAGATTTGGATAGCGAAGGTCTATATGAGAGTTATCTGCAGTTTCATTTATATCTTTGATTCTGGAAACACATACATGAATGTTGGCTCTTTCTCTGATATCGGGAGCCATTCCTCCCTCCATCAGGGCCACATACTCAGACTGGTCATTGTCACACTTATCATCAAGGCGCTGCAACATATAGGTCCTTGAAGCACCGTGTGAATGATTTATCGTTACATTTTCATTGTTGATCTTAAAGATAAGATCCGCAGCAGCAGCTCTTGCAGCTGCAGCAGCGCAATCTCCCGAAGTTATCTGACTTAGCGAAAATCCCATGTCTCTTGCAGAAAACCTGTCCATACAAATCCCCTCGCAATCGATGATGTCCTATAGTTATATTATAAATTATACTATATATCGTTAGACAATTATTTATTATTTCGAATTACTTTATGTTTTCTTTATAAATCGTCCATAATTTGTCCAAATTTAGCAAGTAAGATAATAACATATCAGAAGTAACAAACTTCTGACTCCCCCAACAAAACTTTTTTCATACCGGGTCGATTGGCTCCCCACTAATCGACCCCTCCTCCCAAAATCATGGCACCTGTTTAACAGGTGCCTTTTTTATTGGAAAGTTCGTTATGCGGGGATTGCTTCGCCCTCTTCCTTCTTCTCGGAAACCTCTTCTGTTGAGATCTGGTCTGACTTCCTTGGTCCCCTTACGCCGAAGCTTCCGTTGTAGCGAAGCTCCTTAAGAATCTTCTTTACATTCTTGATCTCTTTATCAATATCAAGTGGTGATACGCATACAACAGTAGGGACTCCGCTTCCGCTCATCTCAACGCGAAGGCCGGCATCCTTAAGAGCTTTAAATGCTTTTAATTTGTCTGTTGTGCTGATCTGTTCCAATTCTTTCTCGTTCTTGTTCATATATCTTGTGCCTTTCTTTATTCTAAACACAATATAACATACTTTTTCACATATTTCAAACGTTTGTTCCTACAATATGCACAAATTAGTATTCGATATTTCGTTTATATTTATTTAAAATCAACTATAAAGATTAAACTAAGTTCACCGATATATATTGTGAGAACAAAATTCTCACTCCCCCAACAAAACTTTTTTCATACCTGGGCAGTTTAACTCCCCATTAAACTGCCCTCCTCCCAAAAAAATCTTGTGAAACCATTAAAAAAGAAGACTCTCCCTAAGTCTTCTTTTTTAGTGTCTTTATTTATTTGTTATTGGTGTAGGCCTTAACAAAGAAGTCCTTGTCATCCTGACTTACCATGTAGTTTCCATCATCTGAAATATAATAGCTTCTTCCGCTTGCTGCATAGGTGTTATGAATGTTACCGGTCAGGTTATTCCACTCATCATAACATGGGTCGCTCATTATCTCTCCGGCCTTCTCGAATACCAGCCTTCCCTTGGTATTTGGTCTTATCAGGATAAAGAACTCATCCCCTGCCTTTAGAGAAACTGGCTTTTCAAGTTCAAAGGAGTGATATCCTCCGCTTATTGCCGATACCTTCTGGGTAGTCTCAGGCTCTTTTCCCGCAAAAGAAACTCCCTCATCCGTAACTTCCGGATTAAGATAAACGCTTATCTCGTACTGCTGGTACAGGTCGAAGGCCATGATGCCTATTGCCTTAAGCTCCTCATCAGAATGAGCCTTGTACATCATTCCGTAAGGGTTTGACGCTGCCGAATAAGCCTTGGCTGTATTAAGCGAATCATCCAGCGTACTTACTGCATTTGTAATAAATCCGGCAACCTGATAGTTATTGTCATACCAGTTATCATCGCTCTTAAGAGCCACATCATAGGAAGCAGCATTACTTATAGCTGTAGTCTCGTCATAATATGAGAGATAAAAGCAGCCTTTCTGTCCGGAGCCCTCTCCCCAGCTGTTTCTGCAGAGCCAGGCGCCGTCTCCCTCAGGCGTATACTTAAAGTTTGATGCGCTGTAATCGTCGTCCCATCCGATGATCAGAACCTCATGATCAGCTGTCAACGGAGTCTCGCCACCAAAGGTTGAGTAGAGATTGCTGCTGTGATCCTTGAAGAACTTGCCATCTGCGCAAACACCGACAGTTGCTGCGCCGTGTTCCATTATCATCTGCTTGATCAGAGTGTTGTTGTTAATGTTTGACGGCATCTGAAGCACGCTCTGTACGTGATAATCTCCGCCATACGCATCCGAAGGCTTATCCGTGTTATCGGTAAAGAGATAATAGCTTCCGTACAGGCTCTTAAAGGAGTCTGCATCTTTATCGTCAACAGGGCCCTTCCAGGCGCTCAGAATGCTTATAACGAAATTGGTAACACCGCCGCAGGCAAGATATCCGGTATCTGCATCAACGACAAAGGCATCTGCCTCTCCCACGTCATTTACAAACTCGCGGTAGTCGCTATCAATCCCGCCGTCCAGCGAGCCCTTAGCTTCATGCATATTGTAATAGGCAAGATGCTTCTCGGATAGGTTGATATCCTCGTAGCCGATATCCTCATGATGCTTTAATATATCGCTCTCGCAGGCGCCCATGGCTGCAAAGCTCCAGCACAGATATGAATATCCCTGGTCCTTAACAGGAGTTACATATCTCTTGCCATCTACATCTCTTGAATCATATTTGGACGGAATGTCTGATGCGGAAAAAGAGCTGATGTCAACCGGAACAACATCCTTATACTCTTCATCGCTGTAGAAAGTACCTATATCACCTTCGCCCATGACAACAGCTTCGTTGAGGCTGATCTCTCTGACTGTCTCAACATCATCGCTAAGGGGTTTATTGGCATCCTGTTCAACGATGCTCTCTGTAAGCCCACCGGTATTATCCTTAGGCGTCTGTGTAGCTGCCGGCGTCACTTCATCTCCCGTAACTGCCGACAGATCTTCATCCGTAACAGCTCCGGCGAGCTGCGCATCATCGCGCCTTGAAGGATTTGCGCTTCCCGACGGTCTCATCTTCACGACAACAAGAGCGCAGATCGCTGCTGCAAGCAAAAGAACAACTGCCAAAATAATTCCGGTTTTCTTCTTCATTTCAAGCCCTCTTAAGAAATCCTGGTGGTGTTAAAGGAACCAAAAATTGACTGTGATATATCTTTTGAAAATGCTTCGTAATCTATGTAGTGGATGCCCTTCTTCCAGCCGTCTATAACTCTTAGCATGGGATAGAGCTTATCCCCAACCTTCCATATGCTGTAACCTGCCACAACTATTGTGTGGTCTTTATAGAACCCCCTTGCGATGTTCATGATGACCGGTCTACCTTCCGATATCTCACGAACAACATGTTTTTCAAAGCTCCAGACGTAGACGCCTCTGCATCTTGCCTTTACTCCGTACTCCTTAAAGGTCTCCCTTGTAATACCTGCGATAAAGAACGGCATTGTTCCTCTCTTATCGGTATAGCCGTAGGCTTCTGCCACCTCTTCCACGAATTTGTAAAGCTCGTGAATATCCTCAGGAATTCCGGGGAGCTTCAGCTGCTGGCGATAATAATCAACCACTCGCGTAACTGCCACAACAGAGCAGTTTCTTGTAACACGGCCGCTTATCTGCTCCATAGACATCTGATTCATGAGGATGGATCTGCCTCTTTTGACCAGAATCCCCCTCTGCCCATATTGCTCCATCAGATATTTAGATACGTTTGTTATGCCCCCATACGGCTTTTTCATCAGAAAAATCCCTTATCGCTCGTATACTTTATCATTGATGATATAGAACAATTTACCGCTATTATCCTTAAATCCCGGGACTGCATCCCTGGAAAACACATAGTCAAATGCTTCGCAATCACTTGCCACGAGCACTGTCTCACCGGTCTTAATATCCAAGCTGTAAATATTCCCATCACTTATATAATAGCATTTTTTAAAGAATTTATCCCACCTAATGGAATCAATAAAATCCTGACCGCATTCGGCCACAAACTCTTTCGTGCCGTCTTCTGTTATGCTGTAGAGATTATAAGTGTATTTATCCTCCACTTTTTCACGTATGATCATGATCCCTTCGCTCAGATCATCATTCATTGAAACATAGGCAATATGTTCCGTGTCCTCATACAGCGTAGTTTCCAAAACCTCATCACCTGAATATACTGCCTTTACAATGGAATCATCTCTAATGAATACACAGCCCGGTCCTTCCTTGCACAAGCCAAAGTTATTGCAATAGCCATCTGCTAAAAGAACAGCTTCCGGAATCACACCATTTGTGCAATATACACTCCTGTAGCCTGTTATTATTACATTTTCTTCAAAATTAGATGCATCAAGGACCATTGAGTAGTATGAATCATTCATTACATAGTTATAATCTCCGAAGCCTTTAAGCTCGCTGATATCATCATCAATGCTCAGGTCCACAACAGAATCGGTAAACACATCATAATACCTTATCCTTTTGTCGTAATAAAACAGAACCTTCTGGCAATTTCTGTCAAAAAGAAGTGTCCTGGTATAGTTTTTGCTGAGCTTCATTCTCTCGCCGTTATTGGAGCACATAAGCCCTGTTCCAATGGATGTATCATTTGCTTCATAGAAAGCATACTTGCCATCATCAGATACTACATAAGGATGATAAAATCCGGAATCAGTCAAATCTATCCACTCCGGCTCCTTGTCAATTCCGGCAATATAAACTGCTGTATCTCCGCCGCTTTGATATTTAACATAACAAAGCATCTTACCGTTAGGTGATATGCAGGCGTCAAAACCGCTATCATCTATCACTATTTCTTTCTTATTTTCAATTTCATAGAGGCAAATTCCGGAATCTGATGTATAAAAAGCGTATGTTCCCTCAAAATTTATTCCGCAGTAAACACAGTCCTCTGCAATCTTGGTGTAGTTAAGATTGGAATCTATCAAATAGCAACTGCCCTTATTCTGAAGCACTCCATACTTTCTGTCAGCATCAAAGCGTATAGGAAGTCCGTAGCTGTCCTCCTTAAAAAAGTCAGTAAGAACATCTCCCCTGTCATTAAAGATATAGCTGTTGCACTCATATATCCTTGCGCCCTGATAGTTTCTCTTCTCCTTCTCTTCATATCCCAGGAGCTTCGTCTCATCAATGCCCAAATGCTGATCCAATGAAATGCCGAGTTTCTCCTTGCTTGCAGACCCGATATTCTTGGAAACCTCCTCAAAGCGCTTCTTGGCGTCTTTGTTAATGGTCGTGATAAACTTATACCCCGCAACCAGCGACCCCGTGATGATCGCTGCCATGAGAAGCACCATTATCAAACCTGTTAAAAGACCTTTTCCCTTTTTCATTACACTTTCCTTACCTTAATTTCTTTAAACATCAAACCATGCCATTATACAGCATGGCAGTAGGTTTTGCACTTGCAATTTTGTTTGTGCCCATTAATAATGTAAATATGGGCAAAAAAGATTTAGACAACGAGACAATCAGCATATCAAAAGCCTCTGAGATCCTTGGCATTTCCGAAGCTACAGTCAAAAACTGGGTAAAGCTTGGGAAACTGTCCTGCATCTCAAGGCGTCCTTATGTCTTTTTAAGGGCTGATATTATGCGCCTTCACAAAGCCCTTGATACTTCCGAATACTTAAAAAGCCGTCGCAACAAGACCAGGAATAGCGAAAACTATATTCCAAAGTCCTACATCGACAGCAATTCACCAAATTATCCAATTATAAAAGCTCTTATTGGCGAGCTGACCG
>JAEEGH010016646.1_pt1 | contig 15792 bp, 16 predicted proteins | sample 9134181 | NCBI WGS metagenome assembly JAEEGH01 (sample SAMN16246544, study PRJNA631951) | gut metagenome | biome: gut microbiome; feature: rumen; material: DP-attached | host: Bos | place: Iran: Karaj | collected 2018-10
GTTTCGTTGCAGTAATTTATGATTTACGGTGATATCAAAATCTGTTACAATCGAGTAGGAGAAATGTTCTCCTACTCGATTTTTTTTAGAGGAGTCACCAATGGCTGAGATGAAAACAGTTAAGGAAGCATTGATCGTAGAGGATGACAGGGAGATCCGAAGGCTGCTTGCCAATTTTCTAATGGAAAAGGGCATGGTCATTACGGAGGCAGGCGATGGCGACAAGGCGTATGCATACATGCAAAAGCAAAGCTTTGACGTTATTTTATTAGACATGATGCTGCCCTTTAAATCCGGCGGGGAGCTGATCAAGCTGCTTCGCTCAAATAAGAGTAAGACGGGAAATACTTATACGCCCGTGATCGTGATTTCCGCAAAAACGGATCTCGATACAAGGCTTGGTGCGCTACAGGCAGGAGCGGATGATTATGTGACGAAGCCCTTTGACCTTAACGAGGTATACGTGCGCATAGAGGCGGTGCTTCGAAGGAGTGAGGGCGGCGCGTACGTGCAGACCGAGGAGCAAAAGGTCCTGACCGCATGCGGCGTAACTTATCACGTAACGGATCAGCAGGTAACCGCCTGTGGGAAACCCTTAAAGCTAACTGCGAAGGAAATGAAGCTGCTCCTTCTTTTCATGGAGAATCCGCAGAAAACCTTTACGAAGGCCAATCTCTATAAGTCCGTCTGGGAGGAGGATTATATCTATGAGGACAATACGATCAACGTCCACGTGAGTAATCTTCGAAGGAAGCTTTCGGAGGCGACGGGTAAGGACGTGATAGAAACCGTTTGGGGCATTGGCTATAAGCTGAGAGAGGAAAAATGATGCAACCTACCATTCTTTATGGCGCGCTTACGGCGACAAGCCTTCTTACGCTTCTTCTGGGCATTCGGCTCTTTCTTGTATGGGATGACCTGCGGCGCATACGTAAGGAGCTTGAAAAGACCAGGGAGGAGTCCTATAACCGAAACCTCCGCGTGAATGTCTCTGATCGGGAGGTGGAAAAGCTCGCGGCGCAGATCAACAAAAATCTGGATTACCAAAAGGAATTAAAGCGGGAGACGGAGCGCAGCAGGCGTCAGCTCGAGCAATCCATTTCCGATATTGCACATGACCTTCGAACGCCGCTGACGGTGGTAAAGGGAAACCTTCAGATGCTGGAGACGGAGAACCTTTCCGAGCAGGGAAGAGATTACCTGAAGGTCAGCAGCAAAAAAGCAGAGACCTTGAAGCAGATGGTGGATGAATTCTTCGAGCTCTCCGTGTTGGAGAGCGACAGTAAGCCTGTGGAGCTGCGGGGACTTGACCTGATAGAGTTCCTTTCGGAGTTTATTATTGAGAATGAGACCTTGATTCGGCAGCATGAATTAACCCCTGAGATCCTGTTTCCGGAAAAGGGCATTACCGTGCTGGCAAACCGGGAATGTCTCACGCGCGTCTTTAGTAATTTGATGGGGAATGTTTTAAAGTACGCAAAGGAGGGCTTTCTTTTGCAGGTAACGCGGGAGGCTTCCCTTTGTAGGATTCGCATGGGGAACCGCGTGGAGGACCCGGATGCAATCGACGTGGAGCATATCTTCGACCGAACCTACCGCGCAGATAAGGCGCGGTCTGACGGCAGCGCAGGCCTTGGGCTTTATATTGCAAGGCTTCTTGTGACAAAGCAAAAGGGCAGCATATCCGCCGTCCTTGAGGATGGGAGACTGTTTTTTGACGTCATGCTTCAAATTGAGAGACCGATGGCTTAAGCCGTCGGTCTTTTTTTAAAATATTTAATCATTTAAGAATTTCTTTAAACTTCCGACTTATAGTGGTATCAGTTGAAGGAAGCAAAGGGCTTTCGAAGTGAGAAAAGAGAGGAACGAAGGATGTCAGAAATCATAGTTGAAGTAAAAAATTTAACAAAGCAATATGGCCGGCAGATGGCACTGGACGGCGTGTCCTTCCAGATCCGAAGGGGCAGCATTGTTGGTCTGATCGGCCCCAACGGTGCCGGAAAAACCACGATCATGAAGATCATGGGCGGCCTTGCCTTTCCAACGGGAGGTGAGCTGGAAATGTACGGCGTAACGGATGAAAAGGGTCTGAATCATGCGAGAACCCGCATGAGCTTTATGATCGAGACGCCCTACGAAAAAGAGAAGATGACGGCCCGTGAAAATCTGGAAAAGCAAAGACTTCAAAAGGGAATTCCTGATAAAAACCGCGTGGATGAGGTACTGAAAATCGTGAACCTGCAGAATACGGGAAAGAAGGTCGTAAAAAATTTCTCCCTTGGCATGCGCCAGCGCCTGGGCCTTGCGAACGCCCTGATGGGAAAGCCGGAATTCATGGTCCTTGACGAGCCGATCAACGGTCTTGACCCGGAGGGCATTGTGGAGATTAGAGAGCTCTTCCGCAAATTAAATAAGGAAGAAAACGTAACGATGATGATCTCCTCACACATCTTAAGCGAGCTCTCCCTTCTTTGCACGGACTATATTTTTATCAACCATGGAAAGATCAAGGGAATGCTTACTGCGGATGAATTAAGGCAGGCCTGTAGCGAGTTCTATCGCATTAACACCGACAATAACGAGAAGGCCAGCGCCATCCTCTTACGGCACTTTGGCATTGAGCGCATCGAGACAATGGAGGACGGAAGCCTTCGCATCTATGACGGACTCGAGCGGATGCATGAGATCTCCAAGGCATTTTATGAAAACGGTATCATCCCCGTGGAGCTTTCCAGAAATGAAGTGAACCTGGAAGACTATTACATGAAGATGGTTCGTGAATAAGGAAGGACACAAACATGATCAATATTTTGAAATCTTTGAATTATGGGGCAAGACGCGAAAAGGTTATCTGGATCACCCTCGGCTCCATGCTGGCACTTCCCTTCTTTGCCATGTACGCGATAGGGATGATGAGCGGCGACATGCTACAGAAAATGACCCCGAGCTATTATTTTGCATCTCAGCTCATGGGCGTGATCTTTATCTTTATGTGTTTCGGGATCATTGTTCTCGCGGGTTATCTTGTGGCGGGAGATGGAGGCGATAAGGTGATCAACTATGAGATCCTGGCGGGGCATTCGAGGACTAAGATCTTTATCGCGAGAATGCTGGCCGGGTTCTTATGGGGATGTGTTCTGACCTTTCTGCTGATGCTCCTGCCCCTGGGTTATTTAACGCTTCTCTATGGCTGGGGCTTGGAAACCGATCCGAAGAACGTCATCCTGCGGTGCCTGCTCACCTTTTTCCCAATCCTGCGGTTTTGCGTCTTTAACATGATGCTTGCCTGTATCATGCGCAGTGCCGGTAAGGGCATCGCGCTCGGCTATGTGACGTTCATGATCACTGCGCTTGTAAACTCCATCCTGGAAGACATGCTCCAGTTAAATCTCATTTATCATACCAGTATGACCAATGCTGCCTTCCTGCTCACTTCACAAAACGCCAGAAACGTTGTGATGAACGGAAAAACGGTTGCACTCTACGAAACGGCAGTGACTCCGAACATGGTTTACAGGACGATTGGCGTTTCGCTGGCATTTACGGCGGCTTACCTGAGCATTGCCTACATTCATTTCAAAAAAAAGGACAGAGACTGATGAAAAATATAATGAAATCTATTTGGTACGAAATTTATCATCGGAAGACCTTGGTGATCCTGTTTGGCGCCTTTGCCGCCCTTATGGCAATCACGGGGTTTTCCGGAACGGCAGACGCAACCTACGGCTTTGAGCAGGGCGGCGTCTCAGACATGCTGGCGGCGCATCCTTGGGTGCCCTATGAGTTCCCGCTTCTTTTTCTGACGATTTTTGTGGGGTATGTCTGCTGCGAGGATTATAAGGATAAGGTGGCAAACTACGAAATCCTTTTCGGCCATTCGAGAAAGAGCATTTACTTCGCGAGGAGCCTGATGGCCATCATCGTTGGAACAATCCTGTCGATGCTCCTTGGCTTCCTCCCGCTCCTTGTTGGCAACGCACTGGCAGGTTGGGGAGATTGCCTTGTATACGAAGATATTTTGCTTCGATATCTCCTATTGGGGCTTCCGTATTTAAGACTTGCGGCGTTCCTAGTCATGATTGCATTTTTGGTAAAGAGTCCCTACTTGATGATCGGCATTGGAATCATCCTCAGCATGATGATCGGCGGATTGGCAGACATGGTACGCCATTCGAGCAGCGTTTTTGTCAGCCTCTTTAACATGATCGCGCTGACGGAATACAGCGGGTGGAGTTGCTACAACCTGGATCCGACCGTTGGAACGATCCGGTATTATGCTTACAACAGTACAATCCCAGCGGGACTAATAAGCGGAACGATCATTGCATCGCTCTTTATGACCGCCTTCTACCTCTTTATGGGATACGCGCTCTTTCGCCGCGATGAACTAAATTAACGAAAGGAAGCTAAAAACATGGATAAGATTTTTATCATCATAGAATTTGCTTTGATGATCCTGCTTTTTATCATTGCAAAGTACTCCGTGAAAAGACCTTCGAATCGATGGAGGCTTCTTTATGCGGCGCCGGTATTTGTGGCCATCATCGTGGCGATATGCGAAGGCTTTGACATTTACCACGCCGGCATCTATTTCGCAAGTGCACTCCCCTTATGGAGCCTGTTTTTAGAGGCAAAAAAAGTTCGTGCAAAGCAGTTTGTCGCAACCTGTAGTGCCCTGATCATTGCGGCAAACCTTGTTGTCATCTGCGTAGCGCCGAATTACCATAAGGTATCCTACCTTAAGGATTTCGAGCAGGGATTTGAGACCATGAGAGAGCACTACGTCCTGACGCAGGAAAAGGAGATCGACTGGGATCGCCTCTACGCAAAGTATCATCCGATGTTTGAGGCGGTAGAGGAAAAGCAGGACTATGTCGAGAATTATAAGGCTTGGCAGTGCTTTACGACAGAGTTTTTCGACGGTCACGTGGGATATGAAATGGACGGTGAAAAAAAGCTTCTCGATGCCATCTGCAGATCCTATGGCAATGATTACGGCCTCTCTCTTGCAAGAATGACCAGCGGCGAGTTCGTGGCGATTAACGTGGAGGGCTATGAACGGTCTTACAGTATTGAAGGAGCAAAAGAAGATGAGCTTGGGCTGTATAGCGTAAAGAAAAAGTTTCTGTCCCAAAATGCATCAGCTGATCGCCTTACGCTGAAAAATGCCGGGATTACAAATGGTACGGTCATCACGAAGTGGAACGGCAAGGCAATCGACGCATATTTTGATGAGGTGGACTATTATTTCGATCAGTATCCCGTGCGCGAGAATGAAGCATTTTATCAGCCCATATACGTAGCGGGGATCGGAAGCGACATGGCATACGGAGAAACCTATGTGCCGGGAAAGGATGGGAAGGCCAGTCCCTCCGTGAGCATCAGCTTTCTTGATGAAAATGGCATGGAAAGGACTGTTGAGGCACCCTGTCTTGGCAGCTATGCACCGCGAATGCTTGATACCTTTGGCAAGCTGGGCGACGGGCTGAACATTACTAACCTGAATTGGCAGGAGGTCAGTACGGATACCTATGCGATCCGCATCAGTGAAATGTCCTATGACCAGGAAACCTATGGCGGCACGGACTATCAGGAGCTCACGGAGAAATTACGTGAAGAGGTTCTGGCATTGAAGGACGTTGGCGTGAAGACCCTTATTTTTGACTTGAGATCCAATTGTGGCGGAAGCCCTTATTTCGTGGAAGCCATTGCAAAGCTGTTTGCCCCGAAGGGAGAGCATCTTTCCTATTACAGCGCCGTAATTAATGAAAAGACGGCCAGCTATGAAAGAGGGGCGGACGGAAAGTATCAAAAAGGCGTTGTCTCCGCCTATGAGGGGGAAGACCTTTGGCATGACGGAGAGATCCTTCTGCTTGTCAATGCATCCACCGTGAGTGCAGGAGATGACATGGTCTATATGATGGGCGAGTATCCGAACGTAAAAGTGACGGGCTTTACCCGAAGCAACAGCTCCTGTCAGGCAGTGATCGGTATTACGCTGGATGCTGGAAGATTAGCTTTTTCAGCCGTTCCCAACCTTCTTCCGAGCGGTGAGGTCGCGATTGACACCTTTGCAGACCATGTCGGAAGGACGCCCTTTGACGAGCTGGTACCCTTTGATCAGGAAGCAGTCAAGGTCATTTTTGATCAAGGCGAGGATTATTTACTCAGTTACATAATGGCATCAAAATAAAATAGATGGCAAAGAAACGTTCTCTTGAAAAAAGAGGACGTTTTTTTGAAAAAAATGTTGACGTTTGCAAATATATTTGATACAATACAATCGTACCAAAGATAATAGTAAAAAATATTAAGGAGGATCAACGGATGGGATTTTATGAGTATAGCGTTACTGCTCCCGACGGAAGCGAGGTTTCCATGAAGGATTATCAGGGCAAGGTTGTATTAGTGGTAAATACTGCTACGGGCTGTGGTTTTACGCCGCATTATAAAGATATCGAAGAGATGTATGAGAAGTTTCATGAGAAAGGATTTGAGGTTGTCGACGTTCCCTGCAATCAGTTTGCCGGTCAGACGCCAGGAACGGATGATGAGATCCATGAGTTCTGCTCTCTGAAGTATCATACGCAGTTCCCACAGATGAAAAAGTCTGACGTCAATGGAGAGAATGAGCTTCCGCTGTTCCGTTTCTTAAAGGATCAGAAGGGCTTTGAGGGCTTTGGCAAGGGCCCCATGGCACTGGCAATGAGTGCAATGCTTTCAAAGGTTGACAAGGATTATAAGAACAATCCCGACATCAAGTGGAATTTCACGAAGTTTGTAGTTGACCGTGAGGGCAACGTGGTAGCACGTTTTGAGCCGACGGCGAAGATGGCAGACGTTGCCAAATGTGTAGAAAGTCTGCTATAATGAATTGAAGATTTAGAATTGGAGGATTTGAAAGTGTCACAGCCGTATGAACAGTTGAAGCTAGAAAATCAGCTTTGTTTTCCGCTTTATGCATGCGCAAGAAAGATCATGGGAGCTTATACTCCCTTGTTAAAGCCGATTGGTCTCACTTACACGCAGTACATTGTCTTCATGGTGCTTTGGGAGAAGGAGAAGGTGAGTGTAGGTGAGCTTGGAAGGGAGCTTTACCTGGATGCGGGGACTCTGACCCCGTTACTCAAGAATCTTGAAAAACTGGGTTATGTTACAAGGGAGCGCCTCAAGGAGGACGAGCGCGTCACGCTTGTTGGCATCACGGAAAAAGGTGATGCCCTAAAGGAGCTGTGCAAGGACATACCGATGAAGGTCGGAGCTGCCTGCACAAAGCTGGATGCGCAGGATGCAAAGGATTTGTATCGTATCTTGCATAAACTATTGAAAGATTGAGAAACTAAGGTTATGATAGATTTGGATCTAGACAGGTGATTGTGACTGCGTGCCGACAAGGTGTCGGAGAAAGGATGGAAACCATGGAGTACAAGTTTACGAATGAAAATTTTGAGGAAGAGGTAGTAAAGAGCGATATCCCCGTATTGGTAGATTTCTATGCAGACTGGTGTGGTCCTTGTAAGATGATGGGACCTGTCGTGGAAAAGCTGGCGGAGGAGTATGACGGAAAGGTTAAGGTTGGCAAGGTGAACGTGGACGAGCAGGAGGAGCTTGCTGCAAGATTTAACGTCATGAGCATTCCGTTCTTTGCATTTATCAAGGATGGCAAGATGGTGGACAGCAGTCTCGGCGCAGCGTCCAAGGATGCGATAGTTGCAAAGCTGGAAGCACTTCTGTAAAAGGAGTTTGGATGTTACCAAAGGAGACAACATTATAACCGTTGTCATTTTTGCTGGAGACTTCGCATTGATAAAAATCAAAAATCAAGGTAATTTAATTAGCTGATCTTGGGCGCATCTGACATGGATGCGCCCTTTTTTTATTCGAGCACCATGCCTAGGAATTCTTTGACAAAGTTACTTGATCATTGTAGCATAGAAAGCGAAGTGCAATGACCGAAAAAATTTTTTAAATTTTTTGTAACGAAACTTAAGCTTCTCCGTCTAATCGATGAGATCACAGAAAGGAAAGCACGGTAATACATGGATAAGAATACTGCTGAAAAACTGTATGAAGCTTTTTACATGAAGGTGTATTCTTACGTAATGACGCTCACAAGAGACCAGAATGACGCCATGGAAATTACTCAGGAGACCTTCTTCCGGGCAATTTCTACAGAAAAGGAATTCCGAGGCGAAAGCGAAAGCTTCACGTGGCTATGTGCCATCGCAAAGAATCTCTTCATTGATGAGAAACGGCGAAATTCAAGGTTTGAGGACGCGGCTCTTGAGGAACAGCCAGATACGCAGAAAAGCTTCGAGAAGAGTTTAATGGATGCAGACACTTCCATACGCATCCACCGAATCCTTCATGCCATGGAAGAACCCTATAAGGAAGTTTTTCAGCTTCGCATCTTTGGGGAATTATCCTTCAAGGAGATAAGTTCTATCTTCGGAAAAACCGAAACCTGGGCCCGGGTGACGTATCACCGTGCGAGAATGATGATCAAAGAAAGGATGGACGAACAATGAAATACGAATGTGACGTGATAGAAGATCTGTTACCATTGTATCAGGACGGCGCATGCACGAACGCGACCAAGCGTGCCGTGGAAGAGCACCTGGCAGAATGTCCGAAGTGCACGGAACTGTTTTCGAAAATAAAGGACATGTCAATCGATGAGGTGATCCTGAAGGAGAAGGAGAATGTCATTGGTTCTCAGTCGAAGTACTTTAAGAGAAAAAGCGCGGTGGCAGGAAGTATTGTCGGAGGCATCTTTGCACTGCCGATCCTGATTTGTCTGATTGTGAATCTGGTGACAGGACATGGACTTACTTGGTTTTTTATTGTGCTGGCAGCAATGCTGATCCCGACTTCGCTGTTTGTGGTGCCACTGATGGCACCAAAGAATCGGATGTTCCTTACCATGATTTCTCTTACGGCAAGCATTATCCTGCTGATTGCGGTATGTTGCATTTACTCCAAAGGGAATTGGTTCTTTGTGGCGGCGCCGGCAGTTCTTTTTGGCCTGACAGTTTGCTTTGCACCCTTTATCGCCTGCCGCAGACCCGTAAATGCATATCTAAAAAACCGTAAGGGCCTGGCCGTGATGTGTGCTGATACTGTTACGTTTCTCCTGATGATGCTCGGCATCGGGGTTTACGCATACTACCCTGGAATCTTTGCGGAGATGTTTTGCACCTCCACTCTCTTCCTCTTGATGGCTTGGACATTGTTCCTGATCATTCGTTACCTTCCCGCAAACGGACTTGTGAAGGCTGGCGTTTGCATCGCATCGCTCAGTGTGATGAGTTACTTTTCAAATGAAGCGCTGAACTGGCTTACTGCAAAGCACTTAGAGGACGGCGCCGTACTGGTGATGTCTCAGCCTTCCTTGGCACTGATGCTTACCTGCGTTGGAATCGGCGCAGTGCTCGCAGGGATCGGACTGCTTGTAAAATGGATTGGAGGGAAAAAGTAATGAGTAAATTTGGTAAATTAATCTATGGCGTCGTGACCCTGACCCTAATTTTGTGCCTGAGCGGTTGCAATTTTGGCTTCAAAACCAATTATATTTATCAGAATGGTGAAAAATATACGGCTGGAAATCGCGAGATCGCGGAAAAAATTGAGACGATTGATCTGGATTATATGTCTGGTTATGTAAAGCTGATCGGTACGGACGGGGACGTTGTTACGATCAAAGAGACTTCGGAAAAGCAGCTGGATGACAAGAGAAAGGTGCATACCTGGGTAGACGGAACGACACTGTACGTCAGATATTGTGCCTCTGCAAAGGGTTTGGACTTAAATAACCTGAAGAAGAATCTTGAGATTACGATTCCCAAGGAAATGGCGCTTGGCAACGTCAAGTTTAAGGTCTCCTCCGGTGGTATTCAGTGTGAGGATTTTGAAGCGGAAAGCGTGAATTTGTATGCTTCTTCTGGAAACATTGCACTTACCTGCGCAGCAAAGACCATCGATCTGCACGCCTCCTCTGGAAACATTACTGCCATACTGCAGGATGATAGTGACAGCGTAAAACTGGATACCTCTTCCGGAAGCATCAGCATCGACATGGAGAATGCAAACAAGGTCGATTTACATTCCAGTTCAGGAAAGGTCTGGGTATTTGCAAAGCAGATCAAGGAGCTTCAGTCAAGGGTTTCCAGCGGAACCGGTGAATACCATTTCACGCAGGCACCTGAGAAGTCAGATATCTCCCATTCCTCTGGCTCCGTGACCCTCTATCTTCCCAAGGATGCGGATCTGACGGGCGACTTTTCGACCTCAAGTGGCAGGTTTTTCTCCGAAATTGCATTTGCCAAGAAGGACAATGATTATGTCTGCGGAAGCGGTGCAAACCAGATGAAGGTTCATGTTTCCTCTGGCAACATTGAAGTTAAGGCAGCGGAAGAAGAATAAGAAAAAAATAAGATAGACGTGAAAAAAATGAAAACTTTCAGTTTTTCAACGCGAAAAAACTGAAAGTTTTCATTTTTTTCGTTGACGAAGCCGTTTGAATCATAGTAGGGTATTCATAGGAAGTTGTTTTATATTTTGTAGTTATGTCAGATTACGCTATTGGGAGGATATGGTATGGAATACAGAAAGCTTGGAAAAACGGGATTGCAGGTTAGCGAAATAGGATTTGGCGGGGAGTGGCTGGAGCGTCATCCGGAGGAGGATGGCGTTGCGCTGATCAAATATGCGGCAGAGAAGGGCATTAACATTATTGATTGCTGGATGGCAGATCCGAAGTCGCGCGACATTATTGGCAAGGCGATGGAGGGGAATCGCTCTCACTGGATTGTGCAGGGACATATTGGTTCCACGTGGCAAAATGGGCAGTACGTACGAACGAGAGACATGAAATATGTCGTTCCGGCGTTTGAGGATCTTTTGAAAAGACTTCGGACGGACTATGTTGACCTTGGGATGATTCATTACGTGGACGCAAGAGAGGATTGGGACAAGATCCTAAATTCAGATTTTCTCAGATATGTAAAGGAGCTTAAGGCAAGTGGGAAAATTCGCCACATTGGCTTGTCCACGCATAATCCCGTCATCGCAAAGCTGGCCGTGGAATCGGGTTTTGTTGAGATGCTTCTTTTCTCCATCAATCCTGCATTCGACATGCGTCCTGCGACGGAGGAGATTGATGATCTTTTCGGAGAATATGACACAGCGCTGTCTGGCATTGATCCTGAGCGCGCCTCCCTCTACCAGCTTTGCGAGGAAAAGGAAATTGGAATTACTGTCATGAAGGGATACTTTGGCGGGAAGCTATTTGATGCGAAAACCTCACCCTTTGGCGTGGCCTTTACGCCCGAGCAGTGCCTGCACTATGCCCTGACCAGACCTGGCGTTTCTTCGGTGCTCTGTGGGTATGATACGAAGGAGCAGGTTGACGCAGCCGTGGCCTATGAGACGGCCACGGACAAGGAAAAGGATTATGCATCCGTCATTGCGTCCGCGCCCCTGCATTCCTATCGGGGCCAGTGTACCTATTGCGGGCATTGCAAGCCTTGTCCCGTAAACATTGACATAGCGATGGTAAATAAATTCTATGATTTGGCAACGCAGCAGCCGACCGTGCCTGAGAGCGTGAGATCCCATTATGAAGCGCTTGGCGTTACCGCGAGTGCCTGCATCGGTTGCAGAGGCTGCGAGAGCCGATGTCCCTTTGGCGTTGCAATTGCGGATCGCATGAAAAAAACGAAAGAGTTGTTTGGTAAATAAATTATGAGAAAGAAATGTATTTTGTTTGTGACGGTGATGTCCCTTTTTATTGTTTTGGTTTTTTCCGGGTGCGCAGACTCCTCAGACTCTGGAATAGAAGGTACTTGGATTTTGGTAGAGGAAATCAACTCTGACGGAAGCAAAATATCTCAAAGTGACTTACAAAGCATGGGCATTTCCGAAGAATATGTCATAGTCGGGGATACGGCCCAATATACCTGCACGGTTCCTCAAATGAAAAAGCCTGTCAAAATGTCCCTTATCGTAAATGAAGTCGGTAAAAATGAGTACGACTTAAACATATCCGATGATTTCACTTTTGCAACCGTAAAGGTAAAGGGAGACAAAATGACTTACGACGTCAAATCGGAAGACGGCCATACAACCATGGTTTTCAAAAGAAAAAAATAACTTCGTATTTAGGCAATCTTTTTATGGATACTGACATAATGATTATATCCTCACCAATATGGTGGGGATATTTTATTTTGTGCCATCTGCTATATGCGGATAGCTGCGGGTTTATATTATCATAGATTTGATTTTGGCGTAATGGCCTAAGAATTGGTTGACTTTTGGGGAGGAATCCCGTATAATTCACTTATCTGAAATGCGACCCTTCAGAGGATGCATTTCTTTCACTTCTAATTGGCGTTTCTGCCGATTATCCATTTTTTTGAGGATGCGGAGGCTTATTTGTCGTACGCTTTTTAACGATGGAACAAGCGAATAATCGGCTGACCATAAGTGTCCTCGAAAGATTTATTTTACAAGCGCATGGCGCAGAAGGAGGATTTGGGAACTTATGGGAAAGAACGACATCATGACAAACACGTACCTGAAAAAGGCGGAAAGGTCGGCAGACCTGATTAACTGTTATGTCTGTAATGGAAAACAGCTTGTGACGGCTGAGGACATAAGGCTGATTGAAAACGTGCATTACAGGGTGACTGAAGAAAAGACGACAGGGATTACGCGGAAGAAAAAATGTGGAGACAAAAGGCAACGAAACCGACAATTGCAGCTTGGCGAGGTGAACATGGATTTGGTGGAGGAAGTCAGGTTTGGGATGAGGGTTGCCATTATTTCCACGGAGAATCAGACAAACGTGCATTATGCCATGCCGATCCGTATGTTGAATGAGGAAGCGATCATGTATCATGAACAATGGCAGGAGATTGCGTTAGAACACGAGAAAAAGAAAAATCTAAAGGGTGCGGAATACATATCAGGGATGGCGAAGGGGGAAAAGGTAAGACCTGTGGTATTGCTTGTGGTTTATTGGGGAAAGGAGGAATGGAACGGGCCCAGGAACCTTCGTGAGATGATCGATGAAGAAGGGTATCCTGAGGAAATAAGGAACATGATAACGGACTATCCGCTGCACCTAGTGGAAGTCAGAAAGAAGGGAGTCGGAGAGGAATTTAAGTCGGACTTACGGGAAGTCTTTGGGTTTTTACAAAGAGCGGAGGATGCGGATCAGTTGGCGGCGTATGTCGAAGAAAACAGGGAAGCTTTCCGACATATGGCTTTGGACGCATGCAGGACGCTGGAGGTCATGGGAAACATGGAAATCCTTCAATATGATGACGAGGACAAAGAAGATGACACTGGAGAGGAGGTGATGTATGACGTGTGCAAGGCAATACAAGACATGATGGAGCAAAGCAGACAAAAAGGAATTGAGAAAGGAATTGAGCAAAGCATGTGCATTTATGTTACCATGCTTATGAAAAACATGAATTGGACGGAAGAAATGGCATGTAAGGCGCTTGACGTAACCCCAGAGGAGTATAGGGCGGCGCGTTCAAAGATGTAATAACCATCTGGTGCATGAAAAAATACGCCCAAGGGGACGGTTCTCGTTGGCACGGTAATGGCATTTCTGAGATGAATAGAAAATAAAATTAAAATGGCGAGCCTTGGATGATAGGCTCGCCATAATACTATGTGCCAAAGAGAACCGTCCCTAATGGCATAGTTTAGATTTCGAACATGTCGCTGAATTCCTTCAACGCACCGTCGGTCTCATGTGCAAGTACCTTCTTTGCAAGTACCTTTCCGAGCTGAACGCCTTCCTGATCGAAGCTGTTTACGTTCCAAAGGAAGCCCTGGAACATAATCTTGTTTTCGAAATGGGAGAGCAGTGCGCCCATGGTCTCAGGGGTCAACCTGTCACCAACGATAATGCTGGAAGGACGGTTGCCGGCAAACTTCTTATTGTTGTCCTCGTTATCCTTGCCACAGGCAAAGGCCATGATCTGAGCTACGACGTTCGCGCAGAGCTTCTTCTGACTGGTGCTGCCCTGAATGTTTACGTCGACGCCAAGCTGGCTCTCCTTAAAACCGATGAACTGCAAAGGAACGATGTCAGTTCCCTGATGAAGCAGCTGGTAGAAGGAGTGCTGACCATTGGTACCGGGTTCGCCAAAGAGTACGGGACCGGTAGGATAGTCTACGGGCTCGCCAAAGCGGTTAACCGACTTGCCATTGGATTCCATGTCAGCCTGCTGCAGATGTGCGGGGAAACGGCTGAGCGCCTGGGAATAAGGCAAAACTGCCGTGGCAGGGAAGCCAAGCACATTTCTCTCATATACGCCGATGAGGGCATCGAGAAGTGCAGGATTCTCCTTCAGGTTCTGATTCGTTGCAAGCTTGTCCTCTGCGGCAGCGCCGTCAAGGAAACGAGCAAATACTTCGGGAGTGTATGCCAGGGAGAGGATTGCGCCGCCTACCGCGGAGGTCGAGGAGAATCTTCCGCCGATGTAATCATCCATAAAGAAGGCGCGAAGGTAATCGCTGCTGGTGGCAAGGGGCGAGGTCTCGCTCGTTACGGCTACCATGTGCTTGGAAGCGTCGAGGCCTGCATTCTTCAGCGCATCCTTGACAAAGGACTCATTGGTCAGGGTCTCCAGAGTCGTACCGGACTTAGAAACCAGAACGAACAGGGAGTGTGCTACGTCGATACCTGCAAGAACTGCAGCCGCGTCATCAGGATCTACATTGCTGATGAACTTTGCTTCCATCTTGAAGCAGCCGTTCTTCTTTGCCCAATTCTCAAGAGCAAGATACATTGCTCTGGGGCCGAGATCACTTCCGCCGATACCTATCTGTACGGCTGTTGTAAATCTTTCTCCCTTTTCATTAACGATCTTTCCTTCATGAACCGCATTGGCGAAATCTGCGATCCTGTTCTGCTGCTCAACATAAAAGGCTCTCTTGTCCGTATCTCCGTCAAGTACTGCCTTTCCGAGCCGGCCTCTGGTCATATGGTGGAGAACCATTCTCTTTTCACCGGTATTGATCACTTCGCCGTTATAAAGGGCTTCAAACTTATCCGCAAGCTGAGCTTCCTCGGCCAATTCTTTTAAAATCTCTATAGTCTCGTCATTAACCTGTTTCGCGGCATAATTGTAGGAAAGTCCCTCAGACATGGGTATCGCATACTTTGCTACTCTGTCAGCACCTTCTTTTCCCGCAAGCACTTCACGAAGATCGGTCTTTGCTGTCTTTTCAAGTTTTTTTACTGTTACAAGTTCATTGTAATTCTTCCAAGAAATCATGGTTTACTTCCTTTCCGAGATATCAATATCTTCACAGTCGGTAAGTATACTCGAAAAAATCCGAAAAGTAAAGAATCGGTCACATAAAAAGATAGCGTGGCTACTAAAGAATGAAATTTTTTCCTTTAATTGAATTTATAGAATCCCGATGCTCTTTTTCCTCAGTTCACAGGGCTCAGAGCATCGAGACTTTGAATTCTGGATTTTCCGATGCCACATGTCACTGAAATCAGGACTTTAGGGCATCGGGATTTTTAATTTTGAAATTTCCGATGCCATATCTTCTTGTAATCAAGCCTTTAGGGCATCGAGATTTTGAATTTGGGAATTTCCGACGCCATAGGCCAGGGGAATATGCTATTTTGGGCATCGGGATTTTGAATTTAGGGATTATCGATGCCATAAACTTTTGAAATCAGTCATTCAGGGCATCGAGATTTTGAATTTGGGAATTTCCGACGCCATAGGCCAGGGGAATATGCTATTCAGG
>JAEEGH010016650.1_pt1 | contig 15789 bp, 9 predicted proteins | sample 9134181 | NCBI WGS metagenome assembly JAEEGH01 (sample SAMN16246544, study PRJNA631951) | gut metagenome | biome: gut microbiome; feature: rumen; material: DP-attached | host: Bos | place: Iran: Karaj | collected 2018-10
ATTCAACAGCGCGGTGGTCCCGTTCAAGGGCGGGTTCGCCGGCGTGTTCCGCTGCGACGACAAGAACCGCCGGATGACGCTCCACGCGGGCTTCTCCCAGGACGGCATCCAGTGGGACATCAAGCCGGAGACCATCAAGTTCTCCTGCGACATCCCCGAGGTCGCCGAATGGGTCTACGGCTACGACCCGCGCGTCGTGGAGATTGACGGCCGCTACTATGTGACCTGGTGCAACGGGTACCATGGGCCCACCATCGGCGTGGCCTGGACCGACGATTTCGAGACCTTCCACCAGGTGGAGAACGCTTTCCTGCCGTACAACCGCAACGGCGTCCTGTTCCCTAAGAAGATCGACGGCCGTTTCGCGATGCTGTCCCGTCCGTCCGACACGGGCCACACGGCCTTCGGCGACATCTTCTACAGCGAATCCCCCGACCTGGAGTTCTGGGGACACCATCGGCACGTGATGGCGCCGGCCCCCTTCGAGGTGAGCGCCTGGCAGTGCATGAAGATCGGCGCGGGTCCCGTGCCCATCGAGACCTCCGAGGGATGGCTCCTCCTCTACCACGGCGTCCTCCGCTCCTGCAACGGCTATGTCTATGCGTTCGGCAGCGCCCTGCTCGACCTCGACGAGCCCTGGAAGGTCCTTGCCCGCAGCGGCCAGTACCTGATCAGCCCGCGCGAGTATTATGAGCTGGTGGGCGACGTGCCCAGCGTCACCTTCCCTTGCGCCGCCCTGCACGACCCGGAGACCGGCCGCATCGCCGTCTACTACGGCTGCGCCGACACCGTCACCGGCCTCGCTTTCGGCTACATCCCGGAGATTGTCGAGTTCACCAAGCGCACCAACATCCTGTAAATGCTGACTGTCCTGCTTTCCCTCCTGCTCCAGGCGCTGCCCCTCCCCCGGATGGTGGACATTCCCGCCGGTGATTTCTGGATGGGAACGGGCTACTCGCCCGTGGAGGACTGGGACGAGCTAAGGTCGGTGGTGGGACTCCGGGCGTTCCGGATGAGCGCCACAGAGATTACCAACGCCCAGTATGAGGCGTTCGACCCGACGCACAAGCGGGGCGAGCAAGGTTTTTCCACCGGGGACGACGAGGCAGTGATCATGGTCTCCTGGGACGACGCCATGGCTTACTGCCGATGGCTCTCCGAGCAAACAGGCAAGCACTACCGCCTCCCCACCGAGGAGGAATGGGAGTACGCCTGCCGAGCGGGAACCACGACCGAATACAATACCGGCGACACGTTCCCGGAAAGCCAGTGGAAGGTGCAGAAGAACACCCGCGACAAGGAGCACGTCTCCCTGCAAGTGGCTCAGTTCGAGCCGAATGCGTGGGGGCTGTACGATATGCACGGAAATGTGGAGGAGTGGTGCTACGACCACTATTTCGACACGGAATTCCGCGTGGTCCGCGGCGGCAGCCACAACACACCGGTGCGGTATCTCCGGAGTGCAAACCGCAGCGCCTCCATTCCGCAGGACCGCACCGTCCTGCTGGGATTCCGAGTGGTGGAGGCCGCCCCCTTGGAAGTCGAGCGTGAGAAACAAAAACGAGGATACCTTCCCCTGGAGCCCGCCACCTGGAAGCGCATGAGGCGGAAGCCACTTTTCCTGGAGCCTCTCCCCTACGTCATCGCACCGACGGATGGCTTGACTCCGTTCTACGCCCATAACCATCAGCCGGCCGTCACCTGGACCCCCAAAGGCGACCTTCTCGCCATCTGGTTCTCCACGGACGCAGAGGCCGGCCGGGAGATGGTCGTGCTTCAATCGCGTTTCTTCCTCGGCAGATGGTTGCCAGCCATGCTGTTCTACAAGGTTCCGGACCGGAACATGACCGGCAGCGCCCTGCTGACCTTGGGGGATGAGATCCTGCATTTCCAGGGCATCGGCGACGCCGGGGAGTGGAAAGACCTTGCGCTCGGGATGCGAGTCAGTCGGGATGGCGGCTTCGACTGGAGCCGGACGACACTTATCGAACCCGAACACCGCGTCCGCCATCAGGTGATCGCCGGGCCCATCGTCACGAAGGACGGGCGGATCCTGCTGTGCTGCGACGCCGGGCCGGACGGAGAGGCGGGGACATCCCTGCACGTATCCAAGGACGGCGGCGAGACCTGGGAAGACACCGGCAGCACCATCGCCGGTATCCACGCGGGCATCGTGGAGCGCAAGGACGGCTCCCTGATGGCCTTCGGGCGGGGCAATGCCATCGACGGTCACATGCCCTGCAGCATCTCGTATGACGGCGGGCACACATGGACCCATAGCGCCACGGAGTTCCCGCCCATCGGCAGCGGCCAAAGGCTGGTGCTAAAGCGGCTGCAGGAGGGACCGATCATGCTGTGTTCCTTCGGTGAGAACGGCCTGTTCGTGGCGCTCAGCTACGATGAGGGAGCCACCTGGCCCGTGAAGAAACTTCTCACCGACGGCAAGACGCGCGTGCTGGACGGCGGCGCCTGGACCGGCACCTTCACCATGGACGCCACCCACGCCGAACCCAAGGGGTATCTCGCCTGCACCCAGACGCCGGACGGGATGATCCACCTGCTCTCGAGCCGGGTCCATTACCGTTTCAACCTGAAATGGGTCGAAAAAGTGAAAAAAATACGGTAAGGCCGGTGGGTCAGCTACGACTTATAAGTGTTGACCCATAAACACATGACACAGGAAACCCTTTTCAGATATTTCAAGGGAGAAGCCACTCCCGAGGAGGAAAGGCAGATCGGAGCCTGGCTCCTGGAAGAGCCCGGTGCACAGAAAGAGTTTGAGCAGGCACAGTTCCTGTTCGAGGCCTCTGCCCTTTACGCTCCCGAAAAACCCGTCCGCAAACGTACGACCTTCAGAGTCATTCTCCGGTATACCACCGGCATCGCCGCCGCGGCGCTCCTGGCCGTTGCCACCGGGCAACTGGTCCGCAAGCAGACCGAGGACCGGCTATCCCACGAAATGATGGCCCTTTCCACCCGTCCCGGCGAAAGGGCGGAAGTCACTCTTTCCGACGGAACCATCGTCACGCTCAACGCCGACACCCGCCTCGAGTATCCCGTCACCTTCCGTGGCGACGAGCGTCGCGTCCGGATCGACGGCGAGGCCCTCTTCCGTGTCCGGCATGACGAAAAGCATCCTTTCATCGTCTCTACCTTCGCTTCCGATATCCGCGTACTCGGTACCACCTTCAACGTTCTCGCCGACGAGCATTCCCGTCTGTTCGAGACCACGCTCAAGGAAGGACAGGTCCGGGTGACCAACCTCGCCAACCTGACCGACGTCCATACGATGACCCCGGGAGAGGTCGTCTCCCTCGTGGACGGACGCCTGCAGAAATCCGTCCTGCAGGATCCAGCCTCCCTCTGCTGGGTGGACGGGCTCGTAAACCTCAAGGCCGACAGCTTCGAGGCCCTCATGGCGCGTTTCGAAAAGGTGTACGGCGTGCACATCATTCTCAAGGCATCCCCTTCCATCGAAGGCCTGAGCGGAGAGCTCCGCATATCGGAAGGCATCGAACATGCCCTGAAGGTGCTCCAGCATGTAGTGGATTTCCAGTACGAGCACTATGAGGGCAATATTCTGATCAAACAACCCAAATAACACAAACACACAAAACATGAAGAAAACAGCATTCTGCCAAGTCCTGTTGGCGCTGCTGATGCTTCTTGCCTGCGGCGGACCGCTCCGCGCGCAGGGGACGCTCGTTTCCCTGGACCTCCGCGAGGCCCCGCTGGAAACGGCGATCCAGCGCATCAAGCAGCAGACGGACTATCTGTTTGTCAACATGAACGTCGACACGAAGCAACCGGTCACGGTCCATGTCGAACGCAAGGGAATCGAAGCCGCGCTCGATGCGGTGTTCACTCCCATCCATGTTGACTGGAAGATCGAAGGGACGACCATCGTGATCGCCCCGAAGGTCATCCGCGAGGCTCAGCCCAGTTCCCGGACGGTCCGCGGCCGCATCCTGGATGCGGCGGGCGAGCCCGTCATCGGCGGCGCCGTGATGGTCAAGGGGACCACCATCGGCGCCAGCACCGACCTGGACGGAAACTTCGAATTCGCCCTTCCCGCCGGCTACGAAAACGGCTCCCTGGAATTCTCCAGCCTGGGCTACCGGTCGCTCGAGCTTCCCATCGGAACCCGCAACGTCTTCAACGTGACGCTCAACGAGGAAAACGAGGTCCTGGAAGGGACCGTCGTCACGGCCCTCGGCATCCGCCGCGAGCAGAAGGCGCTTTCCTATAATGTGCAGGAGGTCAATGCCGACCAGCTCCTCACGGGCAAGGATGCCAACTTCGTCAACTCCCTGAGCGGAAAGGTCGCGGGCCTCGTGCTCAACGCCTCTTCCGCCGGCGTGGGCGGTGCCACGAAGGCCGTCATGCGCGGCGTCAAGTCCATCAGCAAGAACAATAACGCCATTTACGTGATCGACGGCGTGCCGATGACCGCCACGGTCCTGGACGCCTCCACGGAATTCGGTTCCTCTGGCCAGACCGACCCGATCGCCGACATCAACCCGGAGGACATCGAGTCCATCTCCGTGCTGACCGGCGCGGCCGCAGCCGCCCTCTACGGTTCCACGGCCGCGAACGGCGCCATCGTCGTCAACACGAAGAAGGGATCGGCCGAGAAGACCCAGATCACCTTCTCCTCCAACACGGAACTCTCCCGCGTCGCCACCCTCCCGCTGTTCCAGAACCGCTACGGCACCGGCGACTACAATTCCGCCGAGGGTTCCATCGTCCGCAGCTACGGACTGCCGCTCGTGGCCGAGAACAACTATGGTTACGATCCCCGGAACGACTACTTCCAGTATGGCCTGACCGGCACCGAGACCGTCAGCCTGTCCACCGGCAACAACAAGAACCAGACTTATCTGTCCGCTTCCGCCGTGAACAACCGGGGCATCGTCCCGAACACGGCCTACAATCGCTATAACGCCAAGTTCCGCAACACCACCAAGTTCTACAACGACAAGGTGACGCTGGACGTCAGCGCCGAATATATCCTCCAGGACCACCGCAACATGCGCAACCAGGGCCTGTACAACAACCCGGTCGTGGGCGCCTACCTGTTCCCGCGCGGCGGAGAGTGGGACGACATCCGGCTCTATGAGCGCTGGGATTCCGCCCGCAAGCTCTTCACCCAGTACTGGCCCGTCGGCGACGCCGGCATCACCATGCAGAACCCGTACTGGATCAACTACCGCAACCTTTCCACCGAGTCCCGCAAGCGCTATGTCCTCGGAGGCAGCCTCTCCTGGGACGTCACGGACTGGCTCACCGCCTCCGGCCGCGTCCGCGTGGACAACAGCGCCATCACCGACGAGAGCAAGAACTACGCAAGCACCAACACCCAGCTGACGGGCGGTTCCCTGAACGGCTCCTACAGCACGGCCGAGATGAAGGACCGGCAGACCTATGCCGATGCCCTCCTGTCCGCGGACAAGCGCTTCGGCGAGTGGTCCCTCAGCGGCCAGTTCGGCGCCTCCGTCAAGGACATGTATTTCTACTCGATGGGGCTCGGCGGTCCGATCGCCGACACCAAGCTGGCCAACAAGTTCTTCCTGGGCATGCTGGACCAGAGCCAGATGAGCCCGTCCCAGAGCGATGCGCACCAGCAGGTGCAGTCCATCTACGGACAGGCCGAAATCGGCTGGAAGGGCGCCTATTACCTGACGGTGACCGACCGCCGCGACTGGGATTCCGCCCTGTTCGGCCCGCTGTCCACCAAGCATTCCTTCCATTATCCTTCCGCCGGTCTGTCCGTCGTCCTCTCGCAGGCCTTCGGCATGCCGAAGAGCGTGGAACTGCTCAAGGTCCGCGGTTCCTACGCCCGCGTGGGTTCCGCCTTCGAGCGCTTCATCGCGAACCCGCAGCATTCCTATTCCGTCAGCACCGCCTCCTATGCGACGAACGCCTCCTACCCGCTGGCCCTCAAGCCGGAGTACACCTCCTCCTGGGAAGCCGGCCTGCAGGCCCGTCTCGCCGGCGGCCTGAGCCTGGACGCCACCTGGTACTACACCCACACCAAGGACCAGACCTTCGACGTGGCCCTTTCCGCCGGTTCCGGCTATGACAAGGCCTACATCCAGACCGGCGACATCCTGAACACCGGTTTCGAGGTGGCCCTCGGCTACAGCCACACCTGGGGTATCTTCACCTGGAACAGCAACTATACCTTCTCCACGAACCGCAACCGGATCGTCTCCCTGGCGGGCAACGCCGTGAATCCGGTGACGGGCGAAGAACTCAGCATCGAGAACCTCCCGAAAGGCGGCCTGGGCAACGCCCGGTTCTATCTGACGGAAGGCGGCACCCTCGGAGACCTGTATTCCCGGGCCGACCTCAAGCGCGACAGCAACAACGCCGTCTATGTGGACGAAAAGGGCGGCATCGCCACCGAGAACCTCAGCACCCTGGACGACATGATCAAGCTCGGCAGCGTGCTCCCGAAGGCCAACATGGCCTGGCGCAATGACTTCCGTATCGGAAACGTCAGCCTCAGCGCCCTCTTCTCGGCCCGTCTCGGCGGCATCGTCTATTCCAACACCCAGGCCAAGCTGGACTGGTACGGCGTTTCCGCCCAGTCCGCCGACGCCCGTGACGCCGGCGGCGTCCTGGTGAACGGAAGCGACCTGATCGACGCCAACAAGTGGTTCACCGCCATCGCCGGCGGCGACACGGTTCCCCAGTTCTACACCTACTCGGCGACCAATGTCCGTCTCCAGGAGGCTTCCGTGGGTTATACCATCCCGCGCAAGGCGCTCGGAAACCTGTTTGACATGACGCTCCAGATCGTCGGCCGCAACCTGTGGATGATCTACTGCAAGGCTCCGTTCGATCCCGAGTCCGTGGCCACCGCCACCAACACCTTCTATCAGGGAATCGACTACTTCATGACGCCGAACACGCGGAACGTCGGCTTCAACATCAGACTTAACTTCTAAGGAGGGCCCAAGAGATGAAGAACATTTTCAAATACAGCCTGATTCTCCTTCTTGCCGCCGGCTGCACCGCCCGGTTCGAAGAATACAACACCGACCGTTTCGGCGCGTCCAACGAGGAGCTCCAGCGGGACGGCTACAGCACCCGTTCCTCCCTGGTGGGCCTCGCCGACGGAATCATCGCCCTGGACGTGAACACCACCCAGTTCACCGAGTGCCTCCTGGGCGGCCCGATGGCCGGCTACATGGCCGACGCCAACGCCGGCTTCAACTATACGATCGGCAATTTCAACGCCCAGAACAACTGGACGAAGGTCCTCATGGAGGACTTCCCCAAGCGGATCTATCCGAACCTGCGGCAGCTCAGGCAGGTCACGTCCGACGAGACCATCCTCGCGGTGGGCAACGTCATCAAGGTCGCCGGCATGCACCGCATCGCCGACACCTACGGCCCGATGCCTTATTCCCAGATCGGGGAAGACGGCGCGCTCCAGGTGCCTTTCGACTCCCAGGAGAAGGCCTATAAGACGATGATGGAAGAGCTGGACGCCGCCATCGACGTCCTCACCGCCAACCGGACCAACAACTTCAACGCCTCCTCCGACGTCATCTTCGGCGGAAACGTGGAGAAATGGTGCCGCTACGCCAACTCCCTGAAGCTGCGCCTGGCGATGCGCATGAGCTATGCCGATCCCGCCTATGCGCAGCAGAAGGCCGAGGAAGCGGCCGCGCACCCGATCGGAACGATGGCTTCCGCGGGCGACATCGCCCAGCTGACCAACTTCGGCAACGACGGCAATCCGCTGTATGTGGCCGTGAACTACAACCGGGTGTCCACCCATGCCGACGGCACCCCCTGCATCACCACCGGCGACTCCCACGCCGCAGCCGACATCGTCCTGTACATGAACGGTTACAAGGACCCGAGACGGGACGCCTATTTCACCCGCTGCGAGTTTGACGGTGTCGATTTCGTCGGCCTCCGCCACGGCATCATCATCCCGAACCACGCGTCCGTGGGCCATAAGTATTCCGGCGTCAAGATCGACCGGTACAACAGCCCGCTCGTGCTGATGGCTCCCGCCGAATCCGCCTTCCTGAAGGCCGAGGCCGCCGCCGTGTTCGGCTGGAACATGGGCGGCAGCGCCAAGGATTTCTATGAGCAGGGCGTCCGTCTCTCCTTCGAGCAGTGGGGTGCGGGCAGCGCCGACGCCTATCTCGCCGACGCCGTCTCCGTCCCCGGCACCTATACCGATCCGGCCGGCACCAACTCGTACAACAACGCCCTCACCACCCTCGCCGTCGCGTGGGATGAGAATGCCGATGCCGAGCAGAAGCAGGAGCGCATCCTGATCCAGAAGTGGATCGCGAACTTCCCGCTGGGCAACGAGTCCTGGGCCGATATCCGCCGCACCGGCTATCCGCACATCCTCCCGGCCACCGACGCCGGCAACAAGTCCCTCGGACGCGTTCCCAACAGCGGCCCGTCCCGGATGCCCTACCCGGCGGAGGAGCACACTTCCAACGAGAAGTATCTCAGCGAAGCCATCGCCAATTACCTGGGCGGCGAGGACAACTGGACCACCCGTCTCTGGTTTGACTGCAAGAACAAATAAGCCATGAAAGCCATCAAATATATCGCCGTCACCGCTGCCGCCCTCGCCATCGCCGGCTGCAGCAAATGGACCGAGCAGGAGCCGGTGGAGGTCCTCTACCCGACCCTGAAAGACAAGAATCCGGCCCTCTACGCGCAGTACATGGAGTCCATCCGCGAGTACCACGCGACCGAGCATCCGGTCCTCATCGCGAAGTTCGACAACAAGCCGACAGCTCCCGCCGGCCGCGCCGACCATCTGAACTGTCTGCCGGACAGTGTCGATTTCGTCATCCTGAACAATCCGGACGGGCTGTCCGAGGCCATCATCGCCGAGATGAAGGAAATCAAGGAGGAAAAGGCCGTCCCGACGCTCATGGAAATTAGATACGACGCCATCGTCAAGGAATGGGAGGATATTCTCGCCGAAGAGACCGAGCCGAGCGAGGTTGATGAGCAGGACCGTTTCATCGCTTTCGCCGGAGAAAAGGTGCGGGCCTCCCTCGCTGTCGCCGACAAGTATGCCTATGACGGCATCAACGTCGTTCTTGACGGAAAGAACCCCGCTTCCCTGTGGGAAGAGCAGCAGGCTCTTGCCAAGGCGCGCTACGACGCCTTCCTCAAGCCCGTCACCGACTGGGCGGGAGACGCGAAGATCCTCTTCTTCGAAGGCAATCCGAAGCATCTCCTGACCGACACGGACATCCTCGCCCGCGCGAAGTACATCATCCTCCCCTGCGAGAGTCTCCAGACCGGCCGGGCCTTCGACTATACCGTTGCCGGCGTCATGGACAGGAACGTCCCCGCCGACAAGTTCGTCATCGGGGTCACCGCCCTGGACGTGACGGACGAAACGGCCGTGAACGGCACCTTCACCGGCGGCATCTCCGCCATCGTCGGCGCCGCCCGGTGGACCGTCAGCCCGGCGGACGGCTTCGCCAAGAAAGGCGTCTGCGTGAACCACGCCCAGTTCGACTACTACAGCATCCGGCGCGTGTACGGCCAGATCGGCGCGGCCATCTCCATCATGAATCCTTCACCGGTCAAATAAGCATGGACATGAACAAGATCATCTACGGCGCAGCCGCCCTCCTCATCCTGGCTTCCTGTCAGACCGAGAAGGAGAAACTGGATGCGCACCATTTCGACAATAAACTCTATATCAACACGCAGGAACTCTCCGAGGAGATCCTCGTGAAGCCGGGCCTGGGCGCCATCACCCGCACCCTGAGCATCGGCACCGCCCTCCAGGTGGAAGAGGACGTCACGGGCGTGCTCGTGGCCGATCCCGACAAGGTCGAGACTTTCAAGACCATCTACATGATGCCGGAGGCCGTCGTTCTCCCGTCCACGATGTGCACCATCGAGAACGCGGAAGTGACGGTCAAGAAAGGCTCCAACGCTTCCGCCGATGCCACGGTCGTGTTCAACGGCCTGGACGACCTGAACCGCAACCTCGTCTACGTGATGCCGGTTTCCCTGAAGAACGTCAACCAGATCGGCGTCCTCCGCTCCAAGACCACCGTTTACTATGTCTTCAAGGGCGCCGCCCTGATCAACGTCGTGTGCAACATGACCGAGAACCGGGCCGCCGCCGCTTCCTGGAAGACCCCGGAGAAGTTCACGAACATGACCCAGTTCACCGCCGAGGCCCTCGTCCGCCAGAACGTGGCGGGACGCCTGATCTCCACGGTGATGGGCGTGGAAGGACACTACCTCCTCCGCATCGGTGACGCCGGCGTGCCGGACAACCAGCTCCAGATTGCCTCCTCCTCCAACCAGACGAATGCCAACATGGCCCTGACCCTGGGCCAGTGGACCCACATCGCCTGTGTGTTCGACCAGGGAAAGACCACGGTCTATTTCAACGGAAAGAAGGTGCTGGACGCCGCCAATTCCGGACGCAGTTCCGTCACCTGGGGTGCCTACGGAACCGACAAGAGCGAGAAGAGCGGACGCTACTTCTGGCTGGGATACTCCTATGCCGGAGACCGTTACCTCGACGGCGAGATGTCCGAGGTCCGTATCTGGGACCACTGCCTCACCGAGGAGGAAATCAACGCTCCCACCCACTTCTACACCGTTTCACCGGCCTCCGAGGGCCTGACCGCCTACTGGAAGATGGACGACGGTGAGGGCACCCTGCTCAAGGACTCCTCCCCGAACGGCAACGACCTGACGCTGGACAATCCGGCCAGGTGGCCGAAAGTATCCCTCCCCGAGGCCGAATAAAGCATGACGACCATGAAAAGAACATACCAATATATCGCGGCGTCCGTCGCAGCAGTCCTGGCTTTCAGCGCCTGCAATGAGACCATCGTTGTCGACAAGGTCGACGAGGGCGCCTATGCCAATGTGACGAACCTGGTCACCACCCTCCGCGACGCGAACACCAAGCGGGTGGAAAGCGTCGTCGAGATGCGCAGCGATCCCTTCTCCACGAAGGTCGATTTCAACCTGTCCCGCGCGCCGAAGAAGGGCGTGGACGTGACCGTCCAGTACGATGCGGACTATGTCGACACGTACAATGCCGAACATGGCACCTCCTTCCGGGCCTATCCGGAGTCCAAGGTCAGCATCCAGAACGGCGGCAAGATCGTCGTCGCTCCGGACGAGAAGGTCTCCTATGCCCTGGACCTCACCCTGCAGCCCTTCGACGACAAGGAGGAGGCCACCTACGTCCTGCCCCTGAAGGCCGTCACCGCGACCGAAGGCATCCAGGTCTCCGAGCAGGAGAGCCACCTCGTGTATCTCGTCAAGAACATGTCCTGGCAGTCTTCCGTCATCCGCAAGGAAGGCGAGAAGAAGATCATCAGCTGGATCGAGGTCAACAACACCAACCCGCTGAACATGCTCCAGTTCGAGACCGAAGACGGACGCCTGCTCACGGACTATGTGGTGCTGTTCGCCTACAACATCAACTACAACCGGGAGACCGGCGAGGTGTATGTGTTCTCGAACCCGCAGTGCCAGTACATCCTGGACCACTATGACGAGGTGATCCGCCCGCTGCGCGAGCGCGGCGTCAAGGTGATCATCAGCATCCTCGGCAACCATGACGAGGCCGGTTCGGCCCAGCTCAGCGACCTCGGCTGCCGCGACTTCGCCCAGAAGGTGGCCGCCATCGTGAACGGCTACGGCTTCGACGGCGTGAACTACGACGACGAGTATTCCAACAGCCCGGACCTGAGCAACCCCCTGTTCGCCAGCAAGTCCCAGGCCCGCGGCAACCGCATGTTCTTCGAGACCAAGAGAGCCCTGCCTGACAAGGAAATGGTCTCCTACCAGTACGGCAGCACCCTGGGCAACGCCCCGGTGGACGGCGTGGATCCGTCCGAGTACATGGACATCTTCAACGGTGACTACGGCCGGAAGGGCGTCCCGTACGGCAACGCCACCCGCGCGGCCTGCACCTACCAGTCCAGCGAATTCGCCCAGGGCCGGTACCTGCCCACCGCTTCCGAGGCCCGGAACTTCGTGAACTCCGAATACGGTTTCTGGATGACCTTCTCCGTGTGGAACACCCAGGGCCGCAAGTCCGACTGGGATGCGATGAACATCCTCTCGGAGGCCGTCCTCGGCTCCCCGCTCAAGAAACCGGCCTTCTACTATCCCGAAACGCGGTCCCTCCGGACTGAACCCATAACCTGGTAATACGTATGAAAAAGTATATTTCCCTCTTTGCGGCCGCCGCGCTGGTCCTTGCCGGCTGCGGCGAGAAAGAGCAGCCGCAGGTCGTGGACAACAGTTCCGTCGACCTGTCCGAACTGAGCGTCGTCGCGGGTCCGGAAGGCGGAGAGTTCTCCGTGAACGTCACCTCCTCCGAGGACTGGCGGGTGTCGGGCCTGTGCGACTGGGTGACGCTCGCCGCCGAGTCCGGCACGTCCGGACAGCCTCTCAAGCTCACCGTGGCCCCGAACCCGGGCGACAAGGTGCGCACCGCCGTCTATAAGGTCTTCGCCGGCAGCGCGGTCAAGGCCCTCACGGTCACCTCCCAGCCCAGCTTCGTGATCGAACTCGTCGGTGACGGGGCCGTCAACGTCGCCTCCGATGCCTCCCACTTCACGGTGAGCGTCAAGTCCAACGTGGAGGACTTCAAAGTCCAGACCCCGGACTGGATTGTCGCCGGCGATGTCCAGGAGGCCCTCGGCAAGAAGTTCTTCTCCTTCGACGCGAAGCGCTCCTCCGAGTTCAAGGCCCGCCAGGGACAGATCGTCATCAGCGCCGATGCCGTTGCCGAGCCGGTCCAAGTGGAGGTCACCCAGGCCCAGCGCGACACCGCCTTCGTCGAGGGCGAGAAGAGCATCGTCAAGGGACTGGAGGCGATGGACCTCACCCTGAAGGTCCGCAGCAACATCGACGTGACCTACTCCCTGCCCTCCTGGCTTACGGAGACTTCCTCCGACGAGGATCCGACGGATGACACCGGCCTGAAGACCCGGACCATCGGGCTCCATGCCGATGCCTGCGGCGGTTCCCGCGCGGCGACGGTCAAATTCGTGCGCGGCAGTGTCACCTACGGCAGCGTGTACATCAAGCAGCAGAACCCGAACCCGGTCTTCACGACGATCACGGACTCCAACCTGGCTTCCATCCTGGAAAAGAACGGATGGATCCTGGCCGATCCGAACACCGGCAAGAGCGAGATCCTCGAGGACGGCCTGAACGCCACCAGCCTCACCCTGGGAACGATGTCCAACTCCTATTCCCAGACCACGCTCGGCTCCATCGAAGGTCTCGAGGCCTTCCCGAAACTGGAGACGCTCAACATCGGCAACACCACCATCCAGAAGGTCGATGTGAGCGCTTTCCCGGCCCTGACCTCCCTGACCCTGCTGAGCAACCGTCCCCTCGCGGAGGTGAATCTCGGCGACCGTCCGATCACGACGCTCTCCTGCAAGAGCACCGGTTACGGCTACTCGACGGCGAAGGATGTCGTGTTCAAGGGCTCCCAGGTCACTTCCATCGATTTCAGCGCCTCGTCGTCGTACATCGGCTATGGCTATGAGACCTCGCTCGAGAGTGTGGACGTGACCGGATGTCCGGCCCTCACGGAACTCAACACCCGCCGGGTAAGCAGTTCCTCCTGGTACACGGAAGAGACTTCCCTCGCGAAGATCTACGTGACCGCCGCCCAGAAGGACGTCCTGAACGTCACCAAAAACGATCACACCGAGGTTGTCGTAAAGTAAGCGCGCTTTCTTTTACCATTATTGCAAGGGAAGCCCGGTGTTCTCCCGCCGGGCCTCCTTATTTTCATGGATAAAGCGTATATTTGCGGCCCCATGTCAACCGTCATCTCGCTCCAGGAATTCACGGCGCTGTACACGGAGTACAGCCGCCGGTTCACGGACATCGCCTTCTCCTACCTGCAGGACCGCCAGGAGGCGGAAGACGTTGTTTCCGAGAGCTTCATGGCTTTCTGGACCGGAAGGGAGAACGCCCCCCTCGCCCAGCACCTGCCCTCCTACATCCTGGGCATCGTCAAGCACAAGTGCATGGACACCCTGCGGTCCCGGGAGAGTACCGACCGCCGCTGCCGGAACATCTACCAGCAGGCCTGCCGGGACGCCAAAGTGCGGGTCCTCGGCAACGACGAACTCACCCAACAGCTTTTCCGCGACGAAATCGCCGATATCTTCGAGCGCGAACTGGAGCGCATGCCGTCCCGTACCTCGGACATTTTCTATGCCTCCCGCGTGGAAGGGAAGACGTATCAGGAGATTGCCGACGCCATGGGCATTCCGGTCCGCACCGTCACCCGGGAAATCCAGGCCGGCCTTTCCCGCCTCCGGAAAGCCCTGCGGGACTATCTTCCCGCCCTCCTTCTTCTAGCCGCCCTTTTCCAGTAGGAAATCCGGCTTTTTTTCTGTAATTTTACACTTTGTAAACAAGGAATCCACATATGAAGTTCCGCACCCTTGCTCTCTCCGCCGCCGCCTTGCTTCTGGCCGCGTGCAATAAAACAGCTTCCGTCGAAGATTACGCCTCTTTCGTGAACCCGAAAATCGGCTCCGGCGGGCACGGCCACGTGTTCGTGGGCGCAAACGTTCCTTTCGGCTTCGTCCAGCTCGGACCCACCAGCATCCCGGAGGACTGGGACTGGTGTTCCGGCTACCATGACAGCGACCGGACCGTCATCGGCTTCAGCCATCTTCACCTCAGCGGCACCGGCATCGGCGACCTGTTCGATGTCACGGTCATGCCCACGACGGAACGGACGACGCCCGGCCGCGGCACGGAAGAAGAGCCCGGCATCGGCGCCTGGTCCTATGCCGACCGCACGAAGGAAGTCGTCGAACCCGGCTACTACAGCGTCCCGCTGGAACGCTACGACATTGTCGCGGAACTGACCGCGACCGCCCGCGTGGGTCTCCACCGCTACACGTTCCCGGCTTCCGAAGAGGCTTACCTGGTCTTCGACCTGGAGAACGGCGGCTGCTGGGACAGCGTGACGGACGCCGGCTTCGAGGTCGTGAAAGACGAGGAAGGACGCGTTACGGCGCTCGGCGGATACCGCTTCTCCAGCGGCTGGGCGAACAATCAGAAGGTTTTCTTCTGGGCCGAGTTCTCCCGCCCGGCGGAGGACTTCTCCGTCGTCGAGAATCCCGCCAACCAGAACCCTGGCCGCAAGCCCGTCTACGGCTATTATTCCCTGGGCAAGACCCGGGAAGCCGAGCAGGTGCTCGTGAAGGTCGCCCTCTCCCCCGTTTCCATCGAGGGCGCCAAGGCCAACATGGCCGCGGAACTGCCCGGCTGGGACTTCGAGGCCGTGAAGGCCGATGCCCGCGAGGCCTGGAACAAGGAACTGAGCAAGGTCGATGTCACCTGCAGCGACCCCGACACCAAGACCGTCTTCTACACCGCCCTCTACCATACGATGATCGCTCCGTCCGTCTTCAATGACGTGGACGGCCAGTACCGCGGCTCCGACGATGTCGTCCGCATGGGCAGTTTCCAGAACTACACCACCTTCTCCCTGTGGGACACCTACCGCGCCCAGATGCCGCTGATGACGATCCTTCACGCGGACCGCTGCAACGACATCACGGACACCTTCTATCACATCTACGAGGAGCAGGGCGACCTGCCGGTGTGGCACCTGATGGGCTGCGAGACCGACTGCATGGTCGGAAATCCGGGCCTCATCGCCTTCGCCGACAACATCGTCAAGGGCTTCCAGGGCGGTCTCATCAAGGAGCAGATGATCACCGCGATGACCAAGACCGCCACTATGCCCGACCG
>JAEEGH010016651.1_pt1 | contig 15789 bp, 14 predicted proteins | sample 9134181 | NCBI WGS metagenome assembly JAEEGH01 (sample SAMN16246544, study PRJNA631951) | gut metagenome | biome: gut microbiome; feature: rumen; material: DP-attached | host: Bos | place: Iran: Karaj | collected 2018-10
TGTATAACTTCCATTTCTTTTCTTTGCTTATATTTCTTTCTTCTTGCTTTTATGCTGCAAAGTTACAGCTTTTCCAGAAAACCGCCAAACTTATCTGAAAGAAATCCACAACCGAGCAGAATGAAAACAAGCTTTCCTCTGCATTTACTGCTCCAAAATCTGACTTCGTCGAATTTTGTCACGACGCAGCAGCGTGAAAACGAGTTTTCCTCTGCATTTACTCCTCTAAAATTTTGCCATATCACGAAAAATGCCTAACTTTGCCTTTGAAAAAAGGCGAAGATAGGCGGCACCTCGGAAAAAGTCAAATAAAAATTTGGTTTTTCGCTCGGTTTGCACTATCTTTGCAGCGAAAAGTGCCACGTAGCCAGGAACATAATATATATATGGTAGAGAGCGACAACATACAAACCAAGAAGAACGAGGCCATTCTCAGCAGTGCCGAGGGCTTCACGGCCTTCAGTTTCGGGGGCTATCATATCCGGTTCAAGGCACCTTACAGCCTGGAGCGGTACGTCGATGTAGTGCGGTGGGAAGACGGCTATCTAGTGGTGATGGCCAAGTACAGCCACAATGCCGAACCCGAGGAGGAATACATTGACCTTAAGCCCATCCTCGCCGGTCTGTACATCGATTCTGATGCTTTTTTAAAACCGATTAAAACTGTACGTGTAGCTTATGCCTGATTTGGTTTTTCGCTCGGTTTGCACTATCTTTGCCCTTTGAAAAAAGAAACGACCTCAACATGAAAGGAATAGAAAGAAGAATATATGTTGCGCTGATGCTGCTGATGACAGCCGTGAGCAGCTGGGGGCAGGAGAGTCCGTTCCCCTACCCCGCCATACCTGATCTGCTGCAAGAGCCGCAGGCACGACTGGAATACCTGATGGAACGCTACTGGAGCATGTTCGACTTCAACGACACGACGGCTGTGAACCGTGCAACGGAGGAACAGGGCTTCGTAGACTATATCAACATGCTGCAATACTGTGACTCATCGCTGGCAGCAAAAAGCGCGAAGATGTTCATCGACAGCATCGGCAAACCTGAAGCACGACTAAAGCACTTTGAGAGCCTGATAGACCACTACCTGGGTAACCCCAACTCACCCATGCGCAATGATGTGGTATATGCCCATCTGCTGCGGGTGCTGCCACAGACGCCACAGCGCACATTCCTCATCAAGCAGGTGACGAAGAACCTGCCCGGCACCATTGCCGCCGACTTTGCCTATACGGACGAGGACGATGTGACGCGACGGATGTATGACGTGAAGAGTCCGCTGACGCTGCTGGTATTCTTCGACCCCTATTGTGAACACTGCGAGAAGATGCTGCCCCAGATCAAGGACCAGACCGCGAAGGTGCCGGCCGAGGCTATGGCGGTGGTATATGTGAACACGAACGGCAACGACGACGTGGAGAAAGCCTACTACCTGCCTGCCCTGCCATCGCTCTACCTGCTCGATGCCGAGAAGCGTGTGCTGATCAAGGACGGCTCGCTGGAGCTGATCATGAATGCTTTGCAGCAGCATGAGTAGGGTCATACTGATCACAGGCGGACAGCGCTCAGGAAAGAGCGAGGAGGCGGAACGACTGGCACTGAGCCTGTCGGACCGCCCTGTTTATCTGGCTACGGCGCATGTATGGGACGAGGAGTTTAGGCAGCGTGTAGAGCGCCATCAGCAGCGTCGCGGTCCGCAATGGACGAACATCGAGGAGGAGCGTCGGCTGAGCCGTCACGACCTCAGAGGACGGGTGGTGCTGGTGGACTGTATCACGCTGTGGCTGACCAATATCTTCTTCGACCTCCAGGATACAGAGAAAGCTTTAGCAGAAGCGAAGGCCGAGTTCGACCGACTGGTGGCACAGGATGCCACTTTTATCTTTGTGAGCAACGAGATAGGCAGTGGCGGCGTGAGCACCGATGCCGTGCAGCGGCAGTTCACCGACCTGCAGGGGTGGATGAATCAATATGTGGCCCGTCGTGCTGATGAGGTGCTGCTGATGGTGAGCGGCATCGCAGTAAAGATCAAATGACTATGAGAACATTTCAGATAGAAGCCGTCGACAGACGGATGGAGACTGCCATCCAGCGGAAGATTGACAACCTCAACAAACCGAAAGGAGCACTGGGCCGGCTGGAAGAGCTGGCCTTGCAGATATGTCTGGTGCAGCAGACGATGGAGCCTCGGCTGACACATCCCTGCCACTTGCTGCTGGGCGGTGACCACGGCATCCAGCAGGAAGGCGTGAGCGCCACTCCCCGTGAGGTGACCTGGCAGCAGATGGTGAACTTCACCCGTGGCGGTGGAGGCGTAAACATGTTCTGCCGACAGCATGGCTTCGACCTGAGCATCGTGGACGTGGGCGTGGATCATGATCTGACCAGCGTGCCAGGTATCATCAACCGCAAGATAGCCTTCGGCACACGTAATTTCCTCCATGAGCCGGCAATGACGGAGGAAGAGATGCAACAGGCCATCGAGGTGGGTGTCAGCCTGGTAGACAGCTGCCAGAAGAAAGGCAGCAACATCGTCTGCATAGGTGAGATGGGAGCCGGCAACACATCGCCATCGAGCATCTGGATGAGCCTGCTCTGCCAGATTCCCCTGGCCAACTGCATCGGAGCTGGCAGCGGACTGGATGACAGCGGCATACGTCATAAGCAGGAAGTGCTGCAGACGAGCATCGACCGTTTCCTCCTCCATCCTTGGTCCGTTCCTTCCCTCATCCGCTATTTTGGCGGTTTCGAGATGGTGAGTGCCATCGGAGCGATGCTGAGGGCAGCTGAGCTCAGGATGCTGGTGATGGTCGACGGTTTCATCATGACGGCTTGTGCGCTGGCAGCCTGTGCGCTGAATGCCAATGCCAAGGACTACATGATATTCTGTCACTGCGGCGACGAGAGCGGTCATCGGCAGATGCTCGACTACCTCGGAGCGAAACCGCTACTACAGCTGGGTCTTAGGCTGGGCGAAGGCACAGGAGCACTCTGTGCCTATCCACTCATCGACTCTGCCGTGAGGATGATCAACGAGATGAACAACTTCGACAATGCGAATATCACGAAGTACTTTTAGATTTGAGATTTGAGGATTGAGATTTGAGGATTGAGATTTGAGATTTGAGGATTGAGATTTGAGATTTATGGATAATCATATTAAATGGTACGACCGCATCTGGGCGGCTTATATGTTTTTCACACGTCTGCCGCTGTGGCGAGTGCACCAGCCGGCACAGGGAAGCTATTCCTCGGTGGTGGAATGGTGGCCGCTGACGGGATGGCTCACAGGAGCCGTCATGGGCGGGGTGCTCTATTTCGGCAGTCTGGTGCTGCCCTACCCCGTAGCAGCACTGCTGGCCATTGCTGCCCGACTGCTGCTGACAGGTGCCTTGCATGAAGATGGTCTGGCCGATTTCGTCGACGGTTTCGGAGGCGGCGGCAGCGACCGTCAGCGCATCCTCGACATCATGAAGGACTCGCGCATCGGCACTTACGGTGTGCTGTCGCTGGTGATCTATATGGCCCTGCTCTTCACGCTGCTGCTGTCGATGCCGCCATTCTATGCCGCCCTCACCATCATGGCAGCGGACCCTTATGCAAAGATGCTCTCAGGACAGGTGGTGATGATGCTGCCCTATGCACGGACGGAAGCCACATCGAAGGCACACGTCGTCTATCGGCGCATGAATACTCAGGCGGGTATACTGCTGGCCATTCAGGGACTGCTACCCATAGGGCTGTACCTATACTATATGAGAGATGTGGTGGACTGGTCGGTCGTCATCTTCCTGCCCTGCCTGTCGATGTATTTCCTCTACCGGCTCATCTGGAGTCGTCTGCGAGGATATACGGGCGACTGCTGTGGAGCACTGTTCCTGCTGACGGAGCTTACCGTCTACCTCGTCGTGGTGTGGCAGATGCAATAAGGCCGCTTTCTATTCCTCGGCAGCCACATCACATTGCTCCTTGGCTTGCTTCCTCAGGGCAGGAGGTACGGTATGATCATTGATGAAGATGCTGTTCAGGGTGAAGGCCAGCGAGCGCAGGGTCTGTTCGCGTCGCTTAGGCGTCAGCTGACATTCCCACACCGTGATGCAGTGCCATCCCATCTGCGCCAGCCGTTGCTGCGTCTGCTTGTCGCGCTCCCTGTTCCTCATGATCTTCTTCACCCAGAAAGCCCTGTTTGTTGAAGGGATCTTGCAGCACTCCGAGCTCTCAATGGTCACCTGTGCATCCGTCACTCGCTCATTCACGCGATGACCGTGCCAGAAGCATCCGTTGACGAAGACACAGGTACAATATTTGCGCAGCACCAGATCGGGATGTCCGGGCAGACGAGGTGAGTTGAGCCTGTAGCGGAAGCCATGCGCCCATAGCCACTTGCGCACCACCATCTCGGGCTTGGTATTCTTCGAATGGATGGCCGCCATGTTCTTGTGCCGCTGTTCTGACGAGATCTTATCCATTTTTCTTCTTTTCTGCCAAGTACATGCCTGTGAGGATGAGCACCGTTCCCAAGATGAAATAAATCGTTATCTTCTCGGAGAGCACCTGCCATGCGAAGAGCACGGTGGTCACAGGATTGAAATAGACGTAGTTGGTGGCTGTCAGTGCTCCCAGTTTCTTGATGACCCAGTTCCAGGCCACAAAGCACAGCATCGATGCCACACAGCCCAGGAACAGCAGGTTGGCAAGGACGTCGGTCCTGAAGACCAGGTCCATCGAGGGGAATCCCGGGCGCAGCAGGTAGTAGGGTATCATCGACAGCAGCCCATAGAAGAACACCTTCCGTGTGATGAAAACGGTGTCGTAGCGCTGTCCTGCGGGAATCATCAATAACGAATAGACGGCCCAGCACAGACAGGCGGCAAAAGCCAAGGTGTCGCCCAGGGGTGAGAGATGAAGCACGAAATGACCATTGAGCACGACAACTACCACGCCTATGGCGGCCATCAATGTCCCTACGATCTGGATGCTCTGCAGACGCTCGGACTTGTAAAACATCGATATGAGCAGGGCAGCAAACAGCGGGCAGAGACAAACGATGAGTGAGGTGTTGGTGGTCGTGGTATAGATCATCGCAGAATTCTCAGTCAGGAAATAGAGCGAGCCGCCACTGATGCCCAATGCCACCATCAGGAGCTCATCCTTCAGTGAAGCTGCAAACAGCCGGAAGGGCTTCCGTGTCAGCGAGAAAGTCAGCAACAGCACATAGGCAATGATGAAACGGAGAGTGAAGATCTGGGCTGCCGACAGACCGCTGAGCAGCAAGAGCTTCGTGAACACAAAGGTGGAGCCCCAGATGGCCACCACCAGAAAGGCCACGGCATGATAGACCCAGCGGTTCTTTCCTTCCATCATATGCTTACGGACTCTGCCGCTGACGGACAGCCTCGAAGAGGAGGATGGCTGCCGAGACAGAAACATTAAGTGAGTCGAGTCGCCCCATCATAGGGATGCGGATATGGGCATCGGCAGCATCGCGCCACTGCTGGGTGAGTCCTGTTGACTCTGTTCCCATGACGATGGCTGTGGGCTGCCGCATGTCAGTATCATAATAAAGACGGGAATCCTGCAGTTGGGCAGTGAGGATGCGGATGCCATGTTGTTTGAGAAACAGGATGCACTCCTCGCTGGTGCAGGCCACAGTTGGCACGGTGAAGACAGCGCCTATGGACGATCGGATCAGGTTGGGATTATAGATGTCGGTGAGAGGATCGCAGACGATGACGCCATCAGCACCGGCAGCATCGGCAGAACGAAGCACAGCACCCAGATTGCCAGGTTTCTCCACGCTCTCAAGGACGATGAAAAGAGGAGATGAAGCCTCACCCCCTTGCCCCCTCTCCAACTGGAGAGGGGGGAGCGTTCGGTTAGACTGTAATAAACTATCAAGGGTGAGTCGACGCTCTTTTATGACGGCGATGACACCCTCGGTAGAGCCGCGATATGCTACTTTTTCGTAGAGGGATGAGGGAAGGGAGAAGATGCTGGCTTCGCCCCCTGTCCTACCTGGGAGGGGACTTTCTCCTAAAAGCTCAGGACAACAAAAAATGCTGTCTACTTCGTAGCCTGCTGCCAGGCAATGTTCCAGTTCACGCCGTCCCTCCACTACAAACAGACCCTCGCTGCGACGCAGCGATGATTTCTGCTGCAATGTCAGCAGATGCTTGATACGCGGATTCTGTGCACTCGTTATCTCCACCACTTTCAACTATAAACTCTAAACTTGATAGAACTGCTTGTACCACTCAGCAAAGTTGCGCAGTCCCTGTCGCAGCGAGGTGGAAGGCTTAAAACCATAGTCGCGCTCCAGAGCAGAGGTGTCAGCAAAGGTGACAGGCACATCGCCAGGCTGCATGGGCACCAGCTGCTTGTGTGCCTCGAAGTCATAATCCTCAGGCAGCACACCTGCACGGATGAGCTCCTGTTGCAGGATATCAACGAAGTCCAACAGGTTCTCAGGGTTGGAGTTGCCAATGTTGTAAACAGCGTATGGCGGCAAAGGCAGTCCGTCGTCGCCAAGATGCTTCTCAGGAGCTCCCTGCATGATGCGTACCACACCCTCCACGATGTCGTCGACATAGGTGAAGTCACGCAGACAATTGCCATAGTTGAATATCTGTATGGTCTCACCACGCAGCAACTTGTTGGTAAAGCCGAAATAGGCCATATCGGGTCTTCCGGCAGGACCATAGACAGTGAAGAAGCGCAAGCCCGTGGAAGGGATATTGTAGAGCTTGGAATAGGCATGAGCCAGCAGCTCATTGCTCTTCTTCGTGGCGGCATAGAGCGACACGGGGTTATCGACCTTGTCGTCAGTGCTGTAGGGAACCTTTTTGTTCGAGCCATAGACACTGGAGGAGCTGGCATAAACCAGATGCTCAACACCCGTAGCACCTCCGTCATACGAGTGGCGGCAGGCCTCAAGGATGTTGTAGAAACCTATGAGGTTAGACTGGATATAGGCATCGGGATTGGTGATGCTATAGCGCACGCCAGCCTGTGCTGCCAGGTTGACGACGACAGCAGGCTTATACTCCTGGAAGATGCGATCGATGAGATCACGGTCGGCAATGTCACCACGGATGAAGGTGAAACGTTCGTCCTGAAGCTGCTCCAGACGATACTCCTTGAGCGACACGTCGTAATAGTCGTTCATGTTGTCGATGCCGATGATGCGTGCGCTCTTCGTGTCGCTGAGCAGGCGCTTCACCAGATTGGAGCCGATGAAGCCGGCAGCACCTGTGACAAAGAGGGTTTTGTTTTCTAAGGTTATCTTGTTCATGTCTTTTTTTTGTTTTTTCTAGGGATTCTAGGAGTACTAGTCATCCTAGTGATCCTAGTAACACTAGATTCTAGGAGAAAAGTTTCTGGGCCTCGTAATATGTGTCGAGGGAGCCAATGTCGAAGCGGCCGGCACTCATGGGCCAGGCATGGAGGATGGTCTTCTGGGCCATGTAATGAGCCAGATTGCCTGGGGCATCCTTGCCACAGCCGTTCTCTACAGCATGGCGGACAAGGTCGAGATCTTCCTTCCTATATATATAGAAAGGTGGGACGGCCCAGTGCGACTTAGGCTGCTGGGGTTTCTCCTCCATGTTGAGCACACGCATCTGTGCATCGACCTCGATGACGCCAGTTCGGCGCAACTTCTCTATATCGGGCTGTTCATGGCACATAATGCATGAGGTGTGCTTCTCGTGGAAGAAATCGACAAACTCCTGGAAGGAGAAATAGAGGATATTATCAGCAGCCACAACAAGCAGGTCATCGTCTAACTGGCGATTACCACATGCTCCGCCAATGATTTGACCTTCGCCATTGATGGCCAAAAGCAAGTCGCAGACAGCCCCCAAACGGGTGTCGTTGGTCTCCGTGCCATCATCGATGACGGTTATGGGCTTGGAATAATGACTCTCCTGAGCCCACTGCTGGAAGATAGGTGCAAACTTATGGTTGGTGATAATGATGTGCTCATCGATATCAGGTATGCGGTCGATGTCAGCAAGCATGCGATCGAGGATGGTAGATGAGCCTATCTTCAACAGAGGCTTGGGGAAGTTCTTGGTCAGCTCGCCCAGACGGGTGGCGTAGCCGGCGGCTATAACGATATTCTTCATACACTCATTGTTTATCATTGACCCTCCACAAAACGGGCACCGTCGTCAGGATTCACCCAGAACACCTGGAAGGTATTCTCATACTCGGGGAACTGTTCGAGATAACGCTCTGTGAGCTGCCGCTGAATCTGTTCTTTGTAGGCAGGATCGACAAGAGCAATGCAGGCGCCCTTGAAGCCGGCACCAGAGAAACGTCCGCCCCATACACCTGGCAGCTGGCGCATCACCTCATAGATGGCAATCAGCTCGGGACTGCCACACTCATAATTGTGAATGCTGCTCTCACATGAGTCGAATGACAGCTTTCCAAACAGCTTCAAATTACCTGTCTCCCAGGCCGTCACTCCCTGACGCACTCGCCGATACTCGCTATAGAAGTGCTCTGCCCTTCGTGCAAAGCGGGCAGGCATGGCTATGCGAGTCTTCTCGAACGTGGCCTTCGGAATATCCCTGAGGAACGTCTTGTCGAAGGTTTTCAGGGGTTGGTCGGTATAGGCAAGCATGTTCCAGGCAGCCGTCTTACACTCATAGACGCGCAGGTTATAGTCGCTGTTCACCAGGCTACGCGTCAGTCCGGAGAAGAAGATGCCTATCTCGAACGGTGGCATATCAGGGTTGCGCTTGATGATGCGGTAATCGTTAGAGTCGCAATCCAGGAACAGCAGACCGTCCTTGCGTCCCAGGGCGATGCAGGCCTGGTCCAGCAAGCCGTTGTTCAGACCGATATACTCACGTTCGGCCTCAGAAGCGATCTTCACCACCTCGAAAGGCTGCAGCATGATGTCATTGGCCTTGGCAAGTGCCATGACATAAGCCACGAGCACAGCGGCACTGCTCGACAGCCCACCGACGGGCAGCGACCCTTGAATCACGCCTTCGATGCCATGACTGAGGGCAAAACGCTTCCGCAGCGCGTACTTTGCTCCACGGGCATAGTCACCCCAGTGACGTTCTTTCACTTGTGACGGGGCGTTCACATGAAACTCCACATCACCTTCAAACGTTCTTGACGTTAACTTCACCAAGTCATCCTCACGGGTGTTGAACCACAGGTCTACACCCTTATCGATGGCAAAACCCGTCACCAGTCCATGCTGGTGGTCGACATGTGCTCCCAACGGGCACACCCGATAGGGAGAAAAGATATGATATTGATAGTTCATGTGTGCAAAATTAAGCATTTCCCGCCATTCCTCCAAACAAAGTTTGCGAAAGATTCTTTATTTCATGAGAAAATGATTACTTTTGCAGGAAAATACTCAAAAAATGAATAGAAGGATTGACTTTTTTCTGCCCAAAGGCGATGAGAATACTGTTGCATTAATCACTGAGCAAGTGAAGGGCCTGCCCGTAGTGAGGGCTATTTTCGTGGAAGACATCGAAAGCCTGCCTTCCACCCAGACGATGCAGACAATTGCCACAAAGGCCAAGGCCGATTATACCGTGCTGGTGACCAAAGCAACTGACCTGGTGCTGGGCGAAGGTGCTCTAGAACGTATGGCCCGTGCGGCCGATGACAGTGGAGCTGCCATGGTCTATGCCGACAGAAGAGAACGGAAAGCAGAAAGCGGAGAATGGAAGGAGGAGCGTCACCCCGTCATCGACTATCAGCTGGGATCTGTGCGCAATGACTTTGACTTCGGCTCGCTGCTTCTGTTGCGAACCAGTCTGCTAAAGCAATGGGCAGAAACGGTATCTGATAACACATCTTATGTATATGCCGGTCTGTACGACGTGCGACTCTTCCTGAGCCGTCATGGCGACTTGCTTCACCTGAGTGAATACCTCTACACAGAGGTCGAGACTGACAACAGAGCCTCAGGCGTAAAACAATTCGACTATGTGAATCCTGCCAACCGCGACGTACAGATAGAGATGGAAAAGGCAGTCACCAACCACCTAAGCACCATCCATGCGCTCATCGACACCGCAGCCTATGCAGACATCGACTTCGACGAGCAACCCTTCCCGGTGGAGGCTTCCGTCATCATCCCTGTCTTCAACCGTGTGCGCACCATTCAGGATGCCGTAGAGAGCGCCCTCGCACAAAAGACGAACTTCCCGTTCAACGTCATCGTGGTCGACAACCATTCCAGCGATGGCACCACGACACTCCTGTCCAGTATGTTGTCATTCCATGACAACAAACGAAACGCCCTCATCCACCTCCAGCCTCAACGAACCGACCTGGGCATAGGCGGGTGCTGGAACATGGCCATCAACGACCCACGCTGCGGACGCTTTGCAGTACAGCTGGACAGCGACGACCTCTACTCTTCAGAAAAGACCCTGCAGCGCATTGTCGATGCCTTCAAGAAGCAGAAAGCAGCGATGATCGTGGGCAGCTACCGCATTTGCAACTTCCAACTAGAGACACTTCCTCCTGGACTCATCGACCATCGTGAGTGGACTGACAGCAATGGTCCTAACAATGCCCTGCGCATCAATGGCCTTGGTGCCCCACGGGCTTTCTTCACGCCGATTTTGCGACAACTGCAGCTGCCTAACACCTCCTATGGCGAAGACTATGCCATGGGACTGGCTTTTTCACGACGCTACCGCATCGGGCGTATCTACGACGAGCTGTACCTCTGCCGCCGATGGGAGGGCAACAGCGATGCAGCACTTAGCACGGAGCGTGTAAACCAGAACAACCTCTACAAGGACAGTCTGCGAACCATGGAGATCAAAGCCCGACAGCGCATGAACGAGGAGGAGCGTGGAGAGCGGAAAGAGGAGAGTTCTGCCCTGGAGCGGTTCTTCGACCGTCAGCTGCGCGAATGGCCTGAGACCTTGCAACGCTATCGTGAGCTGACAGATGTAGAGACAAAAGAGCTGTCAGCAGGACAGTTCACGCTGAAAGTACAGTTCAACCCAGCCCGCATACGCTCTACAGGAGCCAGCATCGACAAGGCGGCTCTCGACAAGCGTCCCTGTTTCCTTTGTAAGGAGAACCGCCCACAAAGACAGTTGGCAATAAGCCTGGAGAAAGGTACCTACGAACTGTTGGTCAACCCCTACCCCATCCTGCCCATGCACTTCACCCTGCCCACTAGCCTCCATCAGCCACAGCGCATCAGTCCGATGTATGGGCAGATGCTGTTGCTGCTGAGCAAGCATCCTGAACTGACCGTATTCTACAATGGCCCACAGTGTGGAGCATCTGCTCCCGACCATGCACATTTGCAAGCAGGTACCAGCGGGCTGCTGCCACTTCAACGTGAATGGCAGCGCCTGTCGATTCACCTAAAGACACTGTTGCAGCCTGCTCCCGATGCTCAGCTCGCTCTGATAGAAGACTATCCCTGCAGTGCACTGCTCATCCGTTCGAAGGGTCGCAAGGCCAGTGAACGACTCTTTGCACGACTCTACGAAATCCTCGACACACAAGGTGAGAAGAACGAACAGGAGCCAATGATGAACATTGTGGCCTGGCACGACGGCGAGAACTATCTTTCGGTCGTATTCCCACGCAAGAAGCATCGTCCAGACTGCTACTATCGCAATGACGACAGACAGTTGATGATCAGTCCAGGTGCGCTCGACATGAGTGGACTGATGATTACCCCACGAGCAGAAGATTTCCACAAACTAGATGCTGATACGGCCATAGCCATCCTGCAAGAATGCTCCATCGACAAGGACGAACTGCTGCAGATGCTCCTGCCAAGCCTAATGCCTGCCGATGCCAATCCCTCACAGTTGCCGTCCAACCCTACTGTCTCCGTAGGCATTGTCAGTGCCCAGCGTATCGATTTCTGTCTCAACGGCAACTATCAGGCCAAAGGCGAAAATATTCAGGGCATGCAGAGCGTCGAACTGGCCGAAGGAGGCCTGGCATGGCGCGGACAGCAGTATCGCCAGCTTACATTCACACCTCTGGAGCCTGATGCCTCCTTTACCCTCAACGATGTGACTATAGGCAATGGTTTCCACTGGGAGCGTCGCGAGCGGCAGACATTCCGCGGAGCATTGCGGCTGCTCATCGAGGCCGACAGCGTGCTGGCCATCAACGAGCTGCCAGTTGAGGACTATCTGGAAAGCGTCATCTCCAGCGAGATGAGTGCCAGTTCATCACTCGAGCTACTCAAGGCTCATGCTGTCATATCCCGCTCGTGGCTTCTCTGCCAGAAAGAGCGAAAAGAAGAAAAAGGCGAGAACGGTACCGACGGTTTCTTCTCTTTCATCAAGAAAGAAGACGAGTTGATACGCTGGTACGACCACGAAGAGCATACACTGTTCGATGTCTGTGCCGATGACCACTGCCAGCGCTATCAAGGCATCACGCGTGCTACTTCGCCCGTGGTGGCTCAGGCTGTCAGAGCTACTCGCGGTCAGGTGCTCACTTACGACGGGCACATCTGCGATGCACGTTTCTCGAAATGCTGTGGAGGTCGAACAGAAGAATTCCAATACTGCTGGGAAGACACTCCCAAGCCCTATCTGCAGAGCGTGGAATGCCCTTACTGCGACACCCACGATGCCGACTTGCTGCATCAAGTTCTCAATAACTATGACCTTGAAACCACTGACTTCCACGACTGGCGAGTTGTCTATACGCCTTCACAGCTTACTGAACTCATCAGCAGGAAGCTGAAGATGGATTTGGGCGATATAGTCGACCTGGTTCCCCTTAGTCGCGGCAAGAGCGGACGCATCTGGCGGCTGAAAATTGTGGGTACGAAAGGGGCGTTCATCATTGGTAAGGAACTCGAGATTCGGCGAACACTCAGTGAGACCCATCTCTACAGCTCTGCCTTCGATGTAACTCGTAGCGCTGACGGAAATTTCGTGCTCACTGGTCACGGTTGGGGTCACGGTGTAGGCCTTTGCCAGATTGGTGCAGCCATCATGGGTCGAGACGGCCACGACTACCGCCATATCCTGCAATACTATTATCAAGGAGCAGAAATCAAACAACTATATTAAAAACGATCTCACTATGAAAAGATTATTCACCGTTGTGCTGCTGATGCTGGCCTTTACCGTCAGTATGACAGCCCAGACCAAGGAAGCTCGCCAGTGGATGAAACAAGGCGAGTGGCGATGCGGTTTCACAACTGCCAAAGCCCACAAGACACTCGATGTCGATCAGTTCTACGTCCAGTATCACAAGAATGAAGCCCAGTGGAAGACGCTCTTCAACTGGCTGAAGTCCACCGACCTGTTGGCCATTCCCGCCGGCCGGCATCCCATCCCCAACTCGACGCTCGTAGCCAGCGTGGAAGACTCGGAGAACGGTCCCTTGGACAAACGCGACACGGAAAGCCATCGCAAGAAGATAGACTTCCAACTGGTGGTGAAAGGCACCGAGGGCTTTGCGTTGCTCGACCATGAGTCGAGTACCATCAAGAAGGAATATGACGAACGAAAGGATGTGATGCGCTACAACTATGTCCCTGAGAAGACCAACTTCTTCAACGTCAAGCAAGGTCAGTTTGTGATTTTCTTCCCTACTGACTGGCACATTGCCAAGGTGCTGACCAAGAAGAAAGACCAGAACATCAGGGTCATCGTGGTGAAAATGGACTACATGGAATAATGCTGCCTGCACGGTAAGGTCTGAAGACACCTTGGTTCCATCCGGACTTACGGGCAAGGTCTTCATCAGCGAGACCATGTTCTGATCATTTTCTCCCTTTTTATTTGTTCGTCTCGTTTTTTATGCTTACCTTTGCACACTATTCTTTGAATACAAGCAATAATGAAACAAGTTAAAACACGCAATCCATGGGTTTGGGTACCCACACTCTATATGGCCGAAGGCCTGCCCAACGTTATTGTGACCTCAGTGGCAGTTGTGCTCTATATGCAAATGGGGCTGACAGACACAGAGATCGGTCTCTATACAGGATGGCTAGGGCTGCCATGGATTATCAAGCCTCTGTGGAGCCCATTCGTTGACCTCTACAAGACAAAGCGCTGGTGGGTGCTACTGACGCAGCTTCTGCTGGGTTCGTCACTGGCCGGCATCGCCTTTACACTGAACACCGACTTCTGGTTCCAAGGCACCATGTTCTGCTTCTTCCTCATGGCCTTCTCGAGCGCGACTCACGACATTGCTGCTGATGGCTATTATATGCTGGAGCTAGACGAACACAAGCAAGCATGGTTTGTGGGCATCAGAAACACGTTCTACCGTCTGGCAGTCATCTTTGGTAATGGCGTGCTAGTGCCTGTGGCTGGACTGCTACAGAAAGTCTATCCCGACAGCAATGCTTTCGCGTGGAGCCTCGTGTTCTATGCCACAGCAGCATTGTTCCTGGCCATCTGGCTGTATCATTCGTATATCATGCCACATGCTGATGCAGACGTCAGACACAACACTTCGGCTATCGAGATTGCCAGGGGACTGAAGAAGATGCTTATCGCCTTCATACACAAGATGCCTTGGCGTGCCATGCTGGCAGCCATTATCTTTATCCTGTTCTACAGATTCCCTGAAGCATTGCTCAATGCTATGAGTAAGACCTTCCTCACACGTCCGCAAGAAGACGGAGGACTGGGGCTGACGCTGGCACAGTTTGGTTTATCCTATGGCACCGTAGGACTCATCGGCCTGCTACTAGGTGGTATCGTCGGAGGATGGCTGGCCAGCCGCGACGGGCTGAAGCGATGGCTCTGGCCCATGGTGTGCGCCATCACCCTTCCCGACATTGTCTATGTATGGATGAGTCTCAGCATGCCATCCAACATGCTGCTCATCAGCACCTGCATCTTTATCGAGCAGTTTGGCTATGGACTGGGATTCACGGCCCTGACACTCTACATGCTCTACTTCTCGATGGGCGAGTTCAAGACTTCGCACTATGCCATCTGCACTGGTATCAGCTATCTCGGTCTGCAGGTGCCTGCCATGTTCTCCGGATACCTGAAGGACTCGGTCGGCTACAGCACATTCTTCATTATCGTGATGGCACTATGTAGCGTCACGTTCCTCGTGGCAGCCTGCATCAAGATAGATCCTTCGTTTGGAAAGAAAAGCAATCAATAACCCCATTAAACTATGAGAATATGAAAAAGATCTGTTCCCTTCTGTTGACGCTCACCTTGTGTGCCACGGCAACAACCACCTTCACCAGTTGTGAAGAGGAAGACGACTACATCGCCCAGAAACTGCGCGAAGGCGACTGGCAGGGCTACATCGGCGCTTACTATAGCGACCGCTGGGGCATCAGCGGTAGCACCTATGCCACCGTGATGCGCTTTGAGTCGAGAGGCTCCTACTACACCAGCGGACGCGGCTACGAGCTGAACTACAATGTCAACTCTCCCCACCGCGACTATGCCTGCTCATCGTTCAAGTGGTTCATCGTCGATGGTGAGATCACCTTGCTCTACGACGACGATGTATGGACACCTATTTATATTATTGACTATTCGCTGGGCACAAGCTGGTTCCGCGGCAAGATATACACTCCCACTAACCGCCGTATACAGTTTGAGTTCCAAAACGTGGCCTACGATGACTGGGACTACTATCGCAACGGCAGTGGCCGTTACGGCAACTATGGCGACTTCGACGATCCGCGCTACTTCCACTCACGCACAAAAACCGATGCTAGCGAAGATGTTCCCTTCCTCGATCGCACCGACATAGTCCGCCAGCAGAGTGGCGAGTCAGAGGCTGTGAGCGTAGCCAGTGGAGAGTTTGCCAAAG
>JAEEGH010016652.1_pt1 | contig 15788 bp, 10 predicted proteins | sample 9134181 | NCBI WGS metagenome assembly JAEEGH01 (sample SAMN16246544, study PRJNA631951) | gut metagenome | biome: gut microbiome; feature: rumen; material: DP-attached | host: Bos | place: Iran: Karaj | collected 2018-10
ACTTAATAGGGCCGCAAGCATTGCTATCATAAGTATCTTTTTCATTGATAATGGTTATTGATTATTGGTCAAGCAATAGGTTGCCTTCGGCGACGATGGTGGCGGTGCCGCCGACGTAGACGGTGCCGTCGGGGGCGATGCAGGTGGAGACCACCGAGGGGCGTCCCATAGCCTCGCCCTGCAGGAAAGCAAAGTCGCCCTGCTGTGGGATAACGCCGTTGACGGCCAGATAGTGCGTCAGCGCGGCGTTGGCGGTGCCGGTGGCCGACTCCTCGGGGATGTCGTATAGCGGGGCGAAGTCGCGGACAAAGGCTGTAATTTCGAATTCCGAATTCCGAATATTGAATGGTGATGTCTCCTTGTTCAAATTTCTAAATTCTAAATTCATAATTGAATTAAGGGCGAAGACGTGGAAGCTGACGGCATCGAGCACCTTGGAGACGGCGGCGACGGCGTCCATGTCGGGCTGAAGTGCGTTTAGGGTCTCTGCATCGGGAACGGGAATCATGATATCCTTGAGTCCGGCGTAGGCAATCTGGACAGGCAAGACGAAATTCGAATTTTGAATTTTGAATTTTGAAAAGTTCAGTCCAAGGGCCTTGTATATCCCTTCTGTATCAGTGATGGTCTCGACGATGCGGGGCGTGGCCATCTGCACCATCACGCGCTCACCGACATCAATCGTCAGGTCGCCGGCCAGCGTATGGCACAGGCAACGCCCTGTGGCCAGCCCGAGGCGGTGCAGCAGGGCGAAGGTGGCAATGGTGGCGTGGCCACAGAGCTCCACCTCGGCCGCAGGCGTGAAGTAGCGCACGTGGTATTCCGCCGCCGACAGCCGCCGCACGAATGCCGTCTCGGAATAGCGTAGCTCCGCCGCCACCTGCAGCATCAGGCTCTCGTCGGGGAATGGCTCGTTGCCCAGCAGCACCACGCCGGCGGGGTTTCCCCCGAAGGGACGGTCGGTGAAAGCGTCGACGATATAATAGCGCATGGTTACTTCGCCGGCTCCCATTTGCAGCGCACGGGCGACACGATGGCGCCTTCCTTCTTCAGGGCGTCGAAAGCTTTGTCAACATCCTTGCGGTCGGCGTTCAACATTTTGGTCACATCGCCTGCCGATACGGGCTTGCCAGCTTCGCGCATGGCTTTCAATACTTGGTCTTTCATTATAATGTCTTATTAATGATTTGAAGTTGCAAAGATACAAAAAAATTGATATTAACGAATTAAATCGTATTTTTGCAACCGGAAATGAAATACCGCGCACTGCGACATGCCATATCTATCTTGCTGTTGGCTATATATTTGCCGACAGTGATTATGTCGTCGTTGCATGTGCACCACGATACCGTCGACACCCACGACGACTGTCTGAAATGCGTCGGACATTTCGAAAAACAACACCATCACCAACAAGACTGCCAGTATTGTAATTTCCTCAGCCTCGAATATCTCAGTCAGGCATCTGTGCAGTCGACTGTTCCACTCCACGCAACCAAGTTCTGTTCCGCAGACATTGCTACGAGAACTGAGATGTCACGCTACGGAGTGAGTCTGCTGCGGGCGCCACCGATGGTCTGACCACCAACCAAACTTCTTTAAAGACAACGATAACATCCATTGACAATCAATCGGTGCGAGGCTGCTCCGTGAAAGGTTGTCGCTGGCGTTTGTGTCGTACAGGCATTTTTTATCATCAAAAAAAAATCACCAATCACACAATGAAAAAGATAATCATCACAATAATAACCTTATTACCACTGATGGCTGTGGCGCAAAGCCATCATGACACGGTACGTCTGCGCCAGGTAGTGGTCACCGCCACACAGCATGCCACCACACGCAGCGAAGCCCCCAGTACAGTGGGTGTCATCGATGGCGGACAGATGGAGGCTGCGGGAGCCGTGAACCTCGGCCAGGCGTTGAACTTCAGTACCGGCCTACGGGTAGAGAACACCTGCCAGAACTGCGGTGCCAACGAGGTGCGCATCAACGGCCTCGGTCAGGCTTACTCACAGATACTCATTGACAGCCGTCCGGTGAACAGCGCCTTGGCTGGTGTCTACCTGCTCGACCAGCTCCCCACCGCCCTCATCGACCGTATTGAGGTGCTGCGTGGCGGCGGTTCGGCACTCTACGGCAGCAATGCCATCGCCGGCGTGGTCAATGTCATCACCCGCGAGCCTCGCAGCAACGGTGCTTCCGTGGGCAACACCACGCAGCTCATTGGCAACAAAGCATGGGACTTTAGCAACTCGTTCAACGCCTCGGTGGTGAGCGATGACCGCCGGGCCGGCATTGCTGTCTTCGGCCATAACCGCAGCCGTCAACCCTACGACCATAACGGCGACGGCTATTCCGAGGTAGGAAAACTGAAGGCCCGTATGGTAGGCTTCCGTGGCTATCTGCGCACTTCCGACTTCACCAAACTCAACCTTGAATACCACAACATACACGACTTCCGTCGCGGCGGCGACCTCTTCGACCTGCCGTCGCCCTTGGCGCACATCTCCGAAGGTGGCGAGCACGACATCCACAGTGCCAACATAAAGTGGGACTGGCTGCCCGCCAGTGGCATACGCCATGCCTCGCTTTTTGCATCAATGCAGCATGTCGACCGTCAGAGTTACTATGGCGAGCGCGAAGACGACGAGCCCATCGGCACCGCCTACGGCTACACGCAAGACCTCACACTCAACTATGGAGCCCTTTACAGCCGTCATTTCGACACACTCTGGTTCCTCCCTGCCGAGTTCACAGCCGGCATCGAGCATACCCTCGACCACATGCATGACCATACGATTGACAGCCCCGACACGCTGCACCAGCATATCGGCATCCTCAGCGCATATCTACAGAACAAGTGGAAAGACAGTCGTTGGAGCATCCTCATCGGTGCACGTATGGACAAGCACACCATGATCGATGCACCGGTCATAAGTCCACGCCTCAATCTGCGCTATGCACCCACCGACCACCTTACATTCCGTGCAGGATACGCTTCTGGCTTCCGGGCTCCGCAGGTCTATGACGAAGACCTCCATGTCGGGGCCGTGAACGGCGAGCTATACAAGATTACCAATGCTCCGGGCCTGCGCATGGAACGGTCGCACTCACTTACCGGCTCTGCCAACTACTGCTTCCATCTCGGCAATCTCGAGGCAGACCTGCTCGTCGAGGGCTTCTATACCCGCATCAACGACGCTTTTGTCAACGAACTGCTCTTCGATGACACCACGAGCGGATACATGCACTATGAACGTCGCAATGCCGACGGTGCCGAGGTGATGGGGCTTAACATAGAGATGACCGTCTCGCCCATAGAGGCCATACGTCTGCAGCTGGGTGGCACATGGCAGCGCAGCCAGTATACTGGACAGGGCAAAGAATGGAGCGAAGGACAGTATGAACGGCGCATGGAACGCACCCCAGACCTCTACGCATACCTCACTGGGGTTTATACGCCGTTCAAACGGCTGCAGATCATCGCCACAGGCACCTTCACGGGCCCCATGATGATATATCACCACGAAGATGAAGAAGAAAGCCCCGCAGGAACCAAACATGAGCATGGCGATGGACATATACATAAAGAAACCACGCCGTCGTTCTTCGACCTTTCGCTCAAAGCAGCCTACAGCATCCCCTTCGGTGAAAGTTCCACGTTGGAACTCAGCATCGGTGTGCAAAACCTTCTCAACAGCTACCAGCGCGACTTCGACAGCGGTCCCGAACGCGACGCCAGCTACATCTATGGTCCCGCTCTGCCTCGCACTGTTTTTGCTGGAGCCAAGATAGCGATATAAGCAGAGGCGTGCCGACAGCGGCACGCCTCTCTGTTTTCGACATATCAGAAACTGTGAAGATTACTTGACAGGCGAGAACGGGCACTTCTTGCCGATGCACTGTTCGTTTATCTGGCTGCGGGAGCAGGTGACCTCTGGCTTTTCCATCTCCACACCAAGGTTCTCCTTCACGAAGTCGACGGTCGTGAGTATTGAGAGGTAGGAGTCGCGCTTGCAGCAGCGGGGGCCGCCGTTAAGGGCTACCTGTTCCAAGGCGCGGGCGGTACAGAGGTTGCAGAGCCGCCAAGTATCGGTGGAGAATGGGGTGTTGCGGGTGACGATGGAAAGGAAGATGCCGGTGCTGATGCTCGCGCCGCAGGCACCCATATACCCGCAGGCACCACCGGGCACCTGCTCGCCGCGTTCACGCATCTCGGCGAGGGCCTCTTCGAGGTCCAGCTTGGCGCTGTCGGGCAAGCAGTTGTTGTAGGCTGTCAGCAAAGCAGCGCCCACCAGCACGTGGTGCGTGGGCCCGTGCATAGGACACTCCGGCTGCGACATCAATTTCTCTAAAATCTCTATAGGGTTCCGTGAAGTCTCCTCCAGGCACAGCGCCACTACCGGGTCGACCGTCGTCTCGACGGTTGCTTCAGATGTTGGAGCGCTCTCCTTCGGTGCCTCCTTGCACGAGGTGGCCATCAGCGTCATCACTACCGACACAACGATAATTGACAGTATTTTCTTCATCCTTTTTGTCTGTTGAATTGTTGAACTATTGAATAGTTAATTTCACTTTTAACTTTTAACTTTTAAAAAGCGGTGCAAAGATACACCTTTTCTATGGATTGAAGAAAAATATTTTGTCGTGTTCGATGAAACACGTATCTTTGCATCGTCATTCAAGAGAAACAGAAAGATGAAAAACAGAATCCTATTGATAGCCTTTGTTGCATTAGTGGCATTGTCTGGTTGCAGACAGAACAGCGGTGAGGAGATATCCGCCTCGTTCGATTGGGACAACAGCGACAAGATTGAATACGCTGTCGACTACACAGTTCTTTTCTCTGCCGACCACGACAGCACCATGCAGCTAACGGCCACGAGCAATTATGGCACCGCGAAGGTCGTCCAAGTAGAGTCAGAGAACCTGATAGGTGCAGACGGCAAGCTGGTAAAGAACACCTTTATCATCCTTGAAGATTCCGTTCCCGTTGGCAAAAGTTTAACCTTGAACCGAGGAGGTCTGTCGTATACTGGTGGTAAACCAGAGTTTGTCCATAATCATACCGTCGGCAGCGATGACTTGGCCGAGATAAGAATTCAGGGCAGCGACGACTACACGATGTATTCCATCCGCGACAACATGTTCTTCGGCCCGAACTACGACGAGGAGAGTTTCACCATCGGCGGAGGGCAGCGCTTCACCATTGTCCTGCCTGTCATGACGGAGCTGCGATTTCCCAAAGAAAACGAGAGCCATACCATACAGATTGGCTTCGGTATTCACTAAAGATTATTTTGCCAAACAAAGAAAGATTTGTATCTTTGCAAATAAAATTCAGCTAACAATTACCTGATGGCAGACAGCATAACCATACAGAACAGCAATATTATGCCGTTGGTCGACGACCTGCGAAAGATAATCAATCAGACGCGCAACCGCGTCGCCGTCAATGTCAATGCTGAACTCACCTTGATGTATTGGCATATCGGCGAGCGTATCAATCGAGAAGTACTTGGAAACGAGCGCGCTGAATACGGGAAACAAATTGTGTCGGCAGTGTCGACACAATTGCAGTTAGAATTCGGCAAAAAGGGATTTGAACCCCGTAGCATCTGGCGGATGATGCAATTCGCTCAAGAGTTTCCAGAGTTTGAAATTGTGTCGACAGTGTCGGCACAATTGACGTGGTCACATATAACAGAGATATTACCCTTAAAGAACGACCTTCAACGGGAATTCTACCTAACGTTGGCTGCTTCCGAAAGATGGTCTATTCGTCAGCTGCGCAAGGAGATTGACGGCATGCTGTATGAACGCACCGCCATTGCGACAAAGCCCGACGAGTTAATCAAGCAGGAGCTGACGGAGTTGCGGGATAACAATGTACTTACTCCCGACTTGGTCTTCAAGAGCCCCTATTTCTTGGAGTTCACTGGATTAAAGGGAATGTACAGCGAGAAAAGCCTCGAGGACAGCCTTGTGGCACATCTGGAGCAGTTCATATTGGAGTTGGGCAATGGGTTCACCTTCGTCGAGCGGCAGAAGCGTATGATTATTGACGGCGAGGACTTCTATCTCGACCTGCTTTTCTACCACCGCAGGCTGCACCGACTGATAGCCATCGACTTGAAACTTGGCAAATTCAAGGCGCAGTACAAAGGACAAATGGAATTGTATCTGCGTTGGCTCGAAGCCCATGATATGGAGGCTGGAGAGGAACAACCCCTCGGCCTATTGCTATGCACCGAAGGCGGCGACGAGCAGATAGAGTTGCTGCAACTCGACAAATCCGGCATCAAGGTAGCGCAGTATATGACCGAACTCCCCTCCAAAGAACTTCTGCAACGCCAACTGCACAAAGGCCTTGAAGCTGCCCGCCAGCGCTGGGAGAATTGCACGGAGGACTAACCACTAGTCACTAACCATTTACCACTAATAAATAATTTTGCCAAACAAGAAAAGATTTGTATCTTTGCAGCGTGAAAACGGAATGATAAATAACAACTAAAACAGAATAGAAACAGAGAAATAGAATAGTAATAAACACATAATTTAGAAGCGTTTTTGCTTTTCTTTGTAGAACTGGAATCTGGTAAATTTCAAAATCTCAATGCAAAAGAAAGTGAGGCGTTCACGACATCCGTGAGCTTTCTTGTTGCATTAAGGGTTTACCAGAACCTCAGTTCTAGACAAAAAAGACCTCACGGATTTTTTTCGGAGAAAAGCATATCGCCATCAATAAAAACAGTTTTATCTCTAAAAAAATGAGTATATTTGCAATCTGAAAATTTGATAAAAATGAAACGAATAAATATCTTCTTATTAGCATTGACAATTGGTATTGCCTTGCAGGCGCAAACATTCATAATTGATGGAATTGGTTATACAATAACATCTGATTCTACTTGTGGCGTGTATTCTTGCACAACATCTGTTTGTAATATTCCCCCATCAGTAAGTTATGATAGTGTAGAATATACAGTTAATGCCATTTATGGTTATTATTTTTTAGGCAACTGGCATACTAGTGCATCATCTATCAGTTATAGCAATGGAATGTGGGGTTATAGAAACAATGGCTCTGGGCATATGTATAATAACAATACCATACAAATTATAACAATACCATATACCATAAAGGACATCTCATATAATGCTTTAAATGGTTTAAGTGCATTAACAGAGGTGCATTGGAATGCAACAAATGTACAGATAGGGTATTTGTACAATGCAACAAAAACCATTTTTTATGGGTGCGACAATTTGACAACGATAACAATTGGAGATAGTGTCAAGCGAATTCCCAATGAATTCCTAAAAAATCGTACAAATATCTCTTCGATTATATTCCCTGATAATGTTGAAGAAATAGGTGCTCAAGCTTTTGCTGGATGTATTGGATTATCCAATGTTTCCTTGTCAAATAATATGCGAACCATTGGTGATTCGGCATTCTATGGATGCACAGGACTGTTTGAAATCACGATACCGGATTCTGTACGGACGATTGGGACGAGGGCTTTCTATGATTGCTCTAATTTGTACAGCCTCTCAATCGGACGTAATGTTGAATCTTTTGGCCAGTGGGCGTTTCGCTATTGCACATCGTTGCACAATGTCACTTACAATGCCCGCAATGCAAGTTATCTATCCACCTATTATTTATTTGAAAACAGCAATAGCATTTCCAACTTGACAATTGGAAACGAGGTGCAGAGCATTCCCCCATATTTTATGTCTTCAAAACCCAATATTCATAATGTTGTATTTCCTGAAGGGCTAACTCATATTGGGAACAACGCTTTCCACAACTGCGGATTGGAAGAATTGGTGATACCTTCAACAGTTACTAACATTGGTCAAGATGCCTTCTATAATAACACAAACATCTTAAGAATAGTATCGCTACCAACAATACCTCCTGCAATTTATCAGTCAACTTTCAGCGGTGTTCCCAATAATGTGGAAAAAGTTGTTCCGTGTGGCGCATCCACAGATTACAACATTCGTCCTTGGTGGAATGAAATGGTTAATGTAAAAGAGACTTGCCGTTACTCTATTATACAAGATACAATATGTGAGGGGGGAATATATGTATATGGGGCAAACACCGCATCTGTTTCTGGAACCTACCACGATACAATACACATTGACCCATATGTGGACAGCATGATAACCGTCCAACTTGTAGTTAATCCATCATACGATTATACTCTGACTGAGCAGATTTGCAACGGGCAAGTGTACGCATCAAATGGATTCAATGAAAACACCAGTGGAGAGTATGTGCAACATCTACAAAGTATACAAGGATGTGATTCTATTGTCAGATTAAACTTGACGGTCAATCAGGTTTTTGACACTACAATAGTAGCAAACATCTGTCAGGGAGATTCCTATGCACAATATGGTTTCAACACCTCAATGGCAGGCACTTATTCACAGAATCTATCCTCGGTTGCCGGATGCGATAGTGTAGTACACCTACAGTTGGCTATTGATCCTACGTATTCTGAACACTTGTCTGCAACAATAACCAATATACAAAGCTATCAGTTTGTGGATAGTACCTTGACCCAATCGGGCGTATATCAGAAACTGTTGCACACCCACGCAGGGTGTGACAGTCTTCTGACATTGACGCTTACAGTTATCCCAAGCGTGGATACATTGATTATTCATGATACTGTTCTTTATCCTGACACAATTATTGTTGTTGATACATTGCTGGTGCATGACACAACAATCGTACACGACACTACCATTGTTGTTGATACCATGATTGTTTATATTGACACATTGGTGGTTCATGATACAATTTATGTAACCGACACAATTGTTCCTTGCCCTGTTTATCGCACATATATACATGCGAGTATAGGAATGGGTGAAACCTATTCAGATTATGGCTTCAATGTGTCAACTGCAGGTATGTATTACAATACCCTGCAAACAACAGATGGCTGCGACAGCATTGTATGTTTATTCTTGACGCAAAGTGTAGGAATAGAAGGGGTAGAGGCATCACAGATATTTTCTATTTACCCCAATCCCGCGAGCTCTTCAATTACAATATTTGTTTCGGAAGGAACGCTTTCCATGCCTCCTATAAGCATTATTGACAATTCCGGAAAGGTTATAATGAAAAGGATTGTCAGTACTGATAAAGAGACAATAGATGTCAGCATGCTACCTGCAGGAGTATATTATGTGAGAATTGGCGAAACCACCGACAAATTGATAATAAAGTAGGGCAATGGTAGAGTATCGGACCTTAGAGGAATGTCAAGCCGCGATAGCGACTCTAAATGCAATGGGTACACCAATACCCGATTGGGTAACCACGCAGTTGAATCGCTTTGTTTCAGGCAGTAACGAGGTACTTTCCGTGTATGGAACTCTCAAGAAACACAGCAAGTTTCCTTACTCTGACGAATTGGTCAAGTGCATCACAGATACGGTAGACAATCTTCTTGTTGATACACCCAATGCTAAAGAGCCAGGTCTGCTTCTCGGTAAAATCCAATGCGGAAAGACAAATGCTTTCGAGAATATCATCGGCATGTCATTTGACAGGGGGATTGATGTTTGTGTCGTTTTTACGAAAGGCACAAACACATTGGCCTATCAAACCATCGAACGCCTCCGATATGATTTCCGACACTTCAAGGAAACAGAACGTCTTGACCAACCGTTGATTGTCGAAGTGGATGATATTAAAGACCTACACAAAAGAGGTGGGTTATCCACAAACCAAGTGAACAGGAAAGGTGCAAAACGTATTATTGTTTGTATGAAACAAGCTGATAATATGCAGCACCTTATTGAATTGTTTAAAGAAGATTCGCCAGCCTTACTTCAGAAAAAAGTGCTGATTGTAGATGACGAAGCCGATTTCGCCAGCAGGAACTACCGCGTGAAGAATGCAGAAACCACTTTGGCTAGAATATCCTCCCAAATTGAAAAATTTTGCTCTCTGCTTGAATATTACCGCTACTTGCAAGTGACGGCCACGCCCTATTCTCTGTATTTGCAGCCGGATGGTTATGTGCAATTGGTGAATGGAAAGGCGACACCATTCAAGCCCCGTTTCACCACACTGCTACCCATACATGACAAATACGTTGGAGGACAACAGTATTTCGTTGAGGCTCGTAATCCGGAGTCCTTGTATTGCCACCTGTTTCATCCAGTCACATCCAAGTGTATTGAAGTTCTTGGCAGAAAAAACGAGAAGTATCTAAACAACAACATTAAATCCAAGAACATTGAAGATTTGCGGTATGTTATTGTAGGATATTTCATGTCAACTGCCGTCCGCATGATACAGGAGAGAAAGAATGGGAGAAGCTATCGATCAAGTGCCGTATTCCATGTGATGATACAAAAATCAAAACATCAATGGCAGGGCGATTTAATAAAACGTTTCATCACGGAAATACATAAGGTTTTCCTAGCTGGTTATAGGGACGATGTGAGAATATGCCCGGTTGTAGATGCAATATACGACAACTTTAAGGAGAGTAATGAAAATGGACGTAGAGAAGGCGTGATAAACGTCGAGTTGCCAACAAAAGATGAGGTTGTAGAGGTTCTGACAAAGATTTTGGATGACGGCGACTATAATGTCCGTCTTGTCAATTCTAATAATGATGTAAAAGTCCTATTAAACGAAGATGGACAGCTGAAACTTGAACAGAGTGCCAATATATTCATTGGTGGCAATATCCTCGACCGTGGTATCACAATTTCCAATATGCTTTGCTTCTTCTATGGACGTACTCCGAGGACATTCCAACAGGATGCCGTTTTGCAGCATGCACGAATGTTCGGGGCTCGTGACAAAGAAGATATGGCAGTGTCGATGTTCCACACATCAAACCTCATCTATGGCATTATGTCACGTATGAACGAACTGGACGAGCAGCTGCGCCAGTCATTTGTCAGTTCATCGGATAATTCGGTTGATTTTGTATTTGTTGGATTGGACAACAGGATTAAACCCTGCTCTTCACAGAAAATAAAGGTGTCAAATACGCTTGTGGTGCGCCCCAATTTGCGTATTCTTCCCATTGGTTTCCAAACAGGCCCCAAATCGACCATTGGAAAAACCATCCAGGAAATACGACAGACCATTGAGGCTTTACCAGCCTATGCCAATCGGGATGTCAACGGATTCTTCGAAATTGACAAGGATTTGGCAATAGATATTGTACGAAAGATTCGCTCCACATATATCTACGACCGTGAAATTGACAACAACAAGGGTCTGGAATGGGAAGTAAACGATATGATTGGTTGCATTGAGTACGCCACACAGAAAACCAATGGTAAACTATTTTGTTTGCATCGAACTAATCGTAACCTGAAACGAATCGCACAAGATGGGGCTTTTATGGATGTTCCCGAAGACGGTCGTACAGACTTACAGCCAGCACGAGAGAAGTGCACTACAATGCCTGTTTTGATGCTATTTCAAGAAAATGGTACAGAAGAGCAGGGCTGGCGAGGAACACCGTTCTATTGGCCGTCATTGTATCTCCAGAACGAAGTCGAACCTGTTATATATACCGTAAGCGAAAGAACAGAACACCGGATAGTCAATAAGACAGATATTTCGGAACTAATCAGAGGGATTAATCCCGACGAGATTTTGGAGTTGACATTGAGTGACGACAACGTTTTTTCGGAGATAATGAACGAGGAACGTGACATATACGAGTGCGTTATTACAGAAGGAACTTCGACTCGTTATCTTGAATCGGAAAACGGTGTGCTAAAGATAAACAACAGTGTTGTTCCAATACATGAGCGAAAGACCGTTAGCGTGTATGCTCGTAACAACGATGTTTTCCCATACTATCTAAAATCATACAAATACATTCTGTTCAACAAGAGCCGGGACAAGGACAGCGATGCCATGCTTGTCCATCTTGATGAAGATTGTCCTCATGAGATATTCTTTGATGAAGAACAGGAACGAGATGTTCTGCAAACATCAAAAGGGAATGGCATAGACTCAATATATCGAAATATGGGAGTATGGGTTGTGGTGTACAATATTGACTCTGTTGTAGGTGTGGTGGAGAATGGAATTAATAGGTAAACTGCTTTTTCGACAGCAACCTCATCCTCGAAAAAATAACAATAATTGAGCTATAATATAATAATGTAAAATTTCAGTATCTTTATTTGATTAATAAACCAGAAAACATTTCATAATAATCATTCCTTTTATCAGCCATCATATAAGAGCCAACCTCTCTATAATCGTATCCTTCCGATGTGTCTTCGTTTTTTGAATTATTTGATAATTCTGATATTTTATCAATTATTTTTCCCTCTAACATGCGAGCTTCAATATATGGTATGATTTTAATTATATTATTAATTGCATCAAGTTGTTCCTCAAGTTCATCTGATGAGGAAGAAATATCTGTTGATATTTTTGCAATTCGATTGAAGTTATCGACAACAAATTGTCTGTCCGTGTCACAATAAGACAAAGCCTCCTCTTTAAATAGTTTACACCAAGACAAACAATCTGGCAATAAGGATATTTCACCCAGCGTGACTTTAGATAGTTTGTATGGGCTAATTTCAAATTGATCCATGCCAACCATATTAATTAGTTCAACTAGGTCTTCCCCAACTTCATATACGATGTCTTGGAGATTATCTTCGGTAATGGTGTTGCTGATGATATCTTTGTTTTTCGTTAAAAAATCTGGTTGGGAATATGCAATTTTTTGTATTGTCCTTGAAACAGAATAAGATTCTTTCCTTATCACCTCATTTCCGAAGTCGGATAGTTGACATATTTCATTAAACGGGAGCAAGTCCATATAGGTTTCATGCAACAAACCAAAATGCTCGGAAGAAATTGGTACATAAGTTTGCGAAAGAACCTTTTTATTTGATTCTTCCTTAAAGATAAGGTACAATTGATCAACAAAAACTGCATGTTGTAAGCAATCTTTAACAACAGAAGGCCTATCTTTTATATAACTAATCAAATAATCCATAATAGACGGATTGTGAAAAATGACGTACAAACCTTTCCATTTGTTTCTATGTATTTTAATAAAAGAATCTTCGAGCAGTTTGAGGCAATCCATCCAAGAATCATCAGTTATATTGACGTTTGTCTTTCCACAAAAATAACGTGTTGCCCGAGCCCAATCTGACAACATTGCAGAGCCTCCCATTGTTGCAAGAACAATTAAGGCCTTTTTCTGAACATCCTGTAGTTTTGAAAAAGCATAATCCCATACGGAGGTTGGATTGTCGAATGCTTTTAAAAAGTCTTTATAAAAGTCTGAAGGAAAACCATCCCATTTTTTTTGTTTCAAGAACGCCTCAACGATTCTTGGATTAAAATTCTTATGTTTGATTAGATTTAAATAATTCTTTTTTTCTAATATTTTTTCTATGCAAGGGATTGGTATGTTAGCAGAGCAAAGATGATTGTATAATATTTGTGCTTTTATATCAACAGAATATGACTCTATATTAATGATACATTTTGCAATGGCTATATTTTCAATTTTGATTTTCTCAAAATTAAGATTTGCATCCTGCAAAATATACTCACGAGTTGTTAAAATAAACAAAGAATCCCTTCTGCGTCCAATTTCTCGAATAAAGTGTATTAACTTGTTTTCAAATGCCGATTCCTTTATATCAAGCATAGTATTGCCGAGAAAATCATCATAAAAAAAGACCTGTTTTTTCCCGGATTGCAGTTTGTTCATTGCAGAATCGATAGAGTCCAAATAAATGAATTCGTCAAACCCTTCAGCAAGTATGTTATATACCAACATTCTTGCCAATGTGGTTTTTCCAATACCAGGTATGCCAGAAATAATTACGTAATGATTGTCGCATAAGAGTTTCTTTGCCTCATTAAAACTTGGATTCATCACGTAGTTCGAAATCTCCTCTCGGATAGTATTCAGTTCAAACTCGCTATAGTTTTCTGTTTTCTTATGAATAATTGATTCAAGAATGTTTGTACTTGCAAGCCATAATTTGTAATATTTTTTTTCGACATCGGGGTAAATACCCAATAGATTGTTTAAGTCGGATTTCCCCAGAATGTCATCACTTTTTATAATGATACCAATATTTGCAAATATACTAATTATTTCATCCTTGTTAGCTGGAGTAAGCCCTACTGAAGTTGAAATGATATACCTGGATGGAGAGAGTTTTAATGCCTTGCCAGACTCTTCCTTTAGGATTGATCTTAATTTGGGGAAATCTTTGTATCTTTTGGCTTGAACTATGGTTTTCTTATCTATGCTATATGAAAATCGCAAGTCTATTCCATTATCTCGTCCATCAGTAAAACTTTCAATATAAAGGAGTTCTCTCCTTTGTAAAAGATCTCTAGTTAAGCACTCAAATTCATTTGGCTGAAGTATATTAAAATCATAATTAACCATTCTGCTCTATTGTGTATTGTGATTGAGAATACAATCAGATTATTTATATATTGAATAATACTCGTCTTTCAGCTCTATTTTTTAGCTATTCCGTCCTTCTGAACATTGAGAATAAACTTAGACGACAAGCATGTTCCAAATCCCATAATATCATAACGTCCTTCATCTGAACTACCATGACTATCATAGACCAAGGAAACGACTGTACCAACAACCAACCCATGCTTGTTAATCACTGGACTGCCACTATTGCCACCTTTAACTCTGCAATTTATCAAAAAGTAATCCATCGGTGGTAAATATGATTTTGTTTCGGCAACGACTTGCCCTGCAGAGGCTTTCTGTACAGGAGGAATGAATGTGTTGACTGATCCTGTTTCAGATATTAATACAGCATCCATCCCAGGAATCGGAGGATACCCCATAACAAGTACGTCATCCAATACATTAGGCTCGCCTAACATAAATGGCGTTAACCGAATTTCTTCATCGGCTTTGATAATGGCAAGATCAATACTTTTATCGTCAGTGAATAGTACCTCAGATACCCTTATCTGATTGCCATTCTGATATTGCAATGTGAATTGCGACAGGTCTAATACACAATGCCCTGCGGTGACAAACATATTGTCTCCAATATAGTAGGCCGTACCAATATCTTTGTCGCCATTCTTGTTAATACCGACTATTGGAACAACAGATTCAAGAAAATGCTCTCGAATAAAAGGGAACCCGTTATAAGTAAAATCATAATAACCGTATGCGAGTTGTTTCTTGAATAGTTCCGGATATTCAAAGTTTGTAGGTCTGAGTTGAACGAAATATTTATCAGCAGTTGGAGAATTACTACTTGGATTAAGATTTATCAACAATCCATCCTTTGCCATTTTCTTGCATATGGTTGATAAATAGTTTGCTTGAGAAACATTTATGTTTGTCTCGCCATATTTGTCTTTAAAGAAACACTCTTCTCTGGTTCTGATGAAATCAAAGAGATTTTGTCCAATTTTTTCACCCTCAACCTTATCAAAGAATTTGTATAATTGTGGTACTATAAGTTCCATGTTCAATTTTTTTTGCAAAGATACGATTTTTATTCAAATCAGTAGGTGTATTTTTCAACAGCGGAAATGTTATTTCATAGAACCCACATAGAAGGATTGTATAACCCACAAAGAAAGGACTGCGAGCCAACATCGCCGAGAGATCGCCGAAGGATCACCGAAGGAACAATAAGCTTGAATGTGGGAATGTGTTTGCTCCAACCTTTTGCACGTTGCATGTCGGGGTGCCGGCTTCTTGCTGACTTAGTGTTGTCTTGGTGTCGACTTC
>JAEEGH010016656.1_pt1 | contig 15787 bp, 10 predicted proteins | sample 9134181 | NCBI WGS metagenome assembly JAEEGH01 (sample SAMN16246544, study PRJNA631951) | gut metagenome | biome: gut microbiome; feature: rumen; material: DP-attached | host: Bos | place: Iran: Karaj | collected 2018-10
CTATGGTTGCTCAGGACTTACATCCATCACTATTCCAAACAGCGTGCCTAACATCGGAGAAAGCGATTTCTATGGATGCACGCGAATTACATCCATTAATATACCGAATAGCGTAACAAACATTAGAGAAAAAGCCTTTGATGGCTGCAGATTGTCATCAATAACAGTAAAGGCTAAAGTTGTACCAATACTTCACGAAAGTAACGGCAAGGATGGACATGAATACAAAGCATTCCCTCTGCAGTCTTTTTATCATGCAACTTTATTTGTACCTAGCGGTTCATGGTACGACTATGCATACGATGAGTTTTGGTATGCATTCCATACAATACGCGAAACTGCATTTGAGACAGACGAGGTGGCAGAGAGTCGTGCCTTCACACTCAAAGATACGAGAACGAACAACTATTTGTGCTACGACAAGGTTAACAAATCGGTTGGGACAATAGCAACAGAAGGACTCAACGAAGATGAGCCAAACAACGCATGGATGTTAGCTAACGTAGATGGAAAGCAGTACATTTACAATCTCGGCTCTAAGAAATTCCTTGCTGTAGCGAGAAACGAAGCTAAATCAACGCGCGCAGCATCTGATGGCATAGGCTTCATCCTTACAGACGAGCCAACCCCTGTTACCCTAAGCAACGGAACAGACGGCATTAGCGTAAACGGCGTAAAAGAATTCTACTTCGTCGTTAACCAAAACCTTAGCATAGATAACTCTGTTGTATCAAAGATTGAGGAGACAACTGGCATCGACAAGGTTACAACAGACGACGACCACGGTTCTGTTTACAACCTCAACGGTCAGAAGGTAAACAAAGGCTATCGCGGTATAATTATAAAGAACGGCAAAAAGGTTATCACTAAATAATTGTGTAACAACAAAATAAAAAGAGGGCTATATTTAGTCCTCTTTTTTGTTTATAAGAAAATATTATGTACCTTTGTAAAAAAATTAAAATATGTACACTGTTATAAATATTATATTCTCAGCAATATTGATTTATCTCGGCTTCTATTATCTAACAGAAAACGAAGAAAAACTTTTCTCTAAGAAAGATAAAGCAAAAGAAGAAAGGCTAAGACAGACAACAAACCTTAAGCGTTTACGAATCCTCATAGCATCTTTTTTCTTTATTGGAACTTTTTTTATAGAATTGCCCAACATCACAATTTTACTTACAGGTGATTTACCCAAAAGCATACGCATAATTTCTCCATGTTGCATAATACTAACCTTTATCATCTGTTTTATACTTTCAGAAACGTGGTGTAAAAAGAATAAAAGTAGCAACGACATCAAAAAATAGCCACATTAGTTCCACCAAATTTCCGCGCTCGAACCATGTTCGCTCGCTACCGAAAAGACACAATAATTCGGCAATAATCCAATCAAGAGTTTATAACTTCCGTTGTCGCAAAGCAACAAAAAGTTAAGACTATAAACGAAAAATCTTGTCTTTTTCAACAAGAAAATCCCGAACGCATCCCGAACGAAACCCGAAGAAAACAGAAACAGCAACCAAACGCAAGACAATCCCTTCTGCACATTCTCAAAATACGCAATACCATAAACATGGTATAATAATAGTATATTCATACTATTGTGGAGACCGAAAAATCGCCGTATCTTTGCAGAATGAAACAAATTGAAACAAAAAGTAGTTTATTAGCACTAAGCCCTCTGGCCGTTTTTCTTTGCATGTATCTGCTGACATCCATCATTCTTCAGGATTTCTATAAGATACCAATAACTGTTGCATTCCTTACATCGGCGGTATTTGCCATTGCCATAACCCGACACAAGACTCTCGACGAGCGCATAAAGTTGTTCTCTGCCGGAGCAGGCAATCAAACGATGATGCTAATGATGTGGATTTTCATCCTTGCCGGAGCGTTTGCCGGAGCAGCCAAGAGCATGGGCGCGATAGATGCGACCGTAAACTTCACCCTTCGCATAATGCCCGACAACATGCTGCTTCCGGGACTGTTTCTGGCATCGTGCTTCATCTCGCTTGCCATCGGAACATCGGTAGGAACAACCGTAGCCCTAACCCCGGTTGCCGCCGGAATAGCCGCCGAGACGGGAGCAAGTCTGCCTATGATTGTGGCAACGGTTGTAGGCGGAGCATTCTTCGGCGACAACCTGTCGTTTATATCCGACACGACGATAATAGCCACGCAGACGCAAGGCTGCAAGATGCGCGACAAGTTCAAGGTCAACTTCAGAATCGTGATGCCGGCCGCCATCATCGTAATGATTGCGTACATCGTGCTTGGCCTCGACATCCATTCTCCGCAGCAGATTCCAGACGTTAAATGGCTTAATATCATACCGTATCTTACCGTACTGATAACCGTTATCTTCGGCGTGAACGTGATGATTGTGCTGTTTCTCGGCATCATCCTCACAGGCGTTATCGGACTAATTACGGGGCAATTTACCGTATTTTCGTGGTTCAGCAGCATGGGCGACGGCATCTTGGGCATGAGCGAACTTATAATAGTAACCCTGCTTGCCGGCGGAATGTTGGAACTGATAAGATACAACGGCGGAATTGAGTTCATCACCCGCTTTCTGCTGAAGCATGTAAACAGCAAGCGCGGAGCCGAGATGTGCATCGCCGTTCTGGTAATAATTGCCAACATGTGTACGGCAAACAATACGGTGGCGGTGATAACGACAGGTCCGATAGCACGGAATATTGCCACCAAATTCAACGTAGACCCTCGTCGAAGCGCAAGTATCCTCGACACCTTCTCGTGCTTTACGCAAGGACTTATACCTTACGGAGCGCAACTGCTCATGGCGTCGAAATTGGCAGAGATATCGCCAATCTCTATCATGGGCTATCTCTACTACCCTATGTGCATGGGATTTGTTGCCTTCTTGGCAATAATCTTCAGATATCCGCGGAAATATTCGGCATAACCAGAAACGGCATAAAAATAAACAAGTCCTCCACGTTTTGCACGGGAGGACTTTATTTATATTCAAAGTTTCATGGTTAAGTATTACAAAAAATAAATCTAAAAATCATTTGTCTAAAACACCATAATATAGATATCACTTTTTCAATTATGTTCTTTTTCTGATAGCAAAGATAAGCGAAAGCCCAAAAAACAAAGGCGAGAAACGCGCCAAATGTGGTGCAAAAAAAAGTCAAACAACGCAAAATGCGAAGTCTGACCAATAATTACCACAATTTGAATGCTTATTTCCGATAGTCGGTAGGCGAAACACCTATGCTTGCCTTAAAGCATTTACTGAAATATTTTGCATCGCTAAAGCCGCAACTGAAGGCAATTTCGGTTATACTCTCGTCTGTTTCCTTCAGCATCTTGCAGGCCTTTTTCATTCGTGCCTCACGCATAAAATCGGCTGGTGTTATGCCCATTAACTCCTTCATCTTGCGATTCAGGCCCGAGCGACTTGTTGCCGCAGCCGATGCCATATCGTTTATATTCACGTCCGAATCGCCTATGTGTTCATCAACAAAAGCAAGCACGCGCTTCATAAAAAGGTCGTCCTCGGCACTTATCTTACGAGGGGCGATAACCTGAACGGGCTCTTCTTTCTGAGGCTCAATATTCACCTCATTTTCAGATATTTCATTCTCTTCTGAATCATTTTTACCACCTGCCGTTGAATCAAAATTACCACCTTGCTCCTGCGGCTGACCAATTTTTTCTACTTTCTTGGCAGATGCACCCGACGATTGGAGCATAGACAGATATGCCTGAAGCGTTTCGTTCTGATTCTTCTTTATCTCGCGGATGTAGAAAATGGTGTAAACGATGATGAAAATCACGACAAAGACGATGAGAACATACATCATCGTGGCAAGCGGAGTCTCCCAGAATGTTGGCACAACCTCGATGTTTAGCGCAATAGCATCTTTCTCCACATCGCCCCAAACGCCGTCGGAGTTTGTAGCCGTAACCCAGAGCGTGTACTTTCCGGGAGCAAGATTGTAGAGGCTTATGGAGCGGTTCTTTCCGGCAGTCGGAAAATCGTCTTTCGTCGGTTTGGCGTTCTTCTTGTTCAACAATACAGCCGAATAGAGAATGTGCTCGGGCGCTTTGTAGTCGAGCGACGAGAAATAAATCGTGATGTCGCGCTGCCAAGGCTGAAGAACGATGTTGTCGCCCTTGCGGATTAGTCGGTTTATCTTGCCTTTGCCCTGCGAATCGCCCTCTGAGGTACGAACCATATAGCCTGTAAAAACAAGATGAGGGGCTTCCGCACTCTTTTTCAGTTCTTTAGGATTGATGGATATTGCCCCCGATTCCGTTCCGAACAGAATGTTACCGTCGGGCGCAACAAGAGGAATAGCCTCGGTAAACAGAATATCATTGTGCCAGAAAAAGCGGTCGTAGCAGACGGCCTCGCGCGGATTTCTGTCAGGATTAAACTCTATTATCTGCGTATTGGCAACGATGAAGAGGCGTTCGCCAATCTCGGCCATCACAAAAGTGATGTCGGTAGGAAATCCGTCAGATGTATTGAAATGTTTGAAATTCAGTTTTTTAGATAGCAGATTAGGCGATTCAATCATATTTACTCCGCCACTCTCGGTAGTGATGAAGATGCGCCCTTTCTTGTCGCGGAGCATAGCCATCGTGGCGTTACAGTCTATGCTGCTTTCTCGCTCAGGCTCAACGCTATGCGTTACAAATTTCATCTTACGGAGATTGTTGCCCGACACATCGCCGACAAGTAGTCCGTGGGTACTCGTAACGAGCAGCGTGTTGCCAACAAACATCATCTGTCTGAATTTTTTCAGATAGGTACTCTCAACCGACTCGACTTGCGGTTTGTCAGCCTTTATGTCGCCAATAAATTTCAGTCCGTCGCTGAAGGTAGCCAGCCAAATTCTACCTTTGGCATCTTGCTTTATGTCGTAAACGCCGTTGCAATCGACGTTTATCGTACTCATACTAAACTGTCTGTCGGCTGTTTCTTTCAGTCTGATAAGACTTCCGGGCTTCGTGCCCATCAATATCGTTCCGTCGGAAAGTTGCATCATGCTGTAAACGGCATTCTTCAGACTTACTGCCGTCGGCTGAATTCTTCCCTGCTGGTTTAGGTAACCAATAAGATGATTATCAGAAGAATAGACTCTTACGGTCGCATCTTCCATCGTCGTTATCCAATAACGTTTTTTATTGTCGCGCAAGAAAGCCTTAATCTTCGAAGGCTTTGGTTGCGGAATGTAGAATCCTTTTCCTTCAGACGAATCGACGCGGCAGAACGTATTTTTGCTGAAAAGCCAATGGTTTCCCTGTCTGTCGGTCATTCTTCGCTCCATATCGTTTCCTGTAAAGAACGATGTAGAAGACACATCCACAATTTTCTTGATTGTTTCCTTTTCGCTTTCCGGAACGGGGCTGAACTTGTAGGTCTTGAGGTCGAATTCGTACACATCGTCCTCTATCTTGCACCACAGATTGCCCCTCTCGTTAAGGCAGATGTTGCGTATGCGGTCCGAAGCCAGCGAACGCGACTTGAAATTCACAAGTTCGTATCCGTCAAAGCGGTTCAGTCCGTTCCATGTTGCAAACCAGATGTAGCCCTCGCCGTCTTGCAACATCTGCGTGATGTGCCATTGCGACATGCCACAAGACTCATCGTACGTTGTAACCGTGCCTAAGTTGCCGGCGCGCATCGAGATGCCAAGCCACAAGATACATAAAAAAGAAACGATTCGTTTCATAACGAGTCCTGAGTTTTATGGGGGTTAATTTTTTGCCTCTTTTATCTGCTCCTTTATCGGAATCGGTCGGTTCATAGGTTTCACGTTCGGAATAACTCCCTTCGGAATACTTCCAACGCTTACGGGAACGGCAGAGACCGCCGTATCCTTCGCCTCGGTTTTAGGCTTCTCTTCCTGAAGTTTCTTGAAGCGGTTTTGCGGAAGGTCTTCTTCCTTTCGATGATAGCGCAGCAGAATAATGCGCGTTAGAAGCACATCGGCTGAAAAATCCTTCGTATTGCCCGGCAGAAGTATGAATCCGTCCATCTGCTTCATGGTGTAAGCCGAATCGCAGTTTAGCGTAAGCACGGCCGCGCTGTTTGAGTAGATTGTACGCGTTGCGCCTACAATCGAATCGTTGGTAAACTTGCCCTTCAAGCCCATTACCAGCGGACGATGCTCTCCACGCTTGTCGAGATAAGTGGCAGTAAGTCGCCACTCAAACTTGTCGTACATGTGGAAAGCCGTATCGACAGGTATGCTGAAGCGGTACAGATTCTTTCCGACAACGTTCGACAGCACCAAGTACGGAGAATCCTTCCAGATGTTGGCCGTGTCGCCGGTTGTGGCATACACCTCCTCGTAGAATCCGCCGTGATGCTCTCCGGTCAGAGCCTCCTGCTTCTCCTCAATCTTCTTCGAGATGGCATCGTAAATGTCGTACATCTCGTCGGGATGCCTCATGTACCATTTCAGGCTCGAGTCAAACTCAGCCTCGGTTACGTCGTGTTTTTTGAAGATAGCCTCGCGATAAGCCTTCAGAAAAGCAGAGTCGCCGGGATGCTGTTCCTGACAGATGCCGTCTGCCAAGGTATAGTCGTACAGCAACTCCTCCATCTTTCCCGATGAGATATTAGGTTTATCGCCGCCTTTGCATGCAGCAAGCATGGCAACAAGGCAAGCCGTCATCAAACAGCAACGTATTCTCATGCCTCCTGCTCCTGTTCTGTTTTTTCGTTATTATTCTCGAGTGCCTTGCTGAACTCCTTGTGATAGAAGACGATAAGCACCGCAACGCCTACGCTGATGGCAGCATCGGCAAAGTTAAATATCGGACTGAAGAATACGAAGTGCTCTCCGCCAACGAAAGGCATCCATGTAGGCCATTCGGTCTCGATGAGCGGAAAGTAGAACATATCCACCACGCTTCCCATGAACAGGCTCTCGTATCCGTGTCCGAAGTTAACGAAGTGAGCAACCGAGTATGGCGTGCTCTCGTCGAAAATAAGTCCATAGAAGACGCTGTCGAAGATGTTTCCGGCAGCACCGGCTATGATGAGCGCGATGCACACGGTAAATCCCCAGCTTGCGCCAAGTTTTAGTCGTTTCCAGATAAAGTAGCTCATGTAGCCCACGGCTACCAGTCGGAAACTAGTAAGGAACAACTTGCTGAAGATTTCCATACCAAAAGCCATTCCACGATTCTCGGTAAAGAGAATGTAGAACCAGTCGGTAACGTGAATCATCTCGTGCAGACACATGCTCGTCTTCACCTTAATTTTTATAATCTGGTCGATGACCAGCACCAACACAATGATAGCGACAGCAAGTCGTCCCTTAGACAAAAATTTCATTTTCCAGTTTTTAGAATTTTTTCTTCTGAGCCTGCTCCTGCATCTTTCCCTCTATGCTGAGTGTAGCATGAGGAACGGCGCGCAAGCGTTCCTTAGGAATAAGTTTTCCAGTAACTCGGCAGATGCCGTAAGTCTTATTCTGAATGCGAATAAGAGCTGCCTCCAAACCCTGAATGAACTTCTGCTGACGTGCAGCCAGTTCGGTAATCTCCTCCTTTGTCTGTGTTGCAGAACCTTCCTCAAGGATTTTGTAAGTAGGCATCGTGTCCTCAATGTCGTTGCCGCCCTTGTTCATAAGGGTGTCAAGCATATTCTCATAATCTCTTCTTGCCAGAGCAAGTTTTTCATTAATGATGGCCTTGAATTCCTCAAGTTCCTCATCCGTGTAGCGTGTTTTTTCCGCAGCCATATTCTCAAGTATTAAAGATGTAAATAAATTACGTTTCTGAATACTCAAACCTGATATTAGTTAAATGGTTTTTGTGTGTTCTGTTTGTGGGCGCGCCGCCTTTCAGCGGGCGGCGCGCCCATTTATAACAGAATGTCTTTTAAGCCTTCTCTATCTTAACGTTCAGCTTAAAGTCATCAAAATCAAGTTCAGTACCATCGGCAACAGGGGCAACAGTAATGCTGTTTGCAAGAACCTGTGTGCTGATGTATTCTCTGTAAGCCTCGATTGAGGCGTCTGTGTTCTCGTTTGGTTCGACGGTAATGTTGATGCGGTCAACGATGTCGAGTCCGCTGTCCTTTCTGAGGTTCTGGATTCGGTTGATAAGTTCGCGAGCCATACCCTCTTTCTTCAGGTCGTCGGTAAGCGTTACGTCGAGAGCCACGGTAAGTTTGCCCTCGTTGGCTACCAGCCAGCCCGGAATATCCTCGCTGAAGATTTCAACGTCGGCAACCTCAACAACAGCCTGCTGACCGTCTATGTCGAATGTAACCGTTCCGTTCTGCTCGAATGCTGCAATCTCGTCCTGACTAAGGGCATCGACCTTGGCAGCAACAGCCTTCATCAGTTTGCCGAACTTCTTACCCATTGTGCGGAAGTTACACTTAACCTTCTTTACGAGCACTCCGTTGCCTTCTACAAAGTTAAGTTCCTTAACGTTCACCTCGTTCTTGATAAGGTCCTTAACGGCCTCGATGTGAGCCTTCTGCTCCTCGTCGACAACAGGAACCATGATGCTTGCAAGCGGCTGGCGAACCTTGATGTTTACCTTGCGGCGAAGGGCAAGAACCATTGATGTTACGTCCTGAGCCATCTTCATGCGTGCCTCAAGGTCGGCATCGATAAGTTTCTCGTCTGCCTGTGGGAACTTGGCAAGATGAACGCTTACCACATTATCGCGGCCTGTTACGGCGATAAGGTCCTTGTAAAGGCGGTCGGCATAGAACGGCGCGATTGGAGCCATAAGCAATGCCACCTTCTCCAAACAAGTGTATAGAGTCTGATATGCGCTTAGTTTGTCCTCGCTCATGGCATTTCCCCAGAAACGCTTACGGTTAAGACGAACATACCAGTTTGACAGATTGTCGTTTACGAAATCCATTATCAGACGGCCAGCCTTTGTAGGCTCGTAGTCCTGATAGCATGCGTCAACATCCTTGATGAGAGTGTTGAGCACAGAGATAATCCAGCGGTCGATTTCCGGACGCTTCTCCATTGGGAGTTCTGCCTCGGCATACTCAAATCCGTCAACGTTTGCATACATCGTGAAGAATGAGTATGTGTTAAACAGAGTTCCGAAGAAACGGCGGCTAATCTCGGCAACGCCAGCCTCGTCGAACTTCAGGTTATCCCAAGGCGATGAGTTGGTAATCATGTACCATCTAACGGCATCTGAGCCGAACTTCTCGATTGCGCCGAATGGGTCTACGGCATTTCCAAGTCGCTTACTCATCTTCGCGCCGTTCTTGTCGAGCACGAGTCCGTTAGAGATAACAGCCTTGTATGCCACGCTGTCGAACACCATTGTAGCGATGGCGTGAAGAGTGAAGAACCATCCGCGTGTCTGGTCAACGCCCTCGGCAATGAAGTTTGCAGGATAAACGGTACGAGCGTCGAACTCTTCCTTGTGCTCGAACGGATAGTGAATCTGAGCGTAAGGCATTGCGCCAGAATCGAACCAAACGTCGATAAGGTCGGTCTCGCGCTTCATTGGCTTGCCCGAAGCAGAGACGAGCACGATGTCGTCAACATAAGGGCGATGAAGGTCGATGAGGTCGTAGTTCTTCTGTTCCATATTACCCGGAACGAAGCCGCGCTCCTTCAGCGGGTTAGACTTCATCACGCCTGCTGCTACAGACTTCTCTATCTCGTTGTACAGTTCCTCAACAGAACCGATGCAGATTTCTTCTCGCGTCTCGTTGTTGCGCCAGATTGGAAGCGGAGTTCCCCAATAGCGCGAACGGCTAAGGTTCCAGTCGTTAAGGTTCTCGAGCCACTTTCCGAAGCGGCCTGTACCTGTTGACTCTGGCTTCCAGAGGATTGTCTTGTTCAACTCAACCATGCGGTCTTTCATCGCAGTTGAGCGGATGAACCATGAATCGAGCGGATAGTAGAGGACTGGCTTGTCGGTACGCCAGCAATGAGGATAGTTGTGAACGTGCTTCTCTATCTTATAAGCCGTTCCTGCCTGCTTCATCTCCATGCAGATTACAACGTTCAGGTCTTCAGCCTTGGCAGCAGCCTGCTCGTCGTACTTTCCGCCCTCGTTGAACTTAGGGTCGTAAGCGTTCTTAACGTAGTCGCCTGCGTGCTTTCCGTAAGCCTCGGCATCTACGCATACCTTGGCGAATGTCTCGTCAACCTCGTCGAGGGTGTAGTACTTACCTGTAAGGTCAACCATCGGACGAGTCTCGCCAGCCTTGTTTATAATAAAGAGCGATGGAATGCCGGCAGCCTTGGCTACCTTGGCATCGTCGGCACCGAATGTAGGTGCAATATGAACGATACCTGTACCATCCTCGGTTGTTACATAGTCGCCCGGAATTACGCGGAATGCCTCGCTGCTCAGTTCAACGAACTTGTCGTTGCCAACGGCAAACACCTTGCTTGGGTCAGCCTCGGCAGCCTTCTTAACAAAGTCGGCTGCGTTGTCGTCGAGTTTCTCTGTTGGCTTAACCCAAGGCATAAGTTGCTCGTACTTAATGCCAACGAGGTCGTTTCCGGTATATTCGCCAACAATCTTGTAAGGGATAACCTTGTCGCCTGCCTTATAGTCGGCAAGAGCGATTTCTGCGCCCTCGGCCTTCAGATAAGCGTTCAGACGGCTCTTTGCCACGATAACGGTAATTGGCTCGCCTGTGTAGCCGTTGTAAGTCTGTACGGCAACATATTCAATCTTAGGACCAACACAGAGTGCTGTATTCGAAGGAAGGGTCCAAGGGGTTGTTGTCCATGCAGCAAAGTATGCTGTACCCCACTCTTTCCACTCAGCCTTTGGCTCTGCAATCTTGAACAAGCCTGTTACGGTTGTGTCCTTAACATCGCGGTAGCAGCCCGGCTGGTTAAGTTCGTGGCTCGACAAGCCTGTTCCGGCAGCCGGAGAGTAAGGCTGGATTGTATATCCCTTGTAAAGGAGTCCCTTCTTGTACAGTTCCTTGAGCAGGAACCAGAGGGTCTCGATATACTTGTTGTCGTATGTGATGTAAGGATGCTCAAGGTCAACCCAATAGCCCATACGGTGCGAAAGGTCGGTCCACTCCTCGGTGAACTGCATTACGTTTGTACGGCACTTGCGGTTATATTCCTCGATAGATATTGTCTTGCCAATATCTTCCTTTGTGATACCTAATTCTTTCTCAACTCCAAGTTCAACAGGCAGTCCGTGTGTATCCCATCCGGCCTTGCGCTTTACCTGGAAGCCTTTCATTGTCTTGTATCGGCAAAATACATCCTTTATTGAACGTGCCATTACGTGGTGAATACCCGGATGACCGTTTGCTGAAGGAGGTCCTTCAAAGAAGATGAACGAAGGGCAACCCTCGCGTTCTGTCATACTCTTATGGAACACATCGTTGGCGTCCCAGTCTTTCAGCACCTCGTGGTTGACGTCTGAAAGATTAAGTTGATTGCGTTCAGCGAATTTCTTTGCCATATATATTTTTATTTTTGTTTACCTATTTTGGGGTCTGCGCGAACCTATTTCACGCTAACAAGCCGCAAAATTACAAAAACAAAGCAAATAATCGAATAATTTAAGTTTTTTTATTCAAATATATTTCAATAAGCAAAGATTTAGTATCTTCGCACCCGATTATTTTTAAGACATGGAATACTTTCTGTTAGTAAAAAACGAGAAAAAAGGCCCCTACACTTTCGACGAACTTGGCGAACTGCCGCTTACACGCACATCGCTTATATGGCGTAAGGGCTTGTCTGACTGGGAAAAACTTGAGAATATTGACGAACTGAAAAGCATAAAGGACAACATTCCGCCAACAATCCCGATAATGGACTTGCGAAAGAACAAGGCTCCACGCAACTGGCTGGTAGAGAGCGTGGTCATCACAAGTCTGCTTGCCCTTCCGTTTGGAATTATTGGCATTATCGAGAGCATCAGGAGCGAGGAGGCTATGAAACACGGCGACTACGAGCGCGCGCAACTGCACTCGGAGCGTGCCCACCAATGGGTTTTGTGGGGAAGCTATGCCGTTATCCTCGGCTTTATAATCATCTGCATAATGGTGCTTTTCATTATGATGTACACGCACTTGATTTAAAATTATATGGACAAAAAAAGAGTCGTTTTTCTTCATTCACGAAAAACGACTCTTTTTATTTGCAATGACACTTAAACTGCAATTATACGCGAGTTCGGGATTAAGTTTAATGAATCTCTTACTTTTATAGATTTCACAAAAGTTACAATATTGATTATCCGCACATTACAGACGCTGAAAGCGTCTCCGCTTAGTAAGCAATAATAGCTACAACAATAAGCACTCTGAAGGAGTGCCCCATCTATCGCAATGGGCGACCGCTTTCAGGGTCGATGATATTCGTTGTGTTTCATCCCGCAGACCCTACGGATGCTGCGGTTACTGAGAGGTGACACCTTCAGCGTCATTCCGAATAATCACTTCATGATATAGGAAAATAGCGTTTTTCCGAACTTACACAATTATAAATTCTGAATTTTTCAAGTTTCAATTTTCAAGTTTCAACTTAAAATATCCCGGTTTTGCCTTGCCGCCATCTACCCTTGCACGAGTTTTATCTACAATTTCAGAATTGTATTTTGTTCCTTTGCCACCAACAAGACTGATACAATCCTTAAACATTTCTTCCGACTCCTCAACCTTGTTTGTGTTCCAACCAGTTCCGACATATATTGTTTTCAGATTCTTGCAGCCCTCGAACATTTTTTTCATATCCCACACATTCGAAGTATCGAAATTGCTTAAATCAAGACTATCCAAAACATCACAATCTTCAAACATACTGAATATATTCGTTACAATAGAAGTATCGAAACTACTTATATCAAGGTTCTTCAAACTTCTGCAATCATAAAACATTCCCCTCATATCTGTTACATTTGAAGTATCAAAATGGCTCAGGTCAAGGTTTGTTAAGCCTTCGCAAGCAGAAAACATACAGCTCATATCCGTTACCTTTGAAGTATTGAAACTGCTTAAGTCAAGACTCGTCAAACCACAGATATGGAACATTTCGCTCATACATGTTACATTCGAAGTATCGAAACTGCTTAAGTCAAGACTATCCAAACTTACACACCCATGGAACATACCGCTCATATCTGTTACTTTCGAGGTGTTGAAACTGCTTATATTAAGACTCGCCAGACCGCACCAAGAGAACATACAGCTCATATCTGTTACATTCGAAGTATCGAAACTACTCAAATCAAGCCTATCCAAACTTTCCCCCCCTTTGAACATCTCGCTCATATCTGTTACATTCGAAGTATCAAAATTGCTCAAATCAAGGTTCTCCAGACTATGGCAATCAAAGAAAATACTATTCATATCCGTCACTTTCGAAGTATTCAGATTCGCAATGCCTTCTATTTTTGTCAGTTCTGTAAATTCTGCAAACCAATATGCACACGACACAGGACGGGCATCTTTAAACGACTCGTCAAAAACAACCATCTTAAAATTGGGATTCCAAGGCTCTGATCTTTCATTTAGTCTAACCCATTTAGGATAGTCTTTACCTAATTTTAACTCATACGCCGTGCCTTCTCGTAAAGATTTCTTCTCATCGAAATAGAAAGTAAGTGTCGTGCCGTCGGGCGACACTACTGCATACGCTTCTTTCGCAACGGCTTGCGCAGGTTGTGCGGTAAGCCCCAAAAGGCTTAGGAAAAATAATGCTATATTGCGTTTCATATTAAATTTTGACATTATCATGAATTCTGATTTTTCAACTTTCTTATTTTTTAGCCGTAAAATATCCAGGATTTGCCTTGCCGCCGTCTATCTTTGCACGAGTTGCATCTACAATTTCAGAATCAAATTCAGTTCCTTTGCCACCTACAAGACTGGTGCAATCCTTAAACATTTCTTCTGAATCCTTGACTTTACTTGTATTCCAACCCTCTCCGGCATAAATTGTTTTAAGATTCTTGCAACCCTCAAACATTGTTTTCATATTCCATACATTAGAAGTATCGAAACTACTCAAATCAAGCCTCTCCAAAACATTGCAACCAGAGAACATACTGTACATATCCTCCACTTTCGAAGTATTGAACTTGCTTACATCAAGACTCTCCAGGTGTTTGCAAGTACTAAACATGCTATTCATATTCGTTACATTAGAAGTATCGAAACTACTTACATCAAGGTTCTTCAAGCTTCTGCAAACATCGAACATGCCATACATAGTCGTTACGTTAGAAGTTTTAAAACTGCTCAAATCAAGATTCTCAAGCTCACAGCAACCTGCGAACATTCCTTCCATACTTGTTACTTTTGATGTATCGAAACCACTTAAATCAAGTTTTTTTAAACCACAGCAAGAGAACATATTGTTCATATCTGTTACATTCGAAGTATTGAAACTACTGACATCAAGGCTCTCCAGACCATCGCAATCTAAGAACATTTCGCTCATGTCCGTTACCTTTGACGTATCGAAACTGCTTATATCAAGACTCGCCATGTTTCCGCAATTATAGAACATATCGTGCATATCTGTTACCTTTGAAGTGTTGAAGTTGCTTAAATCAAGGCTATCCAAAACTTCGCAACCAGAGAACATTTCGTGCATGTCTGTTACATTCGAAGTATCGAAACCGCTCAAATCAAGGCTCTCTAAATCTTCGCAACCTCCGAACATTGCTTCCATATTTGTTACTTTTGAAGTATCAAAACCACTCAAATCAAGTTCAAACAGATATCTGCAATAATGGAACATCTCGCTCATATCTGTTACTTTCGGAGTATTGAAGTTGCTTAGGTTAAGGCTACCCAAACCTTCGCATCCAAAAAACATTTTGTGCATATCCGTTACATTCGAGGTATCGAAACTACTCATATCTATGTCCGCCAATCTTTCGCAATTATAGAACATTTCGTGCATATCCGTTACTTGCGAGGTATTGAAACTGCTTAATTTAAGGTTTCCAAGACTTCTGCAGCCCGAGAACATTTTGTGCATATCTGTCACCTTCGAAGTGTCGAAACTGCTTAAATCAAGGCTTTCCAGACTATCGCAATCTAAGAACATCCTACCCATATCCGTTACCTTTGATGTATCGAAGCCGCTCAAATCAAGGCTATCCAGTTTTTCGCACCAATAGAACATACGGTTCATATTGGTTACTTGCGAGGTATTCAGGTTACCAATGCCTTCTATTTTTGTCAGATTATTAAAGCCTTTAAACCAATATGCGCACGACACAGGACGGGCTTTTTTAAACGACTTGTCAAAGACTACAGTCGTGAAAGTTGAACTTTCAGTAATTGAGTCATTAGCCGTTTTCACCCATTTAGGATAGTCTTTTCCCTCATTCAGTTCATAAACCTTGCCTTGTCTTGAAGATTTCTTTTTGTCGAAATAGAAAGTAAGTGTTGAGCTGCCGTTTGACTCTACCGCATACGCTTCTTGCGCCATACCTGCCGCAGGTTTTACCACACACAAAATAAGGCTTAGGATTTTTGCGAAAATATTTTCCATACTATTTTTAATTTAGTTCTGCCAAATCTGCAAAACAACAAATTCGGCAGAACGGAATTTACATTATGAATTATGATTTTTTCAAATTTCAATTTTCAACTTTCAACTTTCTTATTTTTTAGCCGTAAAATATCCCGGATTTGCCTTGCCGCCATCTATCTTTGCACGAATTGCATCAACAATTCCAGAATCAAATTTTGTTTTTTTACCACCAACAAGACTGGTGCAATCCGTAAACATTTCTTCCGATTTCTTGACATTACTTGTATCCCTGCCCTCTCCGGCATAAATTGTTTTCAGAT
>JAEEGH010016657.1_pt1 | contig 15786 bp, 9 predicted proteins | sample 9134181 | NCBI WGS metagenome assembly JAEEGH01 (sample SAMN16246544, study PRJNA631951) | gut metagenome | biome: gut microbiome; feature: rumen; material: DP-attached | host: Bos | place: Iran: Karaj | collected 2018-10
GTCATAAAACTCATACTCCTGCGCATCAGACATTTCTTCAGGATGCTCAAAGCGGGAAACAGCATAAAGGATGCATACAACGTCAGCATAGGCAAGATGACTTATGCGGATTACGATGCTTTCATCAGGATCTATGAAGCCAGGACATCTCATCCGGATGATCTTAAGAACAGACCACTGGTTTCCATCGTTATTCCCATTTATAACATTGAAGACAGGTTCTTAAGACCCTGCCTTGATTCCTGTCTTAACCAGATCTACGACAATGTTGAGGTATGCGTTTCGGACGATAATTCAAGTCTTGAAAGTGTCGGCGTTACTCTTCGCGAGTATGAGGAAAAGTACGATAACTTCCATGTTTTTTACCGTAAGGAAAACGGAAGGATATCCGAGAATACCAATTCCGCATTATCCATAGCAAAGGGTGAATATATTGCTCTTGTGGATGACGATGATCTTCTGGAGCCCTATTCCATTCTTGAAATGGTGAGATACGTGAATGAGCATCCGGAAACCGACATGGTCTATTCCGATGAGGATATGCTTTCCGAGGACGGAAAGTTCAGACATGATCCGAAGTTCAAGCCCGACTGGTCGCCGGATTCATTCTTCTCCATCATGTACACCTGTCATCTGTGCATGATCAGAAAATCCATCGTCGATAAAGTTGGCGGTTTTGACAAGAGATATGACGGTGCCCAGGATTATGATCTGGTCATGAGGATCTCTGAGATCACGGATCATATAGGTCATGTACCTCAGATCCTGTATCACTGGAGAGAGATCGAAGGATCCACTGCTCTTGATATGGGTGCAAAGGCTTATCTTTCCAAGGCTACCGAAGATCTTAAGAAAGCGGCAATGGAAAGAAGAGGACTCAAGGGGCATCTTGAGTGGTGCCCCGTTAAGGATGTGGTCCAGTGTTATCCGGTTTATGACTGCGAAGATGATGACCTCGTAAGCATAGTCATTCCTTCCAAGGATAATTTCAAGGTTCTGAAAAGATGTATCGACAGTATCTTTGAGGTTCCCGCGGGAGTTAAATTCGAAGTTGTCGTTGTTGATAACGGATCAAACGATGACAATAAGGCAGAGTACAAAAAGCTTCTTGAAAAATACGGATGTTCGTATGTGTATGAACCTTTGCAGTTTAATTTTTCGAGAATGTGCAACATAGGAGCCGCCAATTCAAAGGGTAATCTGATACTGTTCTTAAACGACGATATCAAGGTAAGCGGTGACGGATGGCTTTCACGTATGGCAGGTCAGGCAAGGCTTAAGCATGTAGGTGCCGTAGGCTGTAAGCTTTATTATCCCAAGGGAAATGTGATCCAGCACTGCGGCGTCATCAATACCGCTGCCGGTCCCGGACATGCTTTCTACGGAATAGACGATTCCATAGCCACTGTCTGCTATGGCGGAAGAAATCTTCTTCCCTATGACTTCAGCGTTGTGACCGGTGCAGCACTTATGGTTGAAAGATCCAAGTTCGATGAGATAGGCGGATTCAATGAGGATCTTGCTGTTGCTTATAACGATGTGGCACTTTGCTTCTCGCTCCTTGAGCATGGATATCTGAATGTTTTAAGACCTGATGTGGCTCTTACTCATTACGAATCCATCAGCAGAGGCGTGGATGCGCAGAGCGAAGCGAAAGAAAAAAGAAGGATCGCAGAGATGGAGAAACTTTATGAAGCCCATCCCACAATGAAAGCGTACGATCCTTTCTATAATCCTAACCTGAAGAAGGACAACGCCGACTTTTTATTCGGTGAGCCCATACTTGTTGAGAATAAACGTGATACGGAGGGATGATCATGGCTCTTAATGAAGGATGTGCCGGACTTGAAGAGATCGTAAAGACTTATATCTATCACAAGAATGAGGAAAATAATCTTAAGCTTCGTGAGGAACTGGTGAACTTCATCAACAGGAATGACACGATCCTCACATCCGTAAGGATCCTTAAGAAGGGGGCAACCTTTGACGATGTTGCCACCGAGAAGAATGCGGACGGATCAAGGCCCATATCCATCAGCCTTGTAAGTGCATCAGACGGAGCATGGATCCCTGCCTTTACATCCGAGGAGCAGAAGAATCTGGGTGCAGGTCATGAACTTCTTGAGACAGGCATCATCTGGCTTCTTGACTATGCGCTTTCGGTTGACGATGTAAAGGGGGTTACCATCAATCCCTTTGGAGAGCAGCTGAACCTTGACCGTGATTCCATCAGAGCGCTTTTAAGAGCAGCAAATGTAGAAGCCGGACTTGGACAATCTGCGGAATAAACTGTTTACATCCATCGGAGAAAAATATGAACGAGGAAAAATATCGCGGAATTGAATATCCCGAAAGGGAAGCCACCGATGAGTTCATTGATGAGATCATATCGCATCTGGACAGGGAACTGGAGATCGGAGCGGTGAAGATGACCGTTGAAATGGATGATCATCAGGAAGAGCATTCCAAAGTAAGCCACAAATGCTCCAAGGCCTATGGGCGCGAGGCTACTACCATGATAGCCCAGCTGGATATGATACACGATATGTACTTATCCGAAATGGACGAAGAATAAAACTACGGGACTTAGACAGCGGGACGGTTCATCCGTCCCTTTTGTTTTGAGAGCGGGTCCTGCCGCGGCGAGAGCATCGTGTATTACTTTCCGGGACCTCCGCAGCGTCGGTACTTAACGAGCTTGCAGCGAAGCAAAAGCGAGTTTAGTACCGCTACGCAAAGTTCGTGGTACACGAACTTTTGGACACGGGCGATAGCGAATCCCGGAAAGTAATATACGATGGTAGGCGCCGCGGGAGCACTTTTTATAAAAGTTTTAGAACTGGTGAAAAGCCATAACCATGCGGGTTTGAAGCACATTGTTAGCACTCAGGAGATTTGAGTGCTAATTTTTTATTGACTTTGCGCGGGTGGGGTCCTAATATAGTTTTTGTTGAAGAAATGCGGTGTAAATTACCGCGTTTAAGGAGGCGTATATTATGAACGAAAAAATGGGAAATCTTTCGATAGACAGCGAAAATATATTCCCGATAATCAAGAAATGGATGTATTCGGACCACGATATTTTCTATCGTGAGCTTGTTTCGAACGGATGCGATGCCGTTACCAAGCTTAAGAAGCTCGACATGATGGGTGAGTATGAGCTTCCCGAGGGCTTCAAGGGCAGAATAGATGTCCAGGTGGATCCTTCCGCCAAGACCATTACCATTACAGATAACGGACTCGGCATGACCGCCGATGAGGTTGAAGAGTATATCACCAAGATCGCATTTTCCGGCGCTACCGATTTCATCGAAAAGTATAAGGACAAGAGCAATTCGGACCAGATCATCGGACATTTCGGACTCGGATTCTATTCCGCATTCATGGTCGCAAATGAAGTCCATATCGATACCCTTTCCTACAAGAAGGATGCGAAGCCCGTTCACTGGGAGTGCGACGGAAGCACCTCATACAGCATTAAGGACGGCGACAAGGCTGAGGTCGGAACCACGATCACTCTTTTTGTAAACGAGGACTGCCTTGAGTTCTGCAATGAGTACAAGGCAAGGGAGGTTCTCAAGAAGTACTGCGGCTTCATGCCTACCGAGATCTACCTTACCAAGAAAGATGACGATGCTACCGAGACCATCGACCTCGAGGATAAGAGAGACGATGATGTCGTAGTCGAAGAGATCCATCCCACGGTAGAAAAGAAAGAAGACGGAACCGAGGAGGTTAAGGGCAAGGAGCGTCTTAAGATCAAAAAGCGTCCCGAGCTTATCAACGAGACCAATCCCCTTTGGGCAAGGAATCCTTCCGAATGCACCAAGGAACAGTATCTCGAGTTTTACCGCAAGGTATTTCAGGATTATAAGGAGCCTTTGTTCTGGATCCACCTGAACATGGATTATCCCTTCAATCTCAAGGGAATCCTTTACTTCCCCAAGATCAACATGGAGTACGATTCTCTTGAGGGAACCATCAAGCTTTACAATAACCAGGTATTCATTGCGGACAACATCAAGGAGGTCATTCCCGAATTCCTTATGCTCTTAAAGGGTGTCATCGACTGTCCCGACCTTCCTCTGAACGTATCGAGAAGCGCGCTTCAGAACGACGGTTTTGTCACCAAGATCTCCGAGTACATCACCAAGAAGGTTGCCGAGAAGCTTTCCGGAATGTGCAAGACCGACAAGGAAGAGTACGAGAAGTACTGGGATGACATCGCTCCCTTCATCAAGTTCGGATGCCTCAAGGATGACAAGTTCTGTACCAAGATCAACGACTACATCCTCTTCAAGAATATCGACGGCAAGTATTTAACTCTTCCCGAGTGCCTTGAAGTAAAGCCCATCGACACGGAGGATGAGGACGGCGAGAAGACAGAGGGAGAGACCGAAGAGAAGGCTTCCGAAGCTGATGCAAAGGAAGACAAAGCGGAAGATGAAAAGAAGGAAAAGACCATCTACTACGTCACCGATCCCACCCAGCAGAGCCAGTACATCGCAATGTTCAAGGCTGCCAAGATGGATGCGGTCATCCTTACACACAATATCGATATGCCTTTCATCCAGCAGCTTGAGAGCAAGAATGAGGGCGTAAGGTTCAAGCGTATCGATGCCGATGTCACCGATGCAATGAAGACCAAGACCTCCAAGAAGACCGAGGAAGAACTCGGAGAGCTTACCAAGACTGTTGAGAGCATAATGAAGAAGGTTCTCAAGAAGGACAAGATCACTGTCAAGGTTGAAAAGCTCAAGAACAAGAAGGTCGCTTCAATGCTCACCCTTTCCGAAGAGACCAGACGTATGCAGGATATGATGAAGATGTATGCCGCAAGGGGTATGGATATGGGTGATTTCGGAAGCGAAGGAGAGACTCTCATCCTCAATGCCGGACATCCCCTCGTCAAGTATGTCACCGAGCATGAGGACGGTGAAAATACCCGCCTTATCTGTGAGCAGCTTTACGATCTTGCCAAGATACAGCAGGCACCTCTTTCCGCAGACGAAATGGCAACTTTCATCGCAAGAAGCAACGACATTCTGATGCTTCTCGCAGACGAAAAATAAAAGTCAAAAAATACTCAAAAGCCCCGTATTTTACGGGGCTTTTTTGTTTACTAAATTCAGAAAATTTGCTATAATTTCAGTAACTTTGTGAATGCATGGTGAGGGGTAAATGCGCCGGGTTCTTTCGAGGATTTTACAGGGCAATTACACATCTGAAGATCTGTCTCTTGATTTTTCCTGTTCCAGGATCGAGCTTGATATTCCGATGGGGGAGGAATATGAAGGGTCATTTCACGTTTATTCGCCGGCGGGTACCGTTCCCGAAGGAAAGGTCATATCCTCGGATCTGAGACTTGAACTTGTTTCCGACACCCTTACCGGTTCCGATTCAGAGATCACATATCTTCTCAAAAAAGAATACTGTAACGAAGGAGACACCATCAAAGGTGTATTTTCCGTTATCTCAAATATGGGAGAGTACTACATCCCTTTTTCCGTTAACATCATCAGGCCCGTTCCGGATTCTTCCATCGGGCCCGTTAAGAATCTTTTCCATTTCACCAATCTTGCAAGGGCAAACTGGGATGAAGCCGTCGGGCTTTTCTATTCCAGGGAGTTTCCATATGTCATAGCGGATTCCGATACTCAGACCAAGCTTTCATACAAGGCTCTTTCGCACAAGCGCGGATCCGAGCAGGGTGTTGAGGAATTCCTTATCTATGCCGGCAAGAAGAACCGCGTCACCTACAATTACCGCGGCGGTGAGATCAATGTGAATGTATCCGCAAGGAACAGAACCTCCGATCTCAAAGAGATAAGCATTGAGATAAATAAGGACGGCTGGGGATATACGAATCTTTCCGTAAAATGCGAAGGCGGATTTATATTCACCGAAACCAAGTCACTTTCATCAGCGGACTTTTCCGGCAATATCTGTCCCCTGAGATTGTTCGTCGATCCTTCCGGATGTGCGCCCGGACTTCACCCCGGCAAGGTCATTCTTTTTAATTCATATACCGAGCTGGTCATCCCCGTATGGCTCAGCATTGACAGAGGCGTCGGAAGCACCAAGACACAGCGTGCGAGAAAGAACCTTTCCATCAGGGTTACCGAATGCTATATCCGCAGCATACTCGGTCTTACGAGCGGAAGCTCATTCATTGCCGAGATGGGCAGACTCATCGACCAGATGCTCACTCTCGACGAATACGATATAACCGCGAAGCTCATGCAGGCACACCTTCTCCTTATCCAGGGAAGGGACAGTGAAGCCGAGTGGACCTGCAGATACGCAAGCGAGCTTCTCGAAAAGAACGAAAGAGGACGTGCAACCAATTCCAGGACCTTTGTCCTTGATATGGCATACCTTGATTATCTGAGCACCTCGCTTCCCAACGAGACGGTCGCAAAGCGTTCACGCAGGCATCTCGACGATATGTCCAAACGCTTCAGCGATGACTGGAGGGTAAGATGGCTTCATGCGAAGGTGCGCTTCCTTGAAAACGGCGATGCCGAAGGCATGTGGAATGCGATGAGGAAGCTCTGCGAAGAAGATTGCAACAGCCCTGCCATATTCGCGGAAGGAACAATGCTTCTCAAGGACAATCCCAGGCTTGCATCTGAGCCTGACAGATATACCCTTCAGACGATCCTTTTCGGACTGAGGAAGAATGTTCTCGGAGAGGAGATGAAGGAGAACCTTCTGTATATCTCCGGAAGGAGCAGGACCGCGCTTCCGCTTCTTTTGAAGGACCTTGAAGCGATGTATACGGTAAGTCCCGATAACCGCATACTCGAAGAGATATGCTCACAGCTCATCAGAAGCTTCAGGCGTGACAGCGAGGCCGCAGCATGGTACAAGAAAGCAACACTTGAGGATATAAGGCTCACCAATCTCTATGAGAATTACGTCATGAGTCTTGATGAGGATTCCTTTGACGATATCCCCATGAACGTCCTTAAATATTTCTCCATGTCCGATACGCTCGATCCTCTTCATACCGCGTATCTGTATCACTATGTGATCAGACATAAAAGAGAGCTCGGAAACCTCATGGAGGTTTATCAGCCCAAGATGGAGAGCTTTGCGATGGACCAGATCTCAAAGGGTATCATCACAAGACATCTTGCGGCCGTTTATTATGACGTACTCAGTCCCGCATCGCTTGACAGGAGCAATGCGAGGATCTTTGCCGACATGCTCTTCTCAGTATGGCTCCAGTCATCGGATACCAGATTCGTCAAAGCGTATGTTTACCAGAAGGGCTTTAAGCACCCATGGGAATACAAGCTCGGAGAAGGCGGAGGCTGGATATCCGTTTACGGCAGCGATTATGTGATCGCGCTCGAGGACGCGGCAGGAAACAGATATGTAAAGAGCGGGGATTATACTCTTGAAAAGCTGATGCTTCCCGGCAAGTTCCTGAAGGCGGTTTCCGACTGCGTATATGACAATGACAGATTCAATATGATCACTCTGTCATCCTCCAAAAAGGATGAAAGGATCGATGACAATAACATACTCAGATATCAGAATCTGGCTGCTTCCGAGGAACTTGAAAGAAGCACTGCGGATGAGTACCTGTTAAAGCTCCTCGATCATTTTGCTCAGAAGGGTGACCGTTCTTCACTTATAACCGGCCTTAAGCACGCCCGTCCCGAACTCATGACTCCGGCGAACAGATGTGAGGTCATGAGACTCATGCTGATGACGGCCGACTATAGGCCTATCTACGATATCATCAAAAACTGCGGCCCGTATTTTGCGGATCCCAGATATATGCAGACATTCCTTGACAGGCAGCTGTCAGAGCCTTCAGAGGAAGAAGATCCTATCCTTACCGCTTCGGCTGTCTATTGCATCAGTCTGGGCAAAAAGGACGGAATAATCCTTTCGTATCTTTCGAAGTATTACCGCGGGCAGTGCAAGGATCTCAGGAATATCTGGAAGATGGCCGGCGGATACGGAGTTGACCGAAAGAGCCTTGAAGAGAGGATGCTTGTCCAGATGCTCTACAGCGGAGCGTTCGTCGGTGAAAGAAATGAGATATTCACCGATTACCTGACACAGTCTCCGGACCCCGAAGTGGTCAAGGCATTCCTTCTCCAGTCGTGCTACGACTACTTCGTACACGAGAAACTTATATCTCCCGGTGTCTTCGACGAACTCGGAAATCTTTCGAGCGAAGGAGAACAGTTCCCCAAGGAAGCCGCACTCGCATACCTCAAATATTATTCCGAGAATCCCAAGGAGATCACTGATGACATCCGTGTCAGGATCATCAAGCTTCTCGGCATGATGATGAAGGAGAGGATCCATCTCGGAATGTTCCAGAGTTTTCTTTCGGAGGATTCGTTCCCCGAAGGCGAACTCAGGATGAAGCTCCTTGAAGTCCTCGATGTCATGTGCGACAGGACGATCATTGATTACAGGGCATCCGAGGGAAATACCGCGATCATCCATTACACATTCGCAAGCGAATCCGGCGAGACCGGTAAGTACAGGGAAGAGCGTATGAGGGAAGTGTGCGGAGGCGTATGCTTCAAAGAATTCATCCTCTTTTTCGGAGAATGCGTACAGTACTACATAACCGAGGAAACCGGAAATACTTCCGAACTCCGTACGAGCGGAGTGCTCAGGAAAAATGACGTCCTCGGGCCCACCGAAGGAACAAGGTTCGGACTGATATCCGATATGCTCGTCAGCAATACCCTTCAGGACGGCGAGACCTTCGACAAGCTTTACGACGAATACTATCAAAAGGAGTACATGAACAAGAAGTTGTTCAGTCTGGAGTGATATGTTAAAACTTCCCGGCGGCTTCGGCGGCAGCGGAAAAAGGTATATTGTGGGATTTGACATCGGCGATTCATCCTGCGGGATCAGCTACAGTTCTGATCACGGAGAGATCCGTACCGTTTCTCTTGTTGCGGGTTCCGAGGAGTATGTCATTCCCATGGCTCTGTCAAAGAGGCACGGAGCCGGTCAGTGGTTTTTCGGCAAAGAAGCATTTGCTTCATCCGATGCCGGAGAGAGCGTGCTTGTGGAAGATATCTACAGAAAGGCACTTGATGGTGAGGACACGCAGATCGACGGGCTTGTCTACAGCGCGGATTCGCTTTTCACTCTTTACCTGAAGAGAGCATTCGGACTTCTCCAGAATGTGGGATCATCCGACAGAATGGAAGCCGTCATGTTCACGCTTCCTGAGGTCACAACAGATGCGATGGATCTTATCAGGGAATCGATGAGGAGCCTTCACATCAAGACCGACAAGGTCTATTTCATGACCCACTCGGAGAGCTTTTATCATTACGTATCGCACCAGGGCGAAGACAAGATCTACTCCAACCCCATGCTCTTTACCGTTGACGAAAGAAAGCTCTGCATGACAAGCCTTCCCGTCAACAAAAATACCAGACCGCAGGTCGTACATGCCGACACAACGTATTTTGAACTTCCCCAGGGAAGGGGAACGCTTCCCGACGAATTCGATGCGATACTGTTCAAGGCGGTGCAGAGCGGATGTTCGTTCGGACGCGATTACTCTTACTATCTTGTCGGAGAGGATTTTGACAGCGAAGGGCTGCCCAATTCGCTCAAGTATATGTGCAGCAAGGGCAAGGTGTTCGGAGGAACCAATCTCTTTTCCAAGGGAGCCGTTTATGCACTCCTCGACAAGAACCTTCTTTCGGACGGACGTCCGGGAAAGGAACCCGTAGCAGCGGAGCATCCGGATCATATCTTCCTCGGAGACGATAAGCTTTCGAGCAATATCGGAATGCATCTTCTGAGTCAGGGATCCGACGTGTACTACGCGCTTCTCGATGCGGGTACCTGCTGGTATGAAGCGGAATCTTCGGTTGAGTTTTATATCTCGGGCGGAAATGAAGTCACACTTTCCGTTTCCTCGATAACCGGAGGCGGTAATTCCGACGTTATCATCACCCTCGAAGGCTATGAGGGAGAACTTACAAGAATGAAACTGAGCGCATCGATGTCAGCGATCAAAACGCTCAGCGTGGTAATAGAAGATATGGGCCTCGGTGCATTTACGCACACCAAGGCCAACACTTGGGAAGAGGAGATCACATTACCGTAATGGCATCAAGGATTTCACTCGGAATAGGAATATACTCACAGGTTCCCTATGTGATACCCGGAATCGAGATACCGGTTTATTGCATAGAGGAGCTTTGCGTTGCATTCCGCGAAAATGCCGTGCTGATCGATGACCAGATAATGAACAAGAATCTTCTCGAATGGATCTACAGGGATCTCGGACTCCGCGAGCTTGCGGATGCTCTCATGGGTATCCTGAACGGTAAAGCGGGTCTCGGAGATTTCTGCAGATATATTCTCGAGTACACCGGTCTGTTTGAAAGAAGCGTTGTGTTCGAAACTGTCAAAACGCTTACAATGGGCGCCGGAATGTCGGTTATGGAGCGCCAGAAAAAGCAGGCCGATACCCTTGCCGAATCGGGCAATTACGAAGCGGCGATCCACGCCTACAGGAACATCATAGACAAGTGGAGCACGGAAGGGAGCGATAATTCTCCCGTGAAGACTGCATTTATGGGAAGCATATATCACAATCTCGGATATTCGTATGCGGGAATGATGAAATACCGCCTTGCCGCGGAGAGCTTCAGAAAGGCTTTCGAATACGATCCGACCCAGGCGCACCGCCACAGCTATATCGCAGCACTCAGACTTTCCATGAGCGGAACTCAGTTCATCAAATATGTTGCGGAGAATCAGGATCTGGGTCCCGATTCCATCGCCATCGAAAGTGAGATGGACGCTCTTAAGAAGGAATACGAAGCATGCGGCGAAGGCATCTCCCATATGATCATGAAGAATATCAGACAGCAGATCGCCGAGGATGACGAACACGCTGATAACGAGCATATCCTTGAAGGCCTCAAGGAGAAGTACAGAAGCATGGTTCCGGTGAACTAAATGGGATTTTTTAAGGATCTTTTCAAAAAAGCATCACGCGCCGTGTCTTCCTTTGACGAAAGTGAGAATGAAGACATAGTCTATGACCGCGAAGGTATTGACTTTCACGATCAGCAACAGCGTACCAGATACATCGCGGAATGCCTTGAGCAGATAGCGGAGGGCAGCCGCGAGATGGATATGCTGAAGGGCGAGTATGAAAAGGTAACCTCGTATCTTAAGGACATGGAGGAGATAGAAGCTCTTCCGGATGCCCAGAGAGCCGAGGTTAATTCAGTTGCAAGAAAGCTTCTTTCCTATGAGAACGACATCGAGAAGTTCCGTACCAGAAAGTCACCTCTCACGGACGAACAGTTTGCTTCGCTCAGACGCAGGGAGAATGAAATAGAAGGCGGTCTTGCATCCATCAGGGAAAATGAGCGCATGGCAGTTCTTATCAAGAAGGACTTAAAGCGTCTTGACGGCGAAAGGAAGGCGGTCGCATTCAGAAAGAGCGAGCTTAAGGATTCAATGGAGAATCTTCGCGGAATGGCTGTGATATTTACCGCAGCGGCTGCGGGCCTTATGGTCATACTTGCCGTCATGCAGTTCGCTTTCGATATGAACGTTTATATAGGATATTTCCTTTGCATCGCCACGGCAGCAGTCGCAATAACCGTTGTATGCGTGAGATACATCGATGCCGACAAGGAGCTCGGCCGGGCTTCGGGTAATATGGGCAAGCTCATCCAGCTTCAGAACACGGTCAAGATCAGATACGTCAATAACAGGAACCTCCTGTCATATCTTTACATCAAATACGAATGCAAGAACGGACAGGAACTTGAGCAGCTCTGGGGAATGTACAAGCAGGAGGCCGAGGACCGCAGGCAGTTCAACGAAAATACCGCAGGCCTTCATCAGGCCAAGGAAGACCTCATAAGACTTCTTGCAAGGTATCATGTGACCAGTCCCGCCAGATGGATCGACCAGCTTGCGGCTCTTCTGGATAAGAGGGAAATGGTCGAGCTCCGCCACGGACTTATCCTGAGACGTCAGGCTCTCCGTGAACAGATCGACTACAACGAAACCAGGGCACGCTCCGCCAAGGACGAGATCACAGGAGTCGCCAAGGCCTATCCGATGTACGCGGAAGAGATCCTTGAAATGACGGAAAAATTCGATCCCGAAAACGAACTGTGATCACGGATGTGCTGCCAAGGGGCATATCACGGGCACAGGCACCGGTATTTTGCTTTTCGGCTCATTGGCCGTTCGCTAAGCCGTTCTAAGGAATGCATATACACAAATGGCTCCGCACCGCCGGCATTCGACATCCTGTCTCAGTGCCGGCTGATTTCGCCATCCGGGCGAAATTGTGCTCAGTGGGATGCATTCCTAAGAACGGCTAAGCTTACTCTTAAATCGCCGAAACCCAAAATCCCGGCACCTGTGCCCTGGGATATTGTTTTTGGGTCAGAATACGTTCCGGGTTCGAGGATATTTGCAAGAATAAATAGAAAAGTGTATAGTATTTTGGTCTTTGTAAAGACCGTTTGGAGGAGATAGAAAATGGAAGAACTTAAGCCGGTAAAAGCAGGAAAAGTAAGAGAGATCTATGATAACGGGGATTCCCTCATCATGGTGGCAACCGACAGGATCAGCTGTTTCGACGTGATCCTTCACAATATCGTCACCAAGAAGGGCACCGTCCTTACCCAGATGTCGAAATTCTGGTTCGATTATACGGGGGACATCGTTCCCAACCATATGATCACCGTTGATAACAACGAGATGCCCGAATTCTTCAGACAGCCTCAGTTTGTCGGTAATTCAATGATGTGCAAAAAGCTCGAGATGCTTCCCCTTGAGTGCATCGTAAGAGGATATATCACCGGAAGCGGCTGGGCTTCTTATCAGAAGAACGGCACCGTTTGCGGTATCAGGCTTCCCGAGGGACTTAAAGAGAGCGAGAAGCTCCCTGAGCCCATCTACACCCCTTCCACCAAGGCTGAGATCGGCGATCACGACGAGAACATCTCTTATGAGCAGTCCATCGCACATCTCGAGAAGTACTATCCCGGAAAGGGCGAGCAGCTTGCAAAGCAGCTTAAGGATCTTACCATTGCTCTTTATAAGAAGTGTGCCGATTATGCACTTACCAGAGGCATCATAATCGCTGATACCAAGTTCGAGTTCGGACTTGATGAAAACGGCAATGTAGTACTCGGCGATGAGATGCTCACTCCCGATTCCTCCAGATTCTGGCCCCTTGAAGGCTATGAGGCAGGAAAGGGACAGCCTTCCTTTGACAAGCAGTTCGCACGTGACTGGCTCAAGGCTAACGACGGAAACCATGACTGGACACTTCCTCAGGACATCGTTGACAAGACTATCGCCAAGTATCTTGAGGGCTACAGACTCCTTACCGGAAAAGAGCTCTGATACATAAACGGTACGTATAGAAGTAAGCATTATTTCAGAAAGGTTTTATTATGGCTACAGATTGCTATTCAAGCCCGCTCTCCGAAAGATACGCAAGCAAGGAGATGCAGTTCATCTTTTCACAGGACAAGAAATTCCGCACCTGGAGAAAGCTCTGGATCGCACTTGCTGAGACTGAGATGGAACTCGGACTTTCCGAAAACGGCAAGCCCGTCATCACTCAGGAAATGATAGATGAACTGAAGGAGCATGCAGAGGACATCAATTACGATGTGGCACGCGAAAGGGAAAAGGTCGTACGCCACGACGTAATGAGCCATGTTTATGCATACGGACAGCAGTGCCCCAAGGCTGCGGGCATCATCCACCTCGGCGCGACCAGCTGCTATGTGGGCGATAATACCGATATCATTCTTATGAAGGAAGCTCTTGAGCTCACCCGTAAGAAGCTCCTCAATGTCATCTCCAATCTCGCAAAATTTGCAGATGAGTATAAGGACCTTCCCACACTTGCGTTTACCCATTTCCAGCCCGCCCAGCCCACTACCGTAGGCAAGAGAGCTACACTCTGGATGAATGAGTTCATGATCGACCTTGAGGATCTTGATTATGTCCTCGGATCTCTCAAGCTTCTCGGTTCAAAGGGAACAACCGGAACCCAGGCTTCATTTAAGGAGCTTTTTAACGGAGACGATGAGACCATCGACAAGATCGATCCCATGATCGCAAGGAAGATGGGATTTGATGCAGTATATCCCGTATCCGGACAGACCTATTCACGTAAGGTTGATACAAGAGTGGTCAACGTCCTTGCGGGCATCGCAGCTTCCGCACACAAGATGAGCAACGACATCAGACTTCTCCAGCATTTAAAGCAGGTTGAAGAGCCCTTCGAGAAGACCCAGATCGGATCTTCGGCTATGGCTTATAAGAGAAATCCCATGAGAAGCGAAAGAATAGCTTCCCTTGCAAGATATGTAATGGTCGATGCACTCAATCCCGCGATCACTTCAAGCGTACAGTGGTTTGAGAGAACCCTCGACGATTCCGCTAACAAGAGACTTTCCGTTCCGGAGGGCTTCCTTGCAACAGACGGAATCCTCGATCTGTGCATGAACATCACCGCTCCCGGCGGAATGAAGGTATATCCCAAGGTCATCGAGAAGCAGTTCATGGCAGAGATTCCCTTCATGGCTACCGAGAATATCATGATGGATGCCGTTAAGAACGGCGGTAACCGTCAGGAGCTTCACGAGAAGATCAGGACCCTTTCCATGGAGGCCGGAAAGCACGTCAAGGAAGAGGGAAGAGACAATGATCTCCTGGAGATGATCGCTGCTGATCCAGATTTCAACATGAGCCTGGACGACCTTAAGAAATCTCTCAAGCCCGAGAATTACGTGGGAAGAGCCCCCAGACAGGTTGAGGTATATCTCAGGGATGTGGTCAGACCCGTGCTTGATGCCAATAAGGATGTCCTCGGACTGAGCGCGGAGATCAACGTTTGATGTTTTTATGCTTTACTAAATGAAAGTGTTAAGTTAAAATAAGTGGTCGGGGCTGTTACAGGCCCCGGCAGATGATGATTTATAACAGAGTATTGAAAGGCGGAAATTAAATGGTCTCAGCTATCGTTGGTGCTAACTGGGGTGATGAAGGTAAGGGTAAGATGACCGATATGCTTGCCGCTGATTCCGACATCGTCATCAGATTTCAGGGCGGAGCAAATGCAGGACATACCATAGTCAACAACTACGGTAAATTTGCTCTTCACACACTTCCTTCGGGAGTGTTCTATTCACATACCACTTCCATTATCGGAAACGGTGTTGCACTCAACATTCCTCTTCTAATCGATGAGATTAACGGACTGGTTGAGAAGGGCGTTCCCAAGCCCCACATTCTTGTTTCTGATCGTGCACAGATCGTTATGCCTTATCACATTCTCTTTGATAAGTACGAGGAGGAGAGACTTGCAGGAAAGTCCTTCGGATCCACCAAGTCCGGAATAGCTCCTTTCTATTCAGACAAGTATGCGAAGATCGGATTCCAGGTAAGCGAGCTTTTCGAAGAGGAGACGCTGCGCGAGAAGATCGGAAGAGTTCTCGAGATAAAGAATGCGCTCCTCGTAAACCTTTATCATAAAGATCCCATTGATCCCGATGAGCTGACGGCCGAGATGCTCGAGCAGGGCAGACTCATCAAGCCGTTCGTTGCAGATACCCAGGCTTTCCTTCACGATGCTGTCGCATCCGGCAAGAACATCCTTCTTGAAGGTCAGCTCGGATCCATGAAGGATCCCGACATGGGCATCTACCCGATGGTCACGTCTTCATCCACTTTGGCAGGATACGGCGCTGTCGGCGCAGGCATTCCTCCTTATGAGAT
>JAEEGH010016659.1_pt1 | contig 15785 bp, 12 predicted proteins | sample 9134181 | NCBI WGS metagenome assembly JAEEGH01 (sample SAMN16246544, study PRJNA631951) | gut metagenome | biome: gut microbiome; feature: rumen; material: DP-attached | host: Bos | place: Iran: Karaj | collected 2018-10
CACATCCCGGCTACCTCGGCAGTCGAGACGGTGGTGGTGACGATGAACCTGCGCTCGTTTGGTCCGCTTTGGATCTATTCGAAACTTGAGACCCCTTTGCGTAAGCAACTGGTACTGCTAGAGGACTATCCGCCTTTGGTAAACCGATTCCTGTTGGCGTTTAAGGCATATCCCATCAAAACCGAAGAGGAATGGAATGAATTGGTGTTTGAGCATTGGCGTAACGACACCTTTAGCATTCCGAATTTTGCCTGGCGCACCAATGTTGATTGGGACTATGGCATGTATTCCTATGGATGGTATGATGCAAACGGTCAGCGTGATTGGGATGTGACGGCCTTGGCGTGCCACTACATCAAAACTTATGCTTTTGAGATTAACGACGACAACCCGCGTGTCAAGGACTTCGACGCTATTGTGGCTTTGTGCCGCGAAAGAGGTTGGAACCTTGTGCTTAACCTGATGGCCGAGAATGTCGATAAGGCTAACGAACTGGTAGGCAAGGACCTGATGCTACTCTTCAAGAACAACCACGACTACTTGTTGCAGCGCTATGGCAGTCTCGAAGGTGTGACCGTGGTCGATAACCTTGACCTTGTCCGTGATGTCAACTTCATCGATCAGGACTGGACCACCGAACATTATTATGAAGAAGGACGCCGCATCGTTGCAGACCATTTGGCGTTGGCTTTACGAGAGTTCTATCCCGATGATTACCATAATCCGGATTCGCTGAAACTGGATGTCGGACATTACTATTTAGGCGGTTCGAGAACATTGGACAAGCAGCATCCCTATAGTATGACTTTAATGCTCACTGCTGATAGCATCCGTCCTGATTGGGATATGGTGAATGTGGCTTTCGAGCTCAAAAGGCAAGATGACTTGTGCAATCCGGTCTTTGCTGTGGAAAAACACGGTGTGCAAGACGAAAAGTCCATTGATTCGTATGCCGTGAAGGAGCAAATACAAAAAAACGACGCATGGGATTTCGCCACTTATGCTTTGCCTATCGACTCGGTTTTCCGGACGGCGCAGATAATCAAGTTGTATGTCCATAATTTCTCGGATAGTCCGATTCAAATCAGAAATTTGGATGTCTCTTTCCGTCCTGCCTACCTCAAGCCGAGGGTGAAAGCGCAAACCTACAAGTCAGCTGATGCTAACGACGGTAAGTAGTCCTTCTTCAACCTTGAATTTTACCTCCATCCCGCCAAAAGCCATGCCATACACCCGCTTTGGGTCGTCGTGGTATTGCGGTCGCGGGTCGTGCTGCAAGACAGCAATCAGGCTTCCGCGTTGGTTTTCAGGTACTTTCTGCAACAAGGTTTCTGGGAAATCTATCTCCAAGAGGTATTCCGCTGGTTTTGAAGCGAATCCGCTGACGGCATCGGGGTGACTGTCAGTATAGGCGATGTAGGGCTTGATGTCGTAGATGGGTGTGCCGTCCATCAGGTCGGCACCAGACACGAGGAGTATGGGGCCTAGTTTTGGGTCGATTTCCACGCGCTCCAATTTCACCGATGACAGCCCGATGGGGTTGGGGCGGAACGGCGACCGCGTGGCGAAAACGCCTTTGCGCACATTGCCACCCAAACGAGGCGGACGCACAGTGGGCGACCATTCGTCGCGAACGGCTTCAGAGAACTCCCATAAGATCCAGATGTGTGAGAATTCCTCCAACCCGCGCACGGCCTCGGCGTTGCGGTATTCGGGTTCAAACACGATGCGCCCCTGCAGCGAGTCGATGATGCCGCTCTGCCGAGGGATGCCGAACTTGGTGGGGAAGTCGGTGTGGATGCGGGCAATGGCTTTCATGGCTCAAAAATAACGCTTTTTTCCACGCAAGCCGAAAAAAACATTACTTTTGCCGCCTCAAAACAAAAACGCTTGTCATGCAAAGCAACGAAGAAATCTCCATATTGGTGCTATACACTGGCGGCACCATCGGCATGATGCAAGACCCCAAGACGGGTGCCTTGGTGCCTTTCGACTTCGAGCACATCTATGCCCATTTGCCCGTATTGCGCAACTTCGGTTACCAAATCGACTTTTACAGTTTTGACCCCCTCATCGACTCGTCGAACATGTCACCCGACTTCTGGATTCGCTTGGCGACAAAGATAGGGGAGGAGTATGAACACTACGACGGTTTCGTGGTGCTTCACGGCTCCGACACCATGGCCTACACCGCTTCGGCCCTCAGTTTCATGTTGGAGAACCTCAACAAGCCTGTTGTCCTCACCGGTTCGCAACTGCCTATGGGCGTGGTGCGCACCGATGGTCGCGAGAATTTCCTTGCCGCCATCGAGATTGCCGCCGCCAAAGACGACGACACCCCGCTTGTCCCCGAAGTGTGCATCTTCTTCCAGGACCAGTTGCTGCGCGGCAACCGTGCCACCAAGTTCAACGCCGAGAACTTCAACGCCTTTGCGTCGACCAACTACCCCAATCTGGCTGAGGTGGGCGTACACATTAAATATAATACAGAGCGCATCTTGAAGCCCAACTTCAAGAAGTTGAAGGTGCATACCCAGATGGATCGCAATGTCGGCATCCTCAAGCTTTTTCCCGGCATCTCTGAGGATTTCGTGCGCCATGCGCTGAAGACTCCTGGCCTCAAGGCCTTGGTTTTGGAGACCTTTGGTTCGGGCAACGCCACCACGGCCGCGTGGTTCTTGGATGCTTTGAAAGACGCCATCGATAGCGGTCTCATCATCCTCAATATCACCCAATGCAAGGCTGGTTCGGTGGAGATGGGCCGTTATGAGACCAGCCTCGACATGGCTCGCATTGGCGTCGTCAGCGGTCACGACATGACAACAGAGGCCGCCGTTGCCAAACTCATGTATCTCATCGGTGAAGGCCTCGCCAAAGAGCGAATCCTCGAAATCATGCAGATTTCTATTCGCGGCGAGATGACCCTTTGAGGCTATGATTCAGGCATTTGTAAAATAATTGCAATAAAAAATGAAAGTTTTTTGTTTGGCTAAACAAAAAATGTTGTACTTTTGGCAACGATTTCAGAGTAGGTTTGTGGGGTTGGCATAATAAAGGAGAGATGTCCGAGTGGTTTAAGGAGCACGCCTGGAAAGTGTGTGTACTCCAAAAGGGTACCGCGGGTTCGAATCCCGCTCTCTCCGCAGAAAAGCAATGCTAGAACAAAGTAATTCATAACAGTAATAATCAAAACATTTCAACTCAACTATGAAAAAATTAATTGCTTTCCTCATGGTTGCTGGCCTTATGACCTTTGGTGTCAGCAATCTCGTCGTTGCTCAACAAGACGAGCAAGCGCAAACCGAGCAGACGGAACAGACCGTTGCTCCTGAACAAACTGAAGTGGCTGCTACCGAAGCGGAGACCACTGAAGAGGTTTTGCCTGCCACTACAGATGAAGCCGAACCCAAGACTTTCCGTGAGAACATCAAGAAGCAGTTCATCGATGGTGGTCCTAGTTTCATGGGCATCGTGTTGGTCATCCTGCTCATTGGTATGGCCATCTCCATCGAGAGAATCATTTATCTGACCCTTGCTTCGACCAACTCCAAGAAGCTTCTGAAAGGCATTGAGGCCAAGATGAAGAACGGCGATGTGGAAGGTGCCAAGAACCTTTGCAAGAACACCCGCGGTCCTGTGGCCAGCATCTTCACGCAAGGTCTCATCCGCTATCAGGACGGCCAGTCGCTTGAAGAAGTTGAAAAAGCCATCGTTTCCTACGGTTCCGTTGAAGGCGGCAAGCTTGAAAGCGGTCTGAGTTGGGTCGGCCTCTGCATCAGCCTGGCTCCTATGTTCGGATTCATGGGTACTGTTATCGGTATGATTCAGGCCTTTGATGACATCGCCGCTGCTGGTGACATGAGCCCCACGGTTGTGGCCTCCGGTATGAAGGTCGCTCTGTTGACCACCGTGTTCGGTCTTATCGCCGCTATCATCCTTCAGATTTTCTTCAACTACATTGCCTCTAGAATCGAAAACATCGTCAACGACATGGAAGATGCCTCCATCTCCTTCATGGACATCCTCGCAAAGTACAACAAATAATTATTAAACAGTATCAATCATGAACAAGTCTTCAAACATCATTAGATGGGTAGTGTTCGGTGCGTTGATTTTGATTACCTTGGTGTTGACAGTGATGTTCTACACCGACATCAAAGACACAAACAAAACCGATCTGCTCTTGAATTGGGGCTACATCTTGATCGGACTGGGTATTGTTATCGCAATTATTTCTGCTATTGTTGCAATTATCGTTGCAATTTTGAGAGGTATTCCGATAAACAAAGTGATTTCGTTGTGCATTGTAGCAGTCGTTCTAGTAGTCCTTTTCATTATTGCTAGAGTTGTTTCTCCCGATATGATAGACACAGGCCTTAACTTCTTCTATCTGACTTTCGGGTTTAGCATCCTTGCAATCATTTTCTCAGTCATCTTCAAGGCAGTTAAAAGGTAAATCATTTCATCATGGCAAGAAAAACTCCTGAAATCAATTCCAGTTCGCAGGCTGACATAGCATTCTTGCTGTTATGCTTCTTCCTGATGACCACTTCTATGGACGTGGACTACGGTATCACCCGTCGTCTGCCTCCTCCCGTCGAGCAAAACGACGAGGATGTGAAGGTCAAGGAAAGAAACGTGATGAATGTGATGGTGAATAAGAGCGACCGTCTGCTGGTGAATGGCCGTCCTATGGACTTGAGCTTGCTCAAGGACGAGGCCAAACGCTTCATGACGCCGCGTCCCAACGACGAAACCGCTCCTGAAGTGGAGACCAAGACCTTCGACCTTGTGGGCGATGTGCTCATGTCGAAGGGCGTTATCTCACTGCAGAACGACCGCGGTACGTCGTATGCTATGTATATCAGTGTGCAGAACGAGTTGGCCCGCGCCTTCAATGAAATGAAGGAAGAACTGGCGTGGAGGAAATTCCACAAGCATCTTGACCAACTCAATGAAGATCAAACCAAGGCAGTCAATGAGGCCGTGCCGGTGCGTATCAGCGAGGCCGAGCCTGTTGTGTACTAAAACATAAAGGAGGATAATAATATGGGAAAATTTAGAAAAGAAGGTAAAAAGGAAGTGCCACAAGTGAGCACCTCTTCGTTGCCTGACATCGTCTACATGTTGATATTCTTCTTCATGATTACCACCACCATGCGCGACGTGGAACTGAAGGTGAAGAACGCCATGCCTAAGGCCACCGAGATCCAAAAGCTCGAGCACAAGTCATTGGTGAGCTCCATCTACATCGGCCCGCCGAAGGACGCTAAACTGGGTTCCGAATCGCGTATCCAACTTGACGACGCCTTTGCACGCCCAGCCGACATCGCCGACTGGATCCAAAAGGAACGTGACTCACGCAACGAGGCCGACCGCCCGCTGATGACCACCGCCCTGAAAGTGCACAAGGATACCCGCATGGGTGTTGTGACCGACGTGAAACAGGAACTCCGTAAGGTGGGTGCCTTCCGTATCACCTATACGACATTGAAAGGCAGCGCTTTGGAGAACCAATAATGTTTCTCAAATTCGATTTGAATGGGTGGCAGCGAGGACTGCCACCCATTTTTTTGTCCTTCAAACGGCGCTTATTTGAAATAAGGGAACTTCTAAAAACTGCTCCGTAGGGAAATTTTTTTTGAATACAACACAATCATCCAACTAGTTATGCTCCGTAGGAGCTTTCTTTAACTCGATTTTAGAAGTATTGGAAAAATATCCGTAATTTTGCAAACTTTATTGAACACCAAATTATTAGCTATGATGAAGTATCGACTCAATCGAATGATGGTCCTGCTCTTGCTGGCGATGACAGGTAGCACCCTTTTGGCACAAGCGCCTAACAATTACTATAGCAATGCGGTCAACAAGACTGGAAACGAATTGAAGGAGGCCCTGCATGGCATTGTCAAAGGGCATCATGTGGTCAGTTACGGTGGATTGCTAAGCGCCTTCGCCGACACTGACTGCAAGCCCAACGGCAAGATTTGGGACATCTATTCCAATTATGAGTTTGACTTGTCTACGGGTTTGTGCGGCGAATACACTAAGGAAGGCGACTGCTGGAACCGTGAGCATACATGGCCGCAAAGCTGGTTTGCTCCCAGCGGCAGCACCAACGATACAGCATACAGCGACTTGTTCCATGTGTATCCCACGGATGGCTATGTTAACAATCGTCGCCAAAACTATCCTTACGGCGAGGTGAGCAACCCTACTTACACTTCGGGTAACGGTTCCAAACTGGGCCCATGTGCTGCGGCAGGGTATAGCGGTACCGTGTTCGAGCCCATTGACGAATACAAGGGCGACATCGCTCGCAGTTATTTCTATATGAGTGTGCGCTATTGTCACGGCGACGACAACTGGGGCACGAGCGGCATGACCAACAAGTCGGAAATCTTGCCGTGGGCCATGGCCATGCTCCTGCAATGGAACGATGACGACCCTGTCAGTCAGAAGGAGATTGACAGAAACAATGCTATTTATGCCAAACAACACAACCGCAATCCCTTCATCGACAATTCGGAATATGCCCGCATGATTTGGGACCCGAACTGGCAAGGAGGCGGCAATATCGGCAATGGCGACTTCGTGAAAGTGACCAGCGCAAACGAAATCACCGATGGCGATTACTTGATTGTCTGTGAAAACAACAAAGTCGCCTTCAATGGCGCATTGTCCACCTTGGATGCGGTCGGCAACAACATTAGCGTTTCTATTTCCAATGGCAAGATTGCATCAGACGATGCCACTAATGCCGCTGTCTTCACGATTACGGCCGTTGAAGGCGGCTATTCTATCAAGAGCGCAAGCGGTTATTATATTGGTCAAACCAGTGACGCTAACGGACTTTCAAGTTCAACGACAACTGCTTATGTCAATGCCATTTCTATTGATGAGGGGAATGCCAATATTGTCAGTTCTGGTGGGGCTTTTTTGAGGTATAATGCAAATACGGATCAAAAGCGTTTCCGCTATTATATGTCGAGCCAGAAAGCCATCCAACTTTACAAAAAGGTTGTGGCTTACAGCATCACGCTTGCCTCGGTGGAACATGGTAGCATCAGCGCCAGCGCGGAGGAAGCCGTTGAAGGCGCCACCGTCACCTTGACGGCTGTGCCCGAGACAGGCTATGAATTGGATGCTTGGCTGGTCACCGATGCTGCAAATAACACCATCGAAGTCGTTGGAAATCAATTTGTGATGCCTGCGAGCGATGTCATGGTGAGCGCATCCTTCACCTTAGTCGGAGTGCCATACCAACAAAAGTACTATCTCGTTACCTCAACTGAACAACTTGTGCCAGGAAGGACGTATCTTATTGTGAACACACAAGCGGGACAAGCTTTAAGTACGACTCAAAACAGCAACAACCGTGCTGCAACTTCTGTCGACATCAATAACGGCGTGATTGAAACTGTGAGCAATTCGGTTTGTGAACTTGTTTTAGGCGGTTCAACCGGTGCATGGACGTTCTTTGATGCCAATTGGAATAGTACAACAGGTGGTTATCTTTACGCGGCCAGTAGTAGTGCAAACAATTTGAAGACACGAGCCGACAACGATGATGATAATAATGGCAAGTGGAGCATTGCTTTTGACAATGAGGGAGTGGCAACTATCGTTGCGCAGGGCAGCAACACGAGGAACAATCTTCGCTATAACCCCAACAACAACGCTCCTATTTTCAGTTGTTATGCCAGCACAATTAACTTGGCTAAAGTGCAGTTGTTCATCCGCAGCGAGGAATACGAGCACACGGAAAACACAACGCTCGCTTGCCTCTACACCTTTGATAAGCATACCGTTCACTCAGGAGTGGTCCTTGTGGCCAATAATGTTTTGGGCAACACGTTGTGCAACCAACCCGGCAATCTTGTCTTGGAAGACGGCGCGCAACTGCAGCACTCCGCTGATGGCATTCAAGCCACACTGAAAAAGTCCATTACTGCCTATTCGGGCGATGGGGGATGGTACACCATTGCAACGCCGTTCATTTCTTGCACTCCCACTGGCACTATGGTGGAGGGCGATTTTGACCTTTACGCCTATGATGAAGACGGCGACAGCGATGGCAAGGAATGGATCAACTACAAATCCAACAACTTCACGCTGGCGAGCGGCATGGGTTATCTTTATGCCAACGCTGCATCCAAGAGCATTCGCATGACTGGAACCTTGAATGTCGGCTCATACAGCGAGACGGTTGATTTGGCTTACAATAACAGCGATGCCGATTTGAAAGGCTTCAACCTGCTCGGCAATCCTACGGCACAGGACATTACTTTTGCAAAGAGCGCCAACGTTTCGGACGGGTATTATTATATCCACAACGGTGACTCATGGACTTATGCCACTGGCAATACCGTGCCTGTGGGTCGCGGTTTTCTGGTCAAGGCAAATGCTCCCAACCAAACAGTGACTCTCAACGCTCAGAGCAAGAGAAGCGTAAGTCCGGAGGAAGGCCAATACCTATGCCTCTCCGTGGGCGATGAAAAGGCTTACGTCAAACTCACCGAAGGTGTGAGCATGCCCCTGATGGACTTGAGGGGACAGCATTCGAGTCTCTATCTGCTCAGCGAGCATAATCCTTATGTCATGCTCGTGCGCGATGGCGCTGAGTCGCTCGACCTTTGCTATGAAGTCCGCCAAAACGGGGAACAGGTCCTCTCGGTTGATGTCGAAGGCCTGGATTTGGACTATCTCCACCTCATCGATAACCTGACAGGTACCGATGTGGATCTGTTGCGTACGCCTTCCTATGCCTTCGAGGCAAAGAAGGGCAATTATCCCACGCGGTTTAGGTTGGCGTTTAATCCTTCAATAGGTCCATTAAACGAGGGTTCAATGGACTTCGCTTATGTTGCGGATGGAGAGATTCGTTTTGTAGAGACATGCCATGGAGTGTCTCTACAGATGATGGATATGACGGGACGCACCGTTCTTACTGTTGGAGACGTTTCAGGAAACGTCTCTACGAGGGGGATGGCACCGGGCGTGTATGTGCTGCGCCTTGTTGCCGACGACCATGTCCGCATCCAAAAGATTGTGGTGCCATAAAAATAGTAAATGCCTTTACTATCCGTATGTTTACTTTTTGTATCTTTGCGCGATAATAACCGCAAAAGATATAAAAGATGATATTTGTGCCTACCAAATACCAATTGCAAACCGTGGCCACAGGTCGTGTCTTCGACGACGAGGGTTGGACACTTGACGACAAGGAATGCGCTTCACCCAGCATGGTGCGCCCAGTCTACGAAAAGAGACAATTGGAAGTGAAAGAGGGCGCTTGTTTGGGTCTCTACCGTTATGCCGACTGGTTGCCCATCAAGACGATGCTGAACAAGGCTTCAGAACCGGTCACCTATAAGAGCGAGGCTCTGGCCCAACGACTGGGGCTGAATAACTTGTACATCACCTTCAATGGTTGGTGGCCCGAGCGCAAGGCCCGCATGACGACATGTTCGTTCAAGGAAATGGAAGCCTATTCGGTGTGCGCTCGTTTGGGCGACGACCTGAAAGACAAGGTGCTGGTGGTGGCCTCGGCAGGCAACACGGCCCGCGCCTTCGCCAAGGTTTGTTCCGACAATGGAATCAAGTTGCTGCTCTGCGTGCCGCAAGACAACATTAATGCGCTGTGGTTCGACAAGCCTTTGAATCCCTGCGTGAAACTGATTACTACAGAGTCGGGCAGCGACTATTTCGATGCCATCAACCTCTCGAATGTGGTCTGCACTTTAGAAGGATACCTCGCAGAAGGTGGAGCGAAAAATATCGCGCGTCGCGATGGCATGGGTACTACGATGATGTCGGCCACGACCTTCATAGGTCGTACGCCCGACTTTTATTTCCAGGCGGTTGGTAGCGGCACAGGCGCCATCGCTGCGTGGGAGGCCAACCTTCGCTTTATCGAAGACGGTCGCTTTGGCAACAACAAGGCCCGCTTGATGGTGTCGCAAAACAAGCCTTTCGTGCCGATGTATGATGCTTGGCGAGCCGACTCTCGTGCCATGCTGCCTTATGATGCCGACCAGGCCCGCAAAGACGCCGCTGAGATATGCGCTCCAGTGCTTTCCAACCGAAAGCCGCCTTACAGTCTCGCTGGCGGCCTCTATGACGCGTTGAAGGACACCCATGGCGATATCCTCGCTGTCAGCAATGCCGAGGCCAATGCCGCCAAGGCCTTGTTTGAAGAAACGGAAGGCATTGACATCTATCATGCCGCAGCCGTGGCCACAGCATCATTGCAGCAGGCGATTGAAAAGGGAACAGTGAGACCGGACGATGTAGTGATGCTCAACATCACAGGCGGAGGCGAGAAGCGCTTCAAGGACGAGCATGGGATTTATGGTTTGGAGCCGGATCACATCTTCAGGATCGACTTCACCAAAGAGGAAGTGGAGCAGGTCTTGGCCGAAATGAAATAAACACCAGGCCTGAGGCCGGTTAAGTCTAGTTGAAGGGCGTCTCCGATGGCGGGGACGCTCTTTATCGTTTTCCCCGTTGCATCAAATACGTCGACGTGCTGCAAACCTTCCGCCTCAATGGTCACGAAATCAGTGGTGGGGTTGGGAAAAACGCTAATGTTCTGCGTGTCGTTTTCAGATATCCCAGTCGGGTCTAGTGGCGTCACCCAGAAAGTAACCAAGGCCGTGTTGCAATTGCAGGGGATGGTCATCTGGATGTCGAGCCAGGCCACCGTGCCGGGTTCCACCTCGGGGCGCAGCGTGGCGTAGGCGGTCACCTCAATGGTCTCATCGGGTTGGGTGGGGTAGGTGGTGCCCATGACGCCATTGCAGTAAAAACTGAAATCCGTAAAGAACTCATTCGACGGGTGTACCGTGATGTCGACGGGGTCGTATCCCGTGTTGTGGATGAGGAAACGGAAGGTGGCTTGGGTGCCAGGATATAGGGCGGTGTCGCCCGTGATCTCCTCGGCCTCAAAGGTGTATTGCTCCAACATGTCGATTTCGATGTCGTCGATGGTGAGATGCGTGGCGCCTGAACCTGCGATGGCGTGGATGGCGATGTATTGGCATCCCGAGGGTATGGTGTCGACATAAGATGAGCATTTTTCATAGACGCCGCTGCTGATAACGGCATGGAGCAGCGGGGTGTGCATGTGGTCGGGATGGGGAGCGTCGCCTGCCCAAAACTCCAGCTGGAATTCGCCTTCTGAGATGGCCCAGCAGATGAATCTGTATTGCATGCGAGCGAATAGCGAGAGCGGCATGTACATCCACGATTCTTCGGCGTCGCTGAAGGCATACCAGTTGCCAGAGTGGGGGAGACGGTTGTTGTCTTTTTCAAGATAGCCGCAAATCCATGAGTTGTCATCGCTAGTCCACCCCACGGGAACCTCCAAATCGTGGTTGGCATATTCGAAACCTTCGGTGAGGATGATGTCGGCGAAGGCTGTGGTGGTCGTCAAGCAAACCAATAAAGCAAGAAGCAGATTCTTCATATAGCCTGTTATTTTGGGCAAAAGTAAGAAAAAACTTGTCGAAACAGCTTGCATTACCCAAAAATTCCATATCTTTGAAGCGTTTTTTGAAACCTTATTATTGACATGCCCCATATCTTTGGTAACTTGGTATACTTGAACATCAAGGAACGTGACCGTTTCCTAGGGGCGTCGTTGCGCGCTTGACCCGCAAATCGAAGATTTACGTGGCTAATCTCCAATGCGCAAGGGTTTTGTCTTCGCGCTATTCCGCCATGAGGACAAAGTCTTATAGGTTGTAACCTCATTCAAAAAACAACAATTTACAATTAAACATACAACAACTAACAATAAACATCATGGAATTACCATTTGCAGAAGCGTGGAAAATCAAGATGGTTGAACCCATTAAAAAATCCACCCGCGAACAACGCGAAAAGTGGCTCAACGAAGCCCACCAAAATGTCTTTATGCTGAAGAGCGACTATGTTTACATCGACTTGCTGACTGACTCGGGCACCGGCGCACAGAGCGACCGCCAATGGGCAGCGATGATGATGGGCGACGAAAGTTACGGCGGCGCCCGCTCGTTCTACCACATGAAAGACACCATCACCGAACTTACTGGTTTTGAATACGTCATCCCCACCCACCAGGGTCGTGCTGCCGAGAATGTGCTGTTCTCCTACCTCGTGAAGCCTGGTATGGTTGTGCCTGGCAACGCCCACTTTGACACTACCAAGGGCCACATCGAGAGCCGCAAGGCCTTCGCCATCGACGTTACCGTGCCTGAGGCCTATGACACCCAGCTGGAGGTGCCTTTCAAAGGCAATGTCAGTCTCGAGAAACTTGAGAAAGTGCTGCAAGAGAACAAGGGCAATGTGCCGTTCATGGTCCTCACCGTGACCAACAACACTGTTGGCGGTCAGCCCGTGAGCATGCAGAACATCCGCGAGACCTGCGAACTCTGCCACAAGTACGGTGTGCCGGTCAACATCGACAGCGCCCGCTTCATCGAGAATGCCTATTTCATCAAGACGCGCGAAAAGGGCTATGAGAACAAGAACCTGCGTGAGATTGCCTTAGAGATGTTCAGCTATGCCGACAGCATGACGATGTCTGCCAAGAAAGACGGTCTGGTCAACATGGGCGGTTTCATTGCCACCAACAAGAAGGACTGGTACGAAGGCGCCAAGTTGTTCTGCATCCCCTTCGAAGGGTTCCTCACCTATGGCGGCATGAACGGCCGCGATATGGACGCCTTGGCCGTCGGTTTGAAGGAGAACATCGAGTTTGAGATGGTGGAAACCCGCATCAAGCAGGTGCATTATCTCGCTGCCAAACTCGACGAGTACGGCATCCCTTACCAGCGTCCTGCTGGTGGCCACGCCATCTTCGTCGATGCCGACAAGGTGCTGACTCAGATTCCTAAGGAAGAGTTCCCTGCCCAGACGCTGACCTGCGAACTTTATCTCGAAGCCGGCATCCGTGCCTGCGAAATCGGTTATGTGCTTGCCGACCGCGACCCAGTTACGCGCCAGAACCGCTTTGGCGGCAACGACTTCGTGCGCCTCTGCATCCCGCGCCGTGTGTACACCAACAATCACATGGACGTGATTGCTGCAGCACTGAAGAACGTCTTCGACCGCCGCAATGAGATCAAGCGCGGTCTGGAAATCACTTGGGAAGCCGAGTTGATGCGTCACTTCACCTGCCAGTTCAAGAGACTGGGATGATGCCATTAGGATGGCCTGGCAAGAGACCTTGCCCATAAGCCAATCCTCAACAAACCTTCGGGGGTGCTTTAGGCATCCCCGAATTTGTTTTGATGCGGCAGTATGTCGGAAAAATGTGTAATTTTGCCGCTGTTATGGCTACGGTAGCAATCATCCTTCACATCCTATTTGTCCTGTGCTTGGCATCCAGTGTGGTGCCTCGCTCTGTGGGACTGGTCACTGCCGACGATAAGCCGGCGAAGAGAGTTTGGATCCCCCTCATGTTTGGCATCAGTCAAGGCGTGATGGCGATTCTGGGCTATAATATTGGCCGGTTGATCAGCCATTTATTCACCTATATCGCCGAGTATATGACCTTTGCGATGATGCTCATCGTCGCCGTCAAGCTGTTTGTCGACTCGATGCACATCTTGAAAGGCAAAATGCTTTATACCATCGGAAGCGAGTGGGACTTTATCCTGCTCTCCATTCTTGCCGCCATCAATACCCTGTTGATGTCGCTCATGTGCTTCTGTTTCATGCCCTTTGGCGAATGGTATTGGTTTGTGCTAGCCGTCTTCGTGGCAGGGTTTTTGTGGGCTTGGTTCACTGTCCGCATCAACTTCAAGCCAGAGGTGGTCAAAAAAATGAGTTTTGTCGAGTTCTCGGCTTCGGTGTTTATGGTGGTCCTCGCCATTTTGTATCTGTTCACGGATTTGATGAAATGAATATGAAAAAGACAATTGCATTGTTTATCTGCCTGTTGCTGGCGCTTTTCGTCACTGCCCAGCCTGCCAACTATTACAATTCGGCCAATGGATTGACTGGCAATCAGTTGAAGGTTGCACTTCACAACATCATCAAGGGACATAGTTCCATCTCGTATGGCCAGTTGTGGAACGCTTTCTGGAGCACCGACAACAAAGGCAATGGCGTGGTGTGGGACATGTATTCCGACAACCCCAATGGCACACCGCCATACATCTATTACCTTGGCAACGACCAATGCGGCAACTACAGCGGTGAGGGCGACTGCTACAATCGCGAGCATTCTTGGCCTTCGAGTTGGTTCAATGACCAGTCGACGCCCCGCACCGACTTGCATCACATCTTCCCCACGGACGGGTGGGTCAACAACAAGCGTGGCAACTATGCTTTCGGTGAGGTTAGGTCAGCATCATGGACTTCACGGAATGGCTCTAAGCTAGGCAGTTGCAAGACTTCGGGGTTCACAGGGACAGTGTTTGAGCCCATTGATGAATACAAAGGCGACTTCGCCCGTGCCATCATGTACATGAGCGTGCGCTATTACACCGAAGACAGCGGTTGGGGTTCGAGCGATATGACGACAAAGTCGGAGATCAAGCCGTGGGCCATTCAGATGCTGTTGCGTTGGAATGAGCAAGACCCTGTGAGCCAAAAGGAAATCGACCGCAACAATGCCATTTACGATGACTACCAGCATAACCGCAATCCTTTTGTCGACCATCCGGAATATGCCCGCATGATTTGGGATCCGACTTGGAACGCTGTCGAGGAAACCATAGAAGCGGTTTACCTATTCCCCAATCCCGTTGATGCCGGACAGACGCTGCATGTGAGCGGCAATGCCAATAAGTTTGACGCAGTGACCATCTGCGACCTGAATGGACGGACTTTGCTCAAGGCCACTGGTAACGCCGTCGACGATTTTGCGGTCAGTCTTCCTGCCGATTTTGCCCAAGGTTGCTACATCGTCAAATTGATGCGCAACGGCAATGTGGTGAAATACGAGAAATTATTGGTAAAATGATGGTTGTAGGGACACAGTGCGTGTGTCCCTACACACGTTATGTCCCTACATCATTTTCTTGTGTCTGAAATAGATGTAAAATCCTGCTGCCACCAACGCCATGAAGCCTATAATGCCCCAGAAAGTCCAAAGTGTGTCGGTTCCCAAATCTTGGAATGGAAGGTTGACGTTCATGCCGTAGAGGCCAGTGATGAAGGTCAAAGGCAGGATGATGGTCGACACGAGGGTCAGGATTTTCATCGTCTCGTTGGTCTTGTTGGTCTGCATTGAGTCGAAGGTCATGGAGAGGCCCTCAATCAATTCCTCGTAGTCCTCGGTCATGTCCCACACCTTCTGCAGGTAGTCGAGGATGTTGCCCCAGTAGTCTTCCATGTACTCCACGTCGTCGGTGAAACCAGTCACCTTGCCCGTCTCAAAGAGGTGGAAGAGGCGCAGTTGCGGCTTGAAGATGGTGTTGATGAGGATGAGGTTCTTGCGTGTCACGCTGATGCGCTCGATAATCTTAACCTGCTTCTCTTGCAACAACTCGCGATTGATCAACTCGACGTCCAGGCCGACTTTGCGCAACAGGTACACCGACTCCGTCATCAGTTTTTCGAGGATGCGGTAGAGCAGGATGTCGGAGTTGCGGAAGTTCATCTCCTCGCCGTTTTGGATGCGTTCTTCGTATTCTTCGAAGAGTTGCGAGACGCCCCATGGGTTTTTCTCTATGGAGATGATGTAGTCACGGCCCCAGAAGATCTTCACTTCCTTGATTTTCACGAACTTGTTCTGGCGGTCGAAGTTGGGAAAATGAAGGATGAGGAAGTAATAGTCGTCGTAAATG
>JAEEGH010016662.1_pt1 | contig 15783 bp, 16 predicted proteins | sample 9134181 | NCBI WGS metagenome assembly JAEEGH01 (sample SAMN16246544, study PRJNA631951) | gut metagenome | biome: gut microbiome; feature: rumen; material: DP-attached | host: Bos | place: Iran: Karaj | collected 2018-10
AATAACAGCTAAAGAAAACATATCCTTAGCTGTTTTTTTTTGCGTTTTACATATATTTTGCAAACATGGTCTTAACTTTTTCTATGGCTTTCATGGCTTCGTCTATTTCTTCTTTTGTGTTGTAAAAAGCCACGGACAGTCTCAAAACCGCAGTTTGTCCAAGCATTTTCATGGCAGGCTGAGCGCAGTGATTACCGGAACGCAATGCCACGCCCAACTTGTCAATCATGCTTGCGGCGTCGTAGGAATGGACGCCGTTTATATTAAAAGATATAACTCCCACTCTTTTTTCCGGGTTTCCGTAGATTGTAAGTCCTTCTTGCGCTTTAAGAGCCTTCAGAGCATAGTCCGTAAGCTCTTCTTCGTAAGCGCAAATCTCGGCTCGTCCTATATTTTCGATATATTTTAGTGCTGCCCCCAAGGCAATCGCTCCGCTAAAATTTGGAGTGCCGGCTTCAAGCCTTATGGGAAGAGTGCCAAATGTGGTCTCTTCTTCTTCGACCAGGTCTACCATGCCGCCGCCAAAGCGCGTAGGTTCAAGCTTTTCCAAGGCTTCTTTTTTGCCGTACAAAACACCGATACCTGATGGTCCCAGTATTTTGTGACCCGAAAAGCTGTAGAAATCGCAATCAATATCCTGCACATCCACAATATTGTGTCTTACGCCCTGAGCACCGTCGATACTAACCAATGCCCCTGCCTTATGAGCAAGGCTTGTAATTTCTTTTATGGGAAGCAAAGTTCCCGTAAGATTGGATGCATGGGCCACTGCCACTATCTTAGGCTTTTTTTCAAGAGCTTTTTTAAAGCCCTCCATATCAAAGCGACCATCTTTGCAGTCAAGAACAAAGAAGTTCGCTCCCCTTCTTTTGCAAAGCATTTGCCAAGGCACAAAGTTTGAATGATGCTCAAGGTTGGTAACCAATACTGTGTCGTCATGGTTTACATAACTTTCCAATCCTCTTGCAATCATATTTATGGAATCCGTTGTGCCGCCGGTAAATACAATCTCTTCTTCCGAAGCTGCATTTAAAAAGCCCGCAACAATTCTCCTGGCATTTTCAAAATCGCTTGTGGATTTTTCGCTTAAGGTGTGAATGCCTCTGTGGACATTGGCGTTAATATGACTGTAATGATTTGCGATCACGTCAAGTACAGCCATTGGCATTTGCGTGGTTGCCGCGTTGTCCAAATAAATTAAATCCCTATTATTTACTTTTTCTGTTAAAATCGGGAAATCTTTCCTGATTTCGTTTACGTTTAACATTTTTAATCCCTACTTTCAAAAAATTAAACGCACAAACAAAAAACTCTTTAACACTAAAACTCTATCACTTTACCCGGATTAAGCACCAGGTTTGGGTCGAAGGCAAGCTTGATGTTTTTGTAAACATCATACATTTCTTCACCTACGAAATCCTTAAGATATTTAAGCCTTCCGTTGCCAACACCGTGTTCGCCGGAAAGCTGGCCCCCCATCTCTTTGCTTTTTGCATAGAGGGCCCGAAGTACCGCATCTGTGGTAACTTTCCACTCTTCGTCGGTCAAGTCGTCACGTAAAATCTCCGTATGGATATTTCCGTCACCCGCATGACCAACGGTAATAATGCGGACTCTGTGCTGTTTCGCTATTTCTTTTGCCGCCAGCACATACTCGGCAATTTTGTTTCTCGGCACCACAACGTCGCATTCTTCTTCGCTTGTGGTGTCTGCCTTCATGCCTTCAAGCACCGCACCTCTGACGGACCAAACAGAGCCAATACGCTCTTCCGTGTCGCAAACGAGGACGTCCAAGGCCCCGGCATTTAGGCAAATTTCGGCAACAATATCGCAATCAATTTCCACCGCTTGCTTTGAGCTTCCGTCAATCATGACAATAAGATAAGCGCTGCCGCTTCTGTCCGGAAAGACCTTACCCAAGGTCCTTTCGCAAATCTCCAAAAGCTCCTCTTCGATAAACTCGATGGCCGTAGGAACCACGGAGCTTGCCAAAATCTTTGGCACAGTCTTGATGCAATGCTCAAGATTGTCAAATGGCACCAAAAGGCTGTGAGAAACATTCGGCTTTGGAATAAGCTTAAGCACAAGCTTTGTAACGATGCAAAGTATGCCTTCGGAACCGATAATCAAATCCTTGACATCCAGTCCCGTTGTATTTTTAACAACATTGCTGCTGAAATTGACAATATTTCCATTTGGAAGCACCGCCTCTATGGCACGGACATAGTCGCGGGTCAGGCCGTAACGCACTGCCCTCATGCCACCGGCATTGGTAATAACCGTACCTCCGATGGAAGCTGTTTTTTCGCCCGGATCCGGCGGATAAAAAAGGCCGTGTTCCATGGCTTCTTTTGCCACATCCAAAAGCAGGGCTCCCGGCTCTACCGTCATGGAGAGATTTTCTTCGTCTACTTCGATTATTTTATTCATACGCATAAGAGAAAGCATAATGCCGCCGTATTTGCAAGTGGCACCGCCTGCAAGACCGGTACCCGCGCCTCTTGCGGTAAGGGGAATGTTGTTTTCATTTGCGTATTTCATAATCTTTGAAACCTCTGTGGCATTTAAAGGTTCAACATAAATATCCGGCTTAAAAATGCCGTATTCGGGCATTTCGTCGTGGTAGTATTCGTTCGGAATCTCATCTCCCACAAAGCATTTGCCGTCATTTAAACAAGATTTTATATATTCAATATCTGTATTATCTATCTTTTTGTATGGAAAACTCATCTTTAACTCCTTGCCCTTTCAACGCTCTCCACAAGCGCCGGTAAAACATCGCTTAAATCATCAACGATGGCATAATCAGCAATATTGAAAATAAGGGCGTTTTCATCCTTATTAACCGCCACTATGGTTTCGGCTGTGCTCATGCCCGCCGCAAATTGGATGGCACCGGACACACCGAAAGTCATAATAAGCTTTGGTTTGACGGTTCTTCCGGAAAGGCCGATTTGATGAGCCGTGTCTCCATATCCCATCTCTACCATAGGTCTGGTAAAGGCCAGCTGCCCTTTAAGAAGGCTTGCCAGTTTTGTAAGAAGCTCCATGTCCTCATCTTTTGTAACGCCGCGGCCCGCAACAATAAGCACGTCCTCTTCTTCGATGGATTTAACATGCTCAATCACCCTGCGGCTAATAAGCTCGATTCTTGATAAGGCCATTTTATCAGTAGCTTCGCATTTAATCACTCTGCCGCTCTTTGTCTCGCGCCTGATGGCCTTTTTCATAACCTTGTAACGAACGGTTGCAAATTGCGGTCTGGCATCGGCAATGAGAATCTGTGCCATAACATTGCCTCCAAAGGCCGGACGAATCTGCACAAGGTCGCTGTTTTCGCGCATTTCAAGTTTGGTACAGTCGGCTGTGAGTCCCGTGTGGAACCTGGTAGCCATTCTCGGCGCCAAGGACCTGCCTACGGATGTAGCACCCACCAGCACAACGGATGGGCGAATCTCAGAAATACAGTCCGCCACCGCATCGGTGTAGCAATCGGCCTTGAAACCTTCAAAGCCCGCATGTTCGTAGACATAGACATTTTCCACGCCGTAGTAAAGAAGGTCTTCTGCCAAGGCAGCGGCACCTTCCTTGCCTACCATAACCACATTAACCTTATAATTAACTTTAGCGGCAAGTTTCAGGCCTTCACCTATGAGTTCGTAAACCACAGGATGAATCTTGTCCCCGTCAATCTCGCCGTAAATAAGGATGTCTCTCCATTTTGATTTGTCTTCGGAGCCTGCTTTTTGCTCAAATTTAAGAGCGCCTGTAGGACAGACTTTTACGCAAACACCGCACATTTTGCAGGTCTCGCCCACTTGCAAGCCGTTTTCGTCCATACTTAAGGCATTAAATGGGCATTTGCGCATACATTCTCTGCAAAGACTGCATTTATCCGAATTAAATTTAAGTAAGTTCATATTAAACCTCTATAATCTTCTTGTCTTTTAAAATAGCAGTAAGGCTTTCTGCCTTTTCCTTAGGGCTTCCCGTAAGCACTGTTTTTTCACCTTTAACCTCCGGCGGAAACATCTTTTCAACGCTTGTTGGAGAACCGATGCTGCCAAAACGGCTTAAATCCTTGTCCGGAAGCTCGTCGAAAGGAACGATTTTGATTGGGCTGCCGGCGGTTTCACGCTTAAGCTTGTAGGACGGCAGGCGAGGCACATTTAGTGAATTGTCCACCGTTATAAGGCAAGGATAAGACATGGCGGAAAGCTGTGTAAGACTTCCCAGGTCCTGTCTGACCTTGATGGAATTTTCATCCACATCCGCAATTTCGTTAACCCAAGCAACGTGAGGGATGTTTAAATGCTCCGCAATGGCGGGACCTATTTGAGCGGTGTCACCGTCGGTTGTTTGCTTACCGCATATAATCAAATCGTAATCTTTAATGATTTTAATTCCCTGTGAAAGTGTATAAGAAGTTGCAAGGACGTCGGAGCCCGCAAATTTGGCATCGGACAAAATAACAGCATCATCCGCGCCCATGGCATAAGCATCATAGACCATTTCGCTTGCCTTTGCCGGACCCATGGTAAGAACCGTAACCTTTATTTGATTTTTTGAAGATGAAAGTTTTTCTTTGATTTTAAGAGCGCATTCCAGCGCGTGAAGATCGTAAGGATTGGTTTTGGTATCAATCCCGTCTCTAATAAGAGTGCCGTATTTTTCGTCTACCTTAACATCGGAGCTTGCCGGCACCTGTTTCATACATACAACAATATTCATGACTTTCCCTTTTTTATTAATAGCACGAGCCATGCCCGTGCTATATTTACTATTTGTTTTCTATAATTTCGTCAGGGGTAATTATTACCTGCACCTTTTCATCGTGTTCTTCGCATTCGATTTCATCCACAAGTTGGAACTCATAGCAAAGAGCAACCTTAAAAAATTTGTCGCAAATGTTTCTGTCCAAAAACTTGTCGTAGAAGCCTTTGCCGTAACCGATACGGTTGAAGTTTCTGTCAAAGGCAAGACCCGGGGTTAACATAAGTACCTTGTCATCGTAAGCGATTTTTTCCGTAACCGGTTCCATAATGCCGTTGTAGCCCGGTGCCAAATCCGCAAAGCTTTCGATATAGCAAAAAGCCATATTGTCGCCAAAAACTTTTGGAACCGCAACTTTTTTGCCGTCCTTCCAAGCGCGCTTGATGATATCGTCCGTTACAACTTCGTGATTGTAACTTACGTAAGTGTAGATAACATCATAGGACTTGTAAAAGTCGGAATCAAGAAACATTTCCGTTATGGTTTTACTAAGGTTTTCGACAGCTTGATCCGTCATGCCGTCACGTTCTTTAAGTATCTCTTTTCTGAGTGTGGATTTATCCATGGCGAAACCTCCTGCTTGTGAAGTCTATTTTAATCTATAAGTCGGTTAAAAATCAAGTGGTTCAGCCAAAATCTATAAACCGAAAATCATGCCCACACCATGAATGATAGCCGCAACAACCCAAGCCACCAAGCATTGCAAAATAACGATGCCCACAGCCCATTTGCCTCCAAGCTCTCTTTTGATGGATGCGATGGCCGCAACGCAAGGAGTGTAAAGCAGGCAAAATACCAAAAGGCCAAAAGCCGAAAGTGGTGAAATGGCACCGGTTAAGGCCGCAACGCTGCCAAAGAGGACGGAAATTGTGGAAACCACGCTCTCTTTTGCCATAAAGCCGGTAATAAGGCCCGTAACGATACGCCAATCCCCAAAACCAAGAGGCACAAATATCGGCGCAACAAGTCCCGCAATATGAGAAAGCAAGGAATCGCTTTGATCCGTAACCAGATTAAGAGTCAGGTCAAAGTTTTGCAAGAACCAAATAACGATGGTTGCAATAAATATAACCGTAAAGGCGCGCTGTAAAAAGTCCTTGGCTTTGTCCCACAAAAGCCTTGCAACGTTTTTAACACCCGGCAGCCTATAATTAGGAAGCTCCATAACAAAAGGCACCGCTTCGCCTCTGAATACGAATTTTTTGGAAATAAGGGCAATCAAAATACCCACAAAAATGCCTATAAAATACATAAGCGGCATAATTAGCCAAGCAATTTTAGGGAAAAATGCCGCGCTAAAGAAGGCATAAATCGGAAGCTTGGCGGAACAGCTCATAAAAGGACTGAGCATAACCGTCATTTTACGGTCACGCTCGGAAGGCAAGGTACGGCTTGCCATAACGCTCGGCACCGTACAACCAAAGCCAATCAGCATAGGCACGATGCTTCGGCCGGAAAGACCGATTTTCCTGAGAAGCTTGTCCATAACAAAAGCGATTCTTGCCATATATCCCGTATCTTCCAAAAGGGATAAGAAGAAAAACAAAACAACGATAATAGGCAGGAAACTAAGGACAGAGCCCACGCCGTTAAAGATACCGTCAATAACCAGGGAGTGCAGTATGTCGTTAATCCCCGCTGAGCTCATGGCATTATCCACAAGCTCAGTCAAAGAGTCGATGCCCATAGCCAAAAGGTCTTGCAAAAACTTACCGAAAACATTGAAGGTAAGGAAAAAGATCAAAAACATAATGGCCACAAAAGCCGGAATGGCAGTGTATTTGCCGGTTAAGAACTTATCAATCTTGCGGCTTCTTATGCTTTCTTTGCTTTCTTGAGGCTTAACGACGGTTTTGTCGCAAAGCTTGCCGATGTATGAAAAACGCATATCCGCAATGGCTGCGGCGCGGTCGAGGCCGCTTTCCTTCTCCATTTGGATGATGATATGCTCTAACATTTCTTTTTCGTTTTGGTCGAGATTAAGGCGCTCGAGAATAATCTCGTCCCCTTCCACCAGCTTGCTTGCGGCGAAACGAACGGGAATATCCGCAGCCTTGGCGTGGTCCTCAATAAGGTGAATAACGCCGTGCAAACAACGGTGGATGGCACCGCCGCGGTCGTTTTCATCGCAAAAATCCGTACGTGTGGGCGGCTCTTGATATTTGGCCACATGAAGGGCATGAGAAACAAGCTCGTCGATACCTTCGTTTTTGGCAGCGGAAATAGGAATAACCGGAATCCCCATACTTGCTTCCATTTCGTTAACATGGATATGGCCGCCGTTGTTTCTTACTTCGTCCATCATGTTAAGGGCAAGAACCATAGGGATTTCAAGTTCCATAAGCTGCATGGTAAGATAAAGGTTACGCTCTATATTGGTAGCATCAACAATGTTGATGATGGCTTTTGGCTTTTCGTGCAAAACAAAGTCGCGGGTAACAAGCTCTTCCGCACTGTAGGCGGACATGGAATAAATGCCCGGAAGGTCCGTAATGGAAGTAGCTTTGTTGTTTCTGATGCGACCATCCTTACGGCTAACCGTTACACCCGGGAAATTGCCCACATGCTGGTTGGCGCCTGTAAGCTGGTTAAAAAGTGTGGTTTTACCGCAGTTTTGGTTGCCCACCAAGCCAAAGGTAAGAAGTGTGCCCTCAGGCAAGGGATGTTCGTCGGCCTTTTTGTGGAAAGGACCGCCTTCACCAAGGCCCGGATGAGGATTTTTAACCACCTGCTCTTTTGCTGATTCCTTTTTAACATAGTCTTTTGTAATCTCTATTTTTTCGGCGTCCGCAAGACGAAGAGTCAAGGCATAACCATGGATTTTAAGCTCCATTGGATCTCCGAGAGGTGCATACTTAACAAGTGTGACTTCCGCACCCGGAATGACACCCATATCAAGAAAGTGCTGTCTTAGCGCGCCTTCGCCGCCTACGGAAACTATTTCAGCTGATTCGCCAATGTTTAAATCAGATAAATTCATTTTAAACCCTTTCATTTGGTCAAAAGTAATGATGCTCGGACATAGGACAATGCCTGCCCGGCTCAAAACCAAAGCCACAAATTTATTAACTAATACTATTATTGCATATTTCTGTGTTAAATGATAATTATTTTTATAAACTGACAGTAAAGCAAATTGTCAGTTATATTGCGCTAACCATTATATTATTAAACTTATATAATTACAAGGAAATTATTCATTTAAAGTGCTTTTAAAATATACAATCCGGGTATATAATCGACTTATGGAAACTTTAGATATAAACACAGGCATAACAAAAGAAAACAAAAACTACAATGCGTTGGATTTGGTGAAATTTATCCTCGCTTTTTTTGTGGTTGCAATACATATCGATCCCTTTTCGCCGGAAGTCTACGAAGAAGCGGAGTTTTTAAACTACTACAGCCAACAGCTGGTATGCAGGCTGGCGGTGCCATTCTACTTCGCGGTATCGGGCTTTTTGGTATTTGCAAAAATCGACATTAAAAACCCGGACTCGGCATATATAAAGAAATATTGCTTTAAAATCTTAAGGCTCCTGGGCACCTGGTTTTTCCTACTCTACGCCGGAGGCAAATATCAACTTTGGTATATGGGAGCCGTGGTGCTGGCGGTAGTGCTCATCTATATGATGCTTAAAATAAGGCTGAATTTGATTGTGATAACAATAGTCAGCGTTGTCTGCTACTCCATCGGCGTGCTGGGAGATTCTTATCAGCATGTGCTTGCCGCACTTCGCGAAAGCCATGTCTGGGTGGAAAAAATCGCCCACGCCTACGAAGTGCTCTACATGGACAATACAAGAAACGGCGTGTTGTTCGGCCTGTTATTTGTAGTAATCGGCGTGATACTTGCAAAGAAGAAGATTAAAATCCCTCTTCCCATATCCATCGCCGGAGCTTTCGTTTCTTTCTTAGCTATGACCAGGGAACTGGTGATTCTTAGAAATGTATATGAACTGGAATATTGCAGATCTTTGATATTTATGCCGGTGTGCATATTTTTCCTGCTGCAAATATTTATAAATCTGGACCTTAAAGGCAGGCTCTACAAAAGCATAAGAGTGTGGGGAAACCTGATATTCTATATGCATTTGATCGTCTGCCATTTTATAAAGCTTTTTGCGGACAAGTACGAGCTGGTGGATGTAAAAAACCACCTCTATCTCTACACCATCATCTACACCACCGCAATAGCGATAGTGATAGAACTGCTGTCAAGGAAGAGACGGTGGCTAAGGTATTTGTATTCGTGATTATTGAAGTTTAATTAAATAATCCACAGGAACCGATTTGGTCAGCCATACTTTATTAACCGATAAATAAAATTTGTATCCGGCCTTAAACATTTTTGCAGTTTCGACTTTATAAATAACCGGTTTGCCATGGCGTTTGCCTACTTTTTCCGCGGTTTCAACATCCGATGATAAATGAACGTATAATCTGCTTTTTGGAATCAGGCCCTCTTTATCAATCGAATCAACATATTTTTCTCCTGTGCCATGCCACAAAAACTCCGGTGGTTCGCGTTCTTCCAATTCAACATCCACAGGAATTGAATGACCTTGATTAGCTCTAATAAGCGTCTTATCCTCGTTAAAAGAGTAACGTTGCTTATTATCCTCGCGAACAATCTTTTCCAGCATAGCCATATCAAAATCTTTTGTTTTTTTAATTCCATTTATCAATTCATCAACATTTGCCCAACCATATTCATCAAGGACAATGCCTATAGTTTCAGGCTTATGCCTAAGAATTAAAGCTATAAATTTACTAATATCTTCTGATGCCATTTTTTCTTTATCCTTTTAACAACTAATCTTCAGCAATATTCCAAGACTTTCCAAATAGTTCCTTACCTTCAGAAAGTTCAAGAACTCTCGTTTCTTCCAAAACCTTTGGTAACGTATTATTATCACTATAAGATTCACCCTTATCAATAGTTATAAAAACCTGCTTATCAGACTCATTAAATAATTCAAACAATTTAATAGTTGCACTATCCTCAATCTGCTTTATTGTCATTGAATCTTCGATAATTGCGGGTAAAGGCGTATTTTTCAACATTACATAATCCAAGAGTAGCATTCCTCTCATTTGAGATCCCGTGCCGGTATCTTTTGGAAGTCTGTAACTATAGGATTTAGAATCCTTAATCTTCAGACATGGAGATGATGTTTTAGCGCTACATACAATTGAGTTATACTTCTTTAATTCAATATTAATATTTCTTTGTGCCTCCTCCATTGCATCAACTACTGATTTGTTATATCTTGCACCCAAGTCTTTAATCTTATCACGCAAAACATTGATTTCTTCATAATACTTGTTAGCATCTCTTAAATCTGCAAGTTCTTTTTCTATTTCTGCATATTCTTCCAATACAGCTGCACTAACAATAGAAATCCGATTCAATCCTTTAATATCGTTCTCAATCTCGCTGATTTCTTGATCAATCGCTTTTATAAGGGTTTCTATTGTTTTTTTATTTTCCTTTTGTTCTTGACTAAGAACCTTTTTTATACTCTTATGAAAGTTGTCTATGTCTTCAATACGTCTAATGTTTATTTTCGGAAAGTACTCAAGCAGTTCATCAAAATTTCTTTTGAATTTTGGATCTCCATAATCCATATCTTTTTGCATTGCGGCTAGTCTAGATTCAAAACGTCTTTTTTGTCTGTTGCTGGTAGCAAGCTTACGTTTTAATTCTGCCAGTCTTGAAGCCTGTGCAGAATCAACATCAAGCAAATCGCTTGAGCTTTTTTCTACCAACAAGCTACGTCTGGTTTCCAGCTCATCAATTTTTTCATTATTTTTTTCATATTCTTTTTTACTTTTAACACCTTTAATAAGCTTGTGCTTATGTCCATTCTTATATGTATTTTCAAGTTCTTCAGCCTCGCTAAGTTCCTTCTCTAAATCGGCCAATTTTCCATATACTCCATACAAAAGCATTAGACGTCGGATACCCTTTTCCATTGTATCGTTACCATGTGCTTTAAGTGGATAACGTTCTGTTGCGTTGTCTTTGCCATAAATCCTGAAATACCCGTTAACAATATCCCTAAACGAGTTACCCCTGCCCAGTAATTGATATTTATCAAACAAAAATTCTCTAAAAGAGTCTATGCTCATAGTAGACAAAACATTTCGTTTATCATCGCAAACCTGTACCGAATGACTCTTTGATATATCTCTGGCAAAGAAATATTCTTCTTTTCCAAATTCAAACTTAAAATAAATCGTATGTGGACCTATTATATCGTTAATATCACTATTTAAATTAACGTAATCCATACCACCGAAACAAAAATCAATAATTAACAAAAAGGTGGTTTTGCCAATTGAGTTTTTTGCCGATTTAGAGCCCAAAACAGTATTCAATCCTGTATGAAACTTTATTGGTTTTCTTATTTCACCATTAACTACAAATTTATCACAGTATATTTCTTTTAGCATTTATAAATCATGCCCCTTCCTTCATCCAAGGCTATTTCCCCAATTGCATATAAGCAATCAAGCACTTCTAAAAAGTCATTTATATCCCCTACTTCTTTGGTCGTCTTTTTATAAAGGCTCCTAGGCGAAATATCCCCATCGTTTAAAACTTTTATAACGGCCAACATTTTTGGAAGAATGCTTTCGCTATATGATGTAACCTTACTCGGGAATTTCATAAAACACCTCACAATTCTGGACAAAAAAAGCAATTATTATTTCACATGCTATCTTATTATCCGACTTTGTGCCCTCCATAAGCCATTCAACCAACTTATCAAATATTATTTGCTGTGATAGTCCCATTTCATCAAGATTTTCAAAAGTCTGGCTTACTTCATTTCTCACTTTATTAAATCGGAGCCTGCCCTCACTTTGAAGCTCATTAAAAGTCTCCTTTATAAAATGATAATAGGCAACTACATAGTCCAATATACGTTTCCGTAATAAAGCATCATTAGGAATTTTACTCTCAACCTTGTGAACGTCTAATGACTCCTCTTTAATCTGAGTATCCGGCAATTTTTCAAGTCGCATTAGTATTTCACGAACACCTTCCTCAACCTTTTCTTCTTTTATTATTTCTCTGATTTTAGTTCTTTCCTGTAACGCTGTTTTAATTGAATAGATCTTTTCTGCTTTTTCTTCTTTCAAACTACTTAGATTCAGGAAGCATTCTTCACAAACCAATAACTCATTTTCCGGTTTCCCAACTCTTATAGGGGTTTTTACACCTAGTTTTTCTTCAATAACGTTTTTTTCGTCAATTGATTCCGCGTCAATAATATACAAATGACGATAACTGAACTTAATATTACCATTGTCATTAATCGAAAATGAGCAATCGCAAACAGGACAACATGAATCACATTCTTCTAACAATTCCAAATCATTTTCACCTATAGCATGTTCAACTACTTGTCCCTTGTTTTTCGCTTTTGAACGTCCAATTTTTGAAGCTGTAACAATAATATTTTTAAACAAGTCAGCTATACACTCAGCTATATTAGATTTATTCATTTCAGGTATATCATATGAAAAATCTTTTAGAATTTGCAGCTGAGCTTCTTCTTTAAAGCCATTAATATAATTAACAAAACATTCCGGCTCTATAATACTCATTATTGAGCGCGAAATTCTGTTAATTGTATTTTGTCCGGTGTAATAAGCCTTAAATGAAGAAGGTACTTTATCAAGAGCCGCGCAATCCTCCGCTTCCTCATATGTCATCATATTCTCAAATAATTCTCTCGTAAAATCCCCAACCTGCTTACCCGCACCAATGATTGGATATAGTTTGTTAGCAAACTCTACAAATAACATAACAGCCTCTCCTAAAAATGTCTAAGAATGTCTGAGCGTGTCTGAACATTCAACTTTAAAATTAAAATTTCCCCATAATAAAAATATCAAAAATAGTTTGTATCTTGCGACATGCCGTATTAGTGCATTTACTTATATCGTAAGTATACCACTTGCTTGTACGAATATACACATTTTTAAAAAAATACTAAAGAAAGAGGTGATTATTATGAGCAAAAAAAGAAAAGCTATTATTGATGATGGATGCAATCCTGAACTTGTTGCCGGAGCAACATTTGACGGTGTTTTAGAGATACCGCTTATTGAAGCTCCAAAGCAAATCATTCTCCCATCTGGGATTACTCCTTTTACGATGAGAAATAAGAGAAATCTTCAAAACGAGGCAATAGGCTTCTACGAAATGGATGTGGAATTTGCAGAAGTACTAATCAATCCGCATGCGTATATAGATGATTTTAAGAAATGCAAAGCTTTAATCACTCCTGATGCCTCTCTTTACAGAAACGCCCCTCTGACTGTTCAATTAACAAATGTTTATCGCAACAGAGCCGTAGGAAGTTTCTACCAGCGACGAGGCGCCTATGTTATTCCTCAAATAAGATGGGGCAATGAGCTAACATACACAACCAAATATTTTCCTGAAAAAGTCGCCTTTCTTGGCGTTGAAAAAAATAGCATTGTTGCAATAGGAACATATGGTTGCATTCAAACTCGCGAAGACAAATATCATTTTAAAGCAGGTTTGGAAGAAATGTTGTTTGAACTTAATCCACGAGTTGTCCTGGTTTATGGTTCTATGCCAAATTCAGTTTTTGGAGACTATATAAAAACTACCCAATTTATACAATACGAGGATTGGACGACACGTATTCACAAAGAAAAAGGAGGTGAAACAAATGGGTAGTGGAAGCGGTGGACCATACAATGGAACAAACGGAGGCTCTCAGCCATACTCAGAAACATATCATGTAGTCAGTAACGAACTTGCAAAAGATAAGAAAGACCCTGATATTTACAATCCTCAAACCGGTTACTTCAAGAATCCCACCGCTAAAGAAATCAGTTCAGCGGTAGCTAATGACACTGTTTTTATTGACGGAAAGAAGCCTAACGGACCAATCGAATATGTTTTAGACAAAAATAACAATCTGATAATAGGGAAACGTTTCAACCCAAATAACCCCAGCAAACGTTCTCCTCATCCGACTTTGATAGGTGGTAAAAACCCGGAAGTACAATGTGCCGGAATGATAACCTTTAAAAACGGTAAGATAATGGAGTATAATAACTCTAGTGGACACTTTCGACCCAACGCAAAATCACTTGAAAAAGTTGAAAAGATATTGGATAACCTTTATAAAAAGAATCCAAATCTATTCCATAAAGACTCAAAATGGAGGAAAAACGAATGACAGATATAACATATATTAAAAGCGAAACAGATTATCTATTCAACTACGATTTTAATGATTTAACAATTTCGCCGGAAGTTGAAGAAGCTCATTTAGAAAGAGCTGAGAGATTGCTAAAAGACTACAAATGGGACGATATTTTTGCCTGCTGGTTTGACTATTTAAAAAGCAACTGCCACACACCGGAAGAAGTAATAAATTGGGCAAACATATTTTACTGGTTTGGTGGTGAAAGCAAGCCTATTCCGGAACCATACAAATTTCTGGGCTACCTTTATTTTAAAGTAGATACAATAAAATATGCTGAATCTTGCCAAACAGTGTTTGACGGAATAGCTATTGGTATACTTGAAAAACTTGGGCACATTAGCCTTATGCAAAATCCAAACTATGCTCCCGAACAAGATTCCAGAATCATTGATGCTAAAGAAAAATGGAAAAATGGCAGCTACAGATAATGCTGAAACAAGACAGGCGCCTTGGGTATTCCCAAGGCGCCTGTCTATATGTTTCTATATTTTCTATATATTTCTATATTTGACTATATTTACTATATTTTTATATATTCGTATATAATTGCTAAATTTTTATATATTTATCTATATTCGTATATAAAATCAAGTTTTATATATATTTCCTTTGAGTATTTTTATTAAGATAACGGAACAAAATTAAAAAAAAACAAAAAAAGTTCCGTTAACAAGCAAATTCATCATAAGTCTCAAACATAATCTGAATCTTATCAACTTTCTTATCCGTATGATAATGCCCGAGATACCATTTCTTGTAAGTCAATTTGTCTTCAATGAAATCAAGCCATTTCTCCGTAGTTTTATCAACCTTGCTTTGGTCGAAATCTTTAAAGAAGACCTCCACCGGCTCATATTTAAAGGGTGCGGTATGACTTAAAACCACGTCTATATCCCAGCCAACCTTATCCAGCTGTCTTTCAACATATTCCTTGATTTCATCAGAAGGCTGTTCATCCTCCCACCAACCGTAGCCATATGTCAGGCGGTAGTTTTTATCGATGCTATAAGCACCGCCGATTACAATCGACTTCAATCCATCGAAATCAAAGATCTCGCCATCCTTAGCAAAAAGAATTGTCGGATATTCCTCTTCATAGTAGACAATACCACCATGCCATTCTTTTTCTTTGTAGCTTTCAATAGTATAAGGACGCATTTCGTGATTGCCGTGAATAGCAAAAATCGTTATAGGCAAACTGCTAAGCAAATCCTTTTTGAATGTATCTCGCGGCGGTCCGCTGAAGTTAACACCGGCATCACCGAGTATTATCATAATGTCATCACGGTTAGTCTGCATACGCTCGCAAAAGTGCTCAATGCGACGAAAATCACCGTGAGTATCGCCTGTTATGTATATCATAATTCTTAATCAATCCTTTTTTATTTCTTCTTAGGAGCAGGCAATTCATCATACATCGCCTCTATAAGATCTCTTAAAAACTCTTTATTTTCGATATCGTCAACCATCAGCATTTCCTTTGCGCCCTCGTAAGGAATCTCACGCGCAGCATCCGGCATCATAGCCAAGGCTGATTTTGTGGGTTTAACAAGAAAACGGTCGTCGTAAATACCGCCAACAACCTTGCCGCGATAATAAATGATAAACTCACCCATCATCGCACGATATGAGATATCATCCAGCTCTGAGAGCTGTTCCAATATGAATTCTAAGTAGTCTTTTTTTGATGCCATAAGGTTCTCCTCTCCACATCCAATATATTCAGCCGATTTTTCTTAAGCAGATA
>JAEEGH010016663.1_pt1 | contig 15783 bp, 13 predicted proteins | sample 9134181 | NCBI WGS metagenome assembly JAEEGH01 (sample SAMN16246544, study PRJNA631951) | gut metagenome | biome: gut microbiome; feature: rumen; material: DP-attached | host: Bos | place: Iran: Karaj | collected 2018-10
AGGGAGCGCAACGAGATAGCCTCCGGGATGGATGCCGACAGCCTCAGGCAACTGGGCGAGTCCAACGCATCCGACTTCGCGCGCATAGCATCCGAAACCGGGATGGACGAGGCAGTCTGTATGTCGATCGCCAAAGCGTTCAACGAGCAGGCCGCCATATCCCTTCCCCCGGTGAAGGCCCAGGACCCCAAGAGGGTGGCCGTGGTCGGCGGAGCGGGGAAGATGGGAAAATGGACCAGTGACTTCCTGTCAGCCTCCGGGCACTCGATCACCGTGATAGATCCCGCTTCCGGTAACGGCAATACCCTGAAGGACTGCGCCGATGCGGACATCGTCGTCGTATCCGTGCCCATCCACGCGACGGCATCCGTCATCAGGGAGCTGGACGGGATATGCAGGGACGATGCTCTGATCTTCGACCTCACCTCCCTCAAGAGCACCATAGTGGACATCCTTAGGGAGATGTCCGGAAGGAGGAAGGTATGCTCCATACACCCCATGTTCGGACCCTCGGCGAGATCGCTGTCGGGAAGGAACCTGATCGTCTGCGACTGCGGGAACGGCGATGCCGTGAAGGAGGTGACCGGACTGTTCGCGGGACGCGGAGGGAACATCAGGACCATGGAGATAGAGCAGCACGACGAGTACATGTCCTACGTCCTCGGCCTGAGCCATGCGGTCAACATCGCGTTCTTCACCGTGCTGGAGAGGAGCGGCATATCGTTCAGCGACATGCAGACTGTCGCGTCAACCACGTTCAGGAAGAACATGGACACCAACGCCTCCGTGGCGCTGGAGGATCCGCTGCTGTACTACGAGATACAGCACCTCAACGACAACAGGGACGAGATGTGGAAGCTGTTCTCCAAGGCCGTGAAGGACCTCAGGGAGGCGTCCCTCAGCGACGATCCCTCTAAGTTCGTCGAACTCATGCAGAAAGGAAGAAACTACTTCAGCGAATGACGCTACACAACAACAACTCGAAAAAGGAGAGATGGAAATGTTCGGAAAAGGAATCCGTATGGAAAGGATCATGGACAGGAAGACCGGCAACGCGGTCATCGTGCCCATGGACCACGGCGTGTCCGTAGGGCCGGTGGCCGGTCTGATCGATATGAAGGAGACCGTGGCGGGGATAGTCGACGGCGGCGCGACCGCCGTGCTCATGCACAAGGGTCTGATAGGCTACGGACACCGCCAGTCGGGGAAGGACGTCGGTCTGATCATGCACCTGTCCGCATCCACGGACCTGTCGCCCACCAAGAACACCAAGGTCCTGGTCGCCACCGTGGAGGAGGCGATAAAGTACGGAGCGGATGCGGTATCCATACACGTGAACTTCGGTGCCGAGGACGAACCCATGATGCTGGAGCAGGCGGGGGAGATCTCCCGCAAGTGCAACGAGTGGGGAATGCCGCTCATCGTGATGGCATACCCCCGCGGACCCCTGATCAAGGATTCCTTCGACCCCCAGGCCATAGCGCACTGCGCAAGGGCGGCGGCCGAACTGGGAGCGGACATAGTCAAGTGCAGCTACACAGGCGACATAGACTCCTTCAGGGAGGTATGCAGGGGAGCCCTCGCACCCGTCGTCATAGCGGGAGGACCGAAGATGAAGACCGATATGGATGTGCTCAACATGGTCCACGACTCCATTGAGGCGGGAGGACACGGCGTGTCCATAGGAAGGAACGTCTTCCAGAGCCCCAACGTGCAGGGAATAATGAAGGCGATCTCCAGCATAGTGCTGGAAGGATTCACGGTTGAGGAGGCCGCGAAATTCCTCTGACGATGACCCAGACCCGGATACGCGTTAAAGGTTCACAACTAAACGGTTAATTACACCATCCTGTATTCCTGTCCAATGTGCCCCGTTGAGAGCCGGGGTGCGGGAGGTATATCGATGTATGGAAAGAACATCCGTATGGAAAGGATAATGGACAGGAAGACAGGCAACGCGGTACTCGTACCGATGGACCACGGCGTATCGGTTGGACCGGTGGAGGGACTCTTCGACATGAAGAAGACCGTCGACGACGTCTCCAACGGGGGCGCCACCGCGGTCATCATGCACAAGGGACTGATCAGGTACTCGTACCGCCAGTCGGGGAAGGACGTCGGTCTGATCCTCCATCTCTCGGCATCGACGGACCTCGCACCCAGGAAGAACAGCAAGGTCCTCGTGGCGACGGTGGAGGAAGCGATCAAGTACGGGGCCGATGCGGTATCCATACACGTGAACTTCGGAGCGGAGGACGAGCCCATGATGCTGGAGCAGGCGGGGGAGATATCGAGGAAATGCAGCGAGTGGGGTATGCCCCTCATCGTCATGGCCTATCCCCGCGGACCCCAGATCAAGGACTCCTACGATCCCCAGGCCATCGCGCACTGCGCAAGGGCGGCGGCAGAGCTGGGAGCGGACCTCGTGAAATGCAGCTACACCGGCGACATCGACTCCTTCAGGGAGGTCTGCAGGGGAGCCCTCGCACCCGTCGTCATAGCGGGCGGACCGAAGATGAAGACGGATATGGACGTCCTCAACATGGTCCACGACTCCATTGAGGCGGGAGGACACGGGGTCTCAATCGGAAGGAATGTATTCCAGAGCCCCAATGTCGAGGGCATAATGAAGGCGATCTCCAGCATAGTCCTGGAGGGCTACACGGTCGAAGAGGCCGCCAAATACCTTTGAAGAGTGATCAGATGAAGAGCATCCTAGTAAGAGCGGACATCCCCGACGACAGGGGAGACAGGAAGGACCTTGTGACCAACGGGCTGGAATCCGGCATCACCAGATTCATCCTTAGGAAGGGGGACGAGAAATTCACCGATCTGGGTCTTATGGATGCCATCTTCTTCGAGAACGGAAAGCCATGCTCCTCGGACGTGGCCGTCGTGAAGATCGACACGCCCGAGGCACAGGCCCAGGCGCTGTCCATGGCGGGCAGGGTGAAGACGGTGATCGTCGAGACGGCGGATTGGACAATCATCCCGCTGGAGAACATGATCGCCAAGTTCAGGGGCTCCGGTACCGAGGTCCTCGCTTGCGCGTCCACCAAGGAGGACGCGGAGCTGTTCCTCACCACCATGGAGCGCGGCGTGGACGGGGTGGTCATAACCGTCGACGACCCCCTGAAGATATCCAAGTTCAAGGGTATCCTGTCCGAGGGTGGCAGGGAGGACCTCACGGACATCGAGGTCGTATCGGTAAAGCCGGTGGAGATGGGCGACAGGGTCTGCATAGACACCTGTTCGATGATGGGCCCCGGAGAGGGTATGCTCATCGGATCATACTCCAACTGCCTCTTCCTCATCCAGTCGGAGAGCGAGGAGAACGGTTACGTGGCCAGCAGGCCCTTCAGGGTCAACGCCGGCGCTGTACATTCCTACATTGAGGTCCCCGGAGGGGGGACCAGATACCTGTCGGAGATCTCCAGCGGGGATCCCGTGCTGGTGTGCGGGAGGGACGGTTCCACCCGCACCGCCTCCGTCGGCAGATGCAAGGTGGAGGTCAGGCCTCTGCTCATGCTCACCGCCACCGACGGAAGGAGGGAGTACTCCGTCATGCTCCAGAACGCCGAGACCATCAAGGTCGTCACCCCTGACGGGGCGGAATCGGTCACCAAGCTGAAGCCTGGCGACAGGGTCCTGGCCAAGCTGGAGTCCGGAGGGAGGCACTTCGGCATGGCGGTGGAGGAGACCATCGCGGAGAAGTGAGGATGCGCATCTGCTACACCTACCACGAACCCGTCCCGCTCCGCAAGGGGGCGGAAATGAACGAGATAAGGCTCGACGTCTACCCCGGGATACCCGAGGAATGCACCGGCGAGACCCTCCTCACCCTTGCGGGGAAGGATTTCTCGGAGATACCGCAGGGATTCGGCGGTCTGGTGGACGCAGGAGAGAGGGTTCCTCCGAAGGGATTCAGGACCATAAGGTCCTTCCACGACTTCGCATCCACCCCGGCATCGCAGGATATCGTCCGGATGCTCTCCGACGGGGACCAGGAGATCTCCAAGGGGGCGTTCATGGCATCGTCCTTCGACGACCTCCATCAGATCTATCTGGCATCCAGGGAACTGGGCAGGAAGCATGTCATTCTGGGCATGGGCGACACCGGGACGGTCACCCGCATCAGACAGAGGATACTGGGGAACGAGTTCACGTTCGGATACGTCGGAACACCGACCGCACCGGGACAGCTGAGCGCGGACGAGCTCTCCGCTCTGGGAGACGATTGCGCCATCGTGGGCATCACCGGCGATCCCGTCACCCATTCCAAATCGCCCCAGATGCAGAACGCCGCCATGAGGAAAGCTGGCGTCAACGGCATCTACCTCAGATTCGGAAGTCCCGATCTGGCTCATATGAGGGACATCATCACTGAATACGACATCAGAGGCATGAACGTCACCATCCCCCACAAGCAGGACGCTGTCGATCAGATGGACGACCTGTCGAGGACGGTGAAGGCCGTCGGGGCGATGAACACCATCGTCAACAGCGACGGATGGCTGACCGGCGAGAACACCGATGTCGTCGGGATAACCGACACCTTCTCCGAGACGGAGACCGACGGGAAGAAGGTGCTCATAATGGGTTCGGGCGGAGCCGCCAGAGCGGCGGGGTACGCCTTCACCGAGATGGGTTCCGATGCATACGTCGCCGGGAGGAACAGGGAGACCGTGGACAGGCTGTGCAGGGACCTGGGGACGGAGCACGACACCACGGGATCCGCCGAGGGATACGACATCATCGTCAACTGCACCCCCATCGGAATGTACTCCGAAGGGAAGTATCCGGCGGACATCTCCAGACTGAACAGGGAACAGGTCGTCTTCGACATGGTCTACGGCATCAGGACACCGCTGCTGAAGGCGGCGGACCGCGCCTCATGCAGGACCTTCGACGGATCCGACATGCTGGTCGGACAGGGGGCGGCATCGTTCAAGCTGTGGTTCGGGAAGGAACCCGACAGGAAGGTCATGAGGGGGGCGCTGGAATGACCGGCACCGGGATCTCCTACGGGGCCATATCCGTGCTCAACGCCATACCCTGCGGGATAGGTTCCACCATAGGCATCGACCTGAGGACGGAAGCGGTCTTCGAACCCACAGACGGCGGCATTAGGATAACGCTTGTGGACCGCCCCGGGATGAACGACAGGCTGGTCAGGCAGTGCGTCAGGGAGACGCTGAAGGCCATAGGGAAGGAGGTCCCCGGCTACGACCTCACCATAAGATCGCAGATCCCCCCGTCGAGGGGACTCAAGAGCTCCAGCTCGGTGTGCAACGCCGTGATATCTGCCGTATTGGACCACTTCGGAGAAACGATGGACCCCGTGGACGTCGTGAAGCTGGGAGTGGAGTGCGCCATATACTGCAAGGTGACCATCACCGGAGCGTTCGACGACGCCTGCGGATGCCATCTCGGCGGACTGGTCGTCACCGACAACTCCAAGAGGGAGATCATCTCCAGGAAGGGGATGGAGAGGTACGACGTCATCGTCTGCAGCCCCGAGAGGGAGATCACCAAGGACAAGGTGGACGTGTCCGCGTACAGGGCACTGAAGGAGAAATACGAGAAGCTGGCACAATCAATTGCCAACGATCCGCTGAGGGTCCTCGAGGAGAACGGCAGGGCCGTTGCGGGGATAATCGGCATGGACGATTCCGTGGTCTCGAAGGCCAAGGGACTCGGCGCTATCGCGGGCGGAGTGTCCGGTACCGGACCCGCCATCGCCATCGTGTGCGAACCGGGAACCGGCAGGAAGATAGCCGAAGGATTGGGTTGCGAGACCATACTGTGCAGGGTGAGATGATGGACATTACATTCAGCGGAGGGAAGGCAGTGGGGAAGGTCACCGTACCCACGTCCAAGAGTCATACGCACAGGGCGATCATCATGTCCGCATTGTCGGGAGGACCGTGCAAGGTCACGTCCCCCCTGATATCACTGGACACCAAGGCCACCATGGACGCCGTCAGGGCGATGGGGGCCACCGTCGAGGAGCACGACGGATACCTCACGATAAAAGCAGATGGGATCCACGGACCGGACAGGACCGTGGACGTGAACAACTCCGGTACCACTCTCAGACTCATGTCGGGCATCTCGGCACTGTTCGGCACCGAGACCGTACTCACGGGCGACGAGTCCATCAGGAAGAGGCCCATGGGACCGCTGCTGAGGACGCTCCGCGACTGCGGGGTGGAATGCAGTTCGGATAATGACAGGGCACCCATTTCCATCAGGGGGCCGGTGAAGGCGGACAGGCTCACCATAGACGGCAGCACCAGCTCGCAGTTCGTATCGTCGGTGCTGATGATGTCCCCGCTCATCGGGAAGGATGTGGACATAGAATTAGTGGGCAAACCCGTGTCCAAACCGTACATCGAGATCACGATCTCCATGATGAAGAGGTTCGGGATAGAGGTGGGAAGGACGGAGAAGGGGTTCCGCGTATCCCCGCAGAGGTACGTACCGTGCGACTACACCGTCCCGGCGGACTTCTCGTCGGCGGCGTTCCCGCTGGTGGCGGGAGGGCTCGCAGGGGACGTCACCGTAGGGAACCTCGATCTGAACGACCCGCAGGGCGACAAGAGGATCATAGACATCCTTAGGGACGCCGGATGCAGAGTAGAGGTGGACGGCGATTCGGTAAGATGCTCCAACGCTGGAAGGCTGAAAGCACTTGACATAGACATGTCCGACATCCCCGACCTGTTCCCAATAGTGTGCGTGCTCATGAGCACCGCCGAGGGGACCAGCAGGCTCTACGGCGCACCGCATCTCAGATTCAAGGAGAGCGACAGGATCGCCCTCACCGAGAACATGCTCCGCACGCTGGGAGCTGACATCACCGGCACCGAGGACGGGTGCGTCATAAACGGCGTGGAGAGACTCCGCGGAGGAAGAATATATCACAACGGAGACCATAGGATGATGATGTCCGCCGCGGTGGCGTCCCTGATATCCGACGGGGAGGTCGTCATGGAGGACGACGGCTGCTGGAACGTGTCATTCCCGGGATTCCCGGAGACGATGCGCGGCCTGGGAGTGAGATGCTGATGTACTCTGTCGGTAACAGGTTCAGGATAGGTCTCTTCGGCAAGAGCCATGCCGATTGCATAGGATGCATAGTGAGCGGCCTGCCCGTCGGCATGAGGATCGACAGGGAGCACCTCGCTCGCAGGATGAAGCTCAGGAAACCCTCCGAAGGCATCGGCACCCCGAGGAAGGAGGACGATGTGCCAGAGTTCGAATACGGCGTCCGCGACGACGTCATAGTCGACGATACCATAATGATCATCATCAGGAACGGCAACCGTAACAGCTCGGCGTATTCGGAGTTCAACAGGACTCCAAGGCCGGGACATGCCGATCTTCCCGCACTGCTCAAGTTCAGGGATTACGACGTCAGCGGGGGTGCGCAGTTCTCCGGAAGGATGACCGCACCGCTCGTTGCCGCAGGGGCATTGGCGGAACAGGCGCTCAGGGAAAGAGGAGTGTGCGTAGCCGCCTACACCAGATCGATCTACGACGTCATCGACGATACGGAACGTTCGTTCGAAGAGATCGACGGGTCCAAGGATCACCCGACCCGCGCATGCACATCCGAGCTCGATGCGAGGATGACCGACGTCATCCTCAAGGCGAAGGAACAAAAGGACAGCGTCGGAGGCATAGTCGGATGCGTCGTCACCGGTCTCAAACCTGGAGACGGAGGCATCTGGTTCGATGCCTTGGATTCCTCGCTCGCCAGGACCATGTTCTCCATACCCGCGGTCAAAGGGGTGGAGTTCGGAAAGGGATTCGGCATCACGAGGATGAAAGGGTCGGAGAGCAACGACGCCTACACCGTCGTAGACGGCCGCATATCCGCCAGGAGCAACAACATGGGCGGGATCTGCGGAGGCATGTGCGACGGGATGCCCGTGACGTTCAGCATCGCCTTCAAACCGACTCCGTCGATAGGCATCGAACAGGACACCGTGGACCTGGAGAGGATGTGCGATTCAAAGGTGACGGTGGGCGGAAGGCACGATCCGTGCATAGTCCCCAGGGCCGTGGCGGTGGTCGAGGCCATGGCCTGCATAACGGTGCTGGACCAGTTGATGTCCTTCTGAATCTAGAATAAAAGTTGATGCCGCCCCGTCGTGCGGAGCGGCTGTTAAAGTTTCAGGCGATCTTCTTTCCGGCATCGGGTCCCGCGGACTCGTTCCAGACCTCTGCGACGTCGAACATCCAGAGTCCGAAGCAGGGGAGCTTGAGCGATGCCAGCTTGGCCTTCATGTCCTCGAACGCAGCTCCGCTGTCGAGACGGACGGGGTTCGCGAGGATGAGCTCGTAGGACTTGGGTCCCGCGGAGATCGAGAGCGACGCTTTTCCGTTGGCCTTGAGGTATGCGGCTGCCCTCTTCATAAGGACCTCTCCGACTCCCGCCTTTCCGTCGGGGGTGACGAAGATGCTTCCGCAAACGATCGCGTGGGGCTGTCCCTCGGGGGACACAGTGACGAGGGTCTTGACTGCCTCGCCTGCAATATCGATGACTTCCTTAGGTACTGCTACCATTGTTTTTCACCAGTTACAAAATGTAATCATGACTACAAATACTGTTCGTTCACAGACGGACGGGAACGGTGAAAACACACAAATATCCGCCGGAAAATAGGTCGTCATGGAGTTCCGCATCGTCCGTTACGATGACCTTGACAGGGACACGCTCTACGACATCCTGGCGCTGAGATCAGCCGTCTTCGTCGAGGAACAGGCATGCGCCTACCGGGACGCGGACGGGAGGGACAGGCATGCGTACCACATGACCTGCACCGACGGTGGGAGGCTCGTGGGATACCTGCGCATCCTCGACCGGGGCGAGACCTTCGATGAGATGTCCATCGGAAGGGTCGTCGTCACCGACAGGAGGAAGGGCATCGGCACGGAGATGGTGAGACGCGCACTCGATTTCATAACGAGGGAACTGAACGAGGATGCCGTCCGCATAGAGTCGCAGACCTATGTCGCGGAGATGTACGAGAGGCTGGGCTTCGTGCGGGTAGGGGAGGAGTTCCTGGAGGACGGGATCCCCCACGTGCAGATGCTCTTTAAAAAGGAATGAGAGTGCCAGACGGACACGTCTGGCACATTTGTTTTCACTGAAGGTACCTGACCTTCTTTCCCATCTCGATGTGGACGTTGGGCTCGAACCACACGAGCTCTCCGTCGAGGGATCCGATGGTCTTCTCGTCGAGTATGATGTCGACCGAGGTCACGGGGATCGTGTCCACGTTGGCCTGGAGGTGGAACTTGCCCCTGAACAGAGCAAGTGCGTTGCGGATGAGCCTGAAGAACCCGATGTGGTTCAGGATCACGAGCTCCATGTGGCCGTCGTCGTCCTTACCGGTACCGTTGGTGTACAGTCCGCCTCCCGCGGTGGGGACGTTCTGCACGGCGATGAAGTCGGCGTTGCAGTCGAACTCCCTGTCCGGCAGCTTGATGTGGTAGTGCTTAGGCTTGTGCCCGAACAGCGCCTTGAGGACGGCACGGGGATAGGCGGTCCTTCCGACCGCCTTCATGGCCTGATACTTCTGGCAGATGGTGACGACCACTCCGAAGGATACAAAGAGGCCGAAGTACTTGCCGTCGTACAGCCCGGTGTCGAAATCCCTGGGCTTGGGGTTCATGATCATGTCCGCGAGCTCCTCGTCCGTCTTCTCGAAGACGTGAAGCGAACGGGAGATGTCGTTCCCCGATCCGAAGGGGAGGATACCGTACGTCACGCCCTTGTCGATCGCCCCGTTCAGTACCTCGTACACCGTACCGTCGCCTCCGACGGCCACGATAGTGTCGCATGTCTCGGACATCTCGCGCGCAACGCGGATACCGTCCATAGGGCACTCCGTCTCCCTGTACTCGTATTGGAAGCCCCTCTCATCGAGGATCTTCCTGATGGCTTCGACTCTGTGCCTGTTCTTTCCCTTCCTGGAAAGGGGATTGTAGATGATTCCGATCATCTGTTGGTCTCCTTGTTGGTGCAGGCTCTTGCGTGCATCCGGAACGTGTTATGTTTAGCTGTATATAATAGTTGTCGCAATCGTACGATTTAGATTACAGCAATCGTCGAATATTCAACCCCGTTTACGTTCGTCCAACGTCGGCGCACTTAATTTATATGGCGAGATGCTAGACCCCCGTCATAGAGCGGTCAACCGCTGGGAAGGAATGCAAATGATCGGAATCATCTACAACCCGTTATCGAGGAAAGGAGTCAACAGACACAGGGTGGAGGCCATCCGCAAGATCCTCGACGAGCGCGGATTCAAGTATGAGTACAGGGAGACCGAGTGTCCCATGGACGGGATCAGGGTCGCCAGGGAGATGTCGGAGACCTGCGACACGCTCATCGCCGTGGGCGGTGACGGAACGGTCAACGAGGTCCTCAACGGAGGACTCGAGAAGGGAGTCACCTACGGTATCCTCCCGTTCGGTTCCGGAAACGACGCATCCCGTTCGCTCCACGTCTTCGAGAAGACGGATGAGGAGCTCGCGGACATGATCATGAACCCCAACCCGAGGGACATGGACTGCGGATTCGCCGATCTGAGGAACGGCGTCCAGAGGGCCTACTTCCAGTACGTAACCTTCGGTATCGTCTCCACGGTCGTCAAGTGCTACCAGCAGCTCAAGAAGCCAGGAAAGCTTGCGTACCCCAAGGCCATCCTCAAGGCCGTCAGGATCCACAAGGCCAAGCACTACCACGTGAAGCTCCCCGACAGGGAGTTCGACTGCACCGCCGACTTCCTCGCCGTGCAGGACATCCCCACCGCCGCCGGCGGACTGTACACCAACCCCAAGGGCATAGACAACGACAGGCAGCTGGAACTGATCATCATCCACCACAAGAGCGGATTCAGACTCTTCAGGAACCTGTTCGCCCTGGTGAGGAACAAGTTCGACAAGCAGTCCAACATCGAGTTCATCCCCGTCACCGACTGGTGCGAGGTCAAGGCCGACGAGGTCGAGTGCGGTTCCATCGACGGCGAGCTCCTGGATTTCAGCGAGTTCCGCGCGGAGCTCTACAAGAGACCCCTCAAGATGCTGCACTGAGACAGTGCCAGACGATCACATTTACGCCCTCCGGGGCGATTCTTATTTTATTCGCCCGTGTGGAATTGGCTGTTGTACAGGTCGCAGTAGAACCCGCCTTTCTGCAGCAGCTGCTCGTGGGTCCCCGACTCTATTATGGACCCATCCTTCATAACCAGGATGAGGTCCGCGTTCCTTATGGTGGAGAGACGGTGGGCGATGACGAACGACGTCCTCCCCTCGGTCAGGCGGTCCATGGCCTCCTGTATGATCTTCTCCGTCCTGGTATCGACCGAGCTTGTGGCCTCGTCGAGTATGAGCAGAGGCGATTTATCCACAATGGCGCGCGCTATGGTTATCTGCTGCCTCTGCCCCAGGGAAAGGGAATCCGATTCCGTCAGCATGGTGTCGTAACCCTTGTCCAGCGTGGTGATGAAGAAGTGTATCCCCGCCGCCTTGCAGGCGTTCTCTATCTCCTCGTCGGAGACGTCCCCGCGGCCGTACGCTATGTTCTCCCTTATGGTCCCGCGGAACAGCCATGTGTCCTGCAGTACCATGCAGAACAGGTCATGGACGGATTCCCTCTTCATATCCTTGATGGGTACACCGTCTACCAGTATCTCTCCGCCATTGACCTCGTAGAACCTCATCAGGAGATTGACCATGGTAGTCTTCCCCGCTCCGGTCGGACCGACGATCGCGACCTTCTGTCCCGGCTCTATCCTTGCCGAGAATCCGTGGATGACCTCCTTCCCGGGGAGGTATCCGAAGTGCACGTCGCGGAACTCCACCTCCCCCTTCACCTCATCTATCTTAACCGATTTGGAGGACTCGTCCTCCATCTCATCCTGATCGATGAGATCGAACACGCGCTCCGCCGCAGCGGCGACGGACTGCATGCTGACGATGGCCTGGGACATCTGTCCCAGCGGACTGGTGAACAGGCGGATGTACAGCATGAACGCCACGACCACACCTATGGTCGTGTACCCTTCCAATACCATGATGGATCCCATAACGCAGACCACGACGAACCCGAGGTTCCCGATGAAGGACATTATCGGATACATCAGTCCCGAAAGGAACTGCGAGCGGAACGCGCTTCCCCTGAGCTTGGAGTTTATCTCGTCGAACCTGTCCCTCGCTCCCTGCTGTCCGTTGTAGACGTTCACGACGTCATGCGCGGAATAGACCTCTGCAACGTGGGAGTTCATCGCACCCAGATTGCCCTGCTGTATCGCGAAGTACCTCTGGGACCTCTTCATCAGTCCGCGGACCATGAAGAATCCCAATATCGCTGTGAGCGAAGACGCCAGCGCCAGCGCCCAGTTGGTGTACAGCATCACCAGGAACGCCCCGAAGAACATGGTGGTGGCGCCGATCATGCTGTTGATGCCTGTGTTCATCGAATGGCCGACGGTATCAGCGTCGTTGGTCATCCTGCTCATGATGTCCCCGGTCTGCTTCCTGTCAAGATATCCGAGGGGCACGCGGTCGATCTTATCGGACAGTTCGGAACGAATCCTGGATGCGGTACGCTGCGACACCGTCGCCAGTATGAATCCCTGGACGAGGGACAGGGCCCCTCCCAGGATATACAGGGCGACCATGATCGTTCCCATGTGCAGGACGCTGTCGGTGTCCAGATCCCCTCCGAGACCGTCGCTGATCGTGTCCGTGATGTCCTTGATTATCTGAGGTCCGATGAGGGAGATGGCCGTTCCGGCCACGGAAAGTATGACCGCTATGATCAGGAGCGTACGGTACGGCCTCATGAACGACAGGAGACGCTTCCATGCCGCGGCAAAGTTGCCCGGCTTGTCCAAAGGATCGGGACGGCGCGCCATCAGACCAGCTCCTCCTCCGACAGCTGCGAAAGCGCTATCTCTCTGTACACGGGGCAGTTCTCCATCAGTTCCCTGTGCGTGCCGTTGCCGACGAGCTCCCCGTTGTCCATCACGAGTATCCTGTCGGCATCCATGACGGTACCGACCCTCTGCGCCACCACTATGGTCGTTGTCCCGGACGTCTCCCTGCGCAAGGCATCCCTGAGGTCGCGGTCCGTCCTGTAATCCAATGCGGAGAACGAATCGTCGAATATGAATATCTCCGGTCTGGCACATATCGCCCTAGCGATGGATATGCGCTGTTTCTGACCTCCGGAGAGGTTCATCCCCTTCTCCGAGACGGAGCCGTCGTAACCCCCTTCCAGGGCCTCCACGAAGTCCGTGCCCTGCGCTATCGCAACGGCCCTCCTGACGTCCTCCCCGGTCCTTTCGGAGGATCCCGCCCCGAAGTTGACGTTGTCCGATACCGAACCGGTGAACAGCGTTGCCCTCTGGGGCACGTATCCTATCTTGGAATGGAGCGTGTCGAGACGGTAATCCCTGACGTCGATCCCGTCCACCAGCACGGACCCCTCGCCCGCATCGTAGAAGCGCGGTATGAGATTGACAAGAGAGGTCTTCCCGCATCCGGTGGAACCGATTATGGCGACGGTCTCGCCCTCCTTCGCCGTGAAGGATATGTTCTTCAGCACGTACCCTCCGTCCCCGTACCTGAAGGATACGTCCCTGAACTCCACCTCTCCCCTGATGCCCTCGGGGGATTCCGATACCTCTCCGTCCCTGATGTCGGGTTCGTAGTCGATTATCTCCGAGACACGGCGAGCGGCGACCGCTGCACGCGGGATGATAACGGTGATGTCCCCCAGCAGGATGAACGCCACGACTATCAGCATGGCGTACGATGAGAACACTATCATGTCCGAGAACAGCACCAGTCTGTCCGGCATCGATGCTGCGGATATCATCACCGCTCCGAGGATATAGAAGGACAGCGTGAGTATGTTCTGGACGGCGAACATCATAGGATTGAGCACCGACAGGGACCTGGCCGCGAACAGCGCAGTTCCGGTGAGCTCATCGTTGGCATGGTCGAACTTGCGTCTTTGATATGATTCGGCGTTGTATGCCCTGACCACCCTCATCCCGGCAAGATGCTCGGAGGTCTCCCTGTTGACGTTGTCCGTCAGCCACTGCATCTTCCTGAACTTGGGGACCACGATGAATATCATCAGCATCTCGATGAGGATGATCAGCACCACGCCTATGGCCGTGGCCAATGTCCACTCCCATCCCCTTCCGAGGATCTTGTACAGTCCCCAGACCACCATCAGCGGGGCCTTGGTGGCAACAACGGTCGCGATGGTCAGAAGGTTCTGGATCTGCGTGATGTCGTTGGTCGAACGGGTGATCAGACTCGCGGCGGAGAATCTGTTGATGTCCGCCGAAGAGAACGACTGGACCTTATCGAACTCCAGCGACCTGAGCCTGCATGCGAGACCTGAGGCCACATACGATACCAGGAGACGGTTGGCCAGCAGCGCCCCCAGAGCGAGGAACGCACAGAGCATCATCCTCCAGGCGTAGGGTGCTATGTCCTCCGCGGTGCCGTACGATGTCAGGACGTCGGTGATCGATGCCATGTACCCCGGGATCTCGAACTCCAGGTACACCTGTGCGAAGACCAGGGCCAGCATCAGCACCAGAAGGATGCGTTCCGTCCGTGTGAGATGCTTCAGGATCATCGTACCGCCTGTAGCAGGTTATGCCTTATCCCAATAAAAAAGGACGATACGTCCATCCCTGTGCAAACCGTTTTATCCTAGTCCAAGAATGTGCGGGACATGGATATCGACTACTCCAAGGTACAGGCGAAAGAAGCGTATCTGATCAAGGACGAGGGACGCTGCAGGCTCAACCACCTCCTCTGTTCCGGCGGCGACTGCAGGACATGCAACTTCATCACCGACAGTTCGCTGATGCTCGTCCTCGACGCGCTGCACAACGACCTGGAGCACATGAAGGCCATGATCGACCCCACGTATGTGCCAGACACCTCCGGATGCAACTGCGCCGCATGCAACCCGGACGATCAGTCACAGTAAACCGATTAGGGGCATCCGCCCCCTCCCTCTTTTCCCACCTCTCAGTTTTTTTCCTACAATCCGAGTATAGAACGCCGTTAATTATTTATGAGAAATACGCATTGGACGTCCCGTCCAAATCTTGGATAATACATCCAATTAATTGGTGATCGAATGATTAGCGCAAAGGTACTCGCTATCGGATTAGCCATTATCGTTGTTGCGGGAGGGGCGGCTACCGCCATCGTTCTGACAGCAAACAATGACAAATCCAGCGACAACAATAGTGATAACTCCGATAAGGCAGTCATCAAGCCGGCAACATTAACACTTGCCAGCGAGACCCTGACTCCTAAACTCGAAGTATACGGTAATGTGAACGAAGACATGGTCATCGACCAGGCAGATGTCGATGCACTCCAGGCAGCCCTTGATGCTGTCAATACCAGCACTCTGAGCAAATATGCTGATGCCGACTATAACGGCGTTGTTGATGCAAACGACGTAACAAAGATCAACGCGATAATCAACGCTACTGCTGAGTCCCCTGTGCCCGTGAAACACCTCTGCCGTTTCACCAGTGGAGACTACTACAGAATCTCCAACGTGCCCGTTGACGCATTCGTTATGAGCGGTTCCGCGAACATGTTCATGATGATGAAATATCTGGGAATCAACAGTCAGATTAAGGGAATCACCTACAGTGGAAAAGTCGACAGCACCCTCTATTCCGAGTACCAGACTCTTTTCTCCGATTCAGCTACCAA
>JAEEGH010016668.1_pt1 | contig 15780 bp, 21 predicted proteins | sample 9134181 | NCBI WGS metagenome assembly JAEEGH01 (sample SAMN16246544, study PRJNA631951) | gut metagenome | biome: gut microbiome; feature: rumen; material: DP-attached | host: Bos | place: Iran: Karaj | collected 2018-10
TAAAGTGTCAGTTTGGATGGAAAAAGAAGGCATCCCAGTGCTTGTAGAGTACATTGCAGTTCGAGATGACAATGGACAATATATCGGCACAATGGAATGCGTTCAAAAAATGGATGAAGCAAAAAAGCATTTTGAAAAATTAGTCAAATAATGATAAAATTTGACTATGGAGGTGATGACTATGTTTATGACAGAAGATATAAGACCATCATCGGATTTAAGAAACCATTATAGCGAAATATCAAAGCAATGCCGTGAGCAACGTGAAGCTGTTATTATTACAGTTAACGGGAAAGGCGATACGGTTTCCATGAGCTATGATGATTATAAGCAGTTAAAAAGTGAGTTGCGTTTATATGAGCTTCTTGCGCAGTCTGAGGATGATGTCCGAAACGGTAGAGTTGAATCTATTGACGGAATGTTTGAAAGAATCAGAGAAAAGGTGAGGAGTATGAACGTCAATGAATAATTATGTCATTGAAAAAACAGATACATTCGAATCATCATTGTTAGAAATTGCATTTACGATAGCTAAAAATTTTGATGTGGACTCTATGGATAAGAGTTTGAAAAGTATAGAAGAACATATCAATCGATTATCTAATCCTTACATAGGAAGTGATAAGTTTGTGTCTTTATCAAGGTTAGGCTATAAGGTTTTAGTGATACCTCATAACTATGTAATATATACAATTGATGAGATGAGCAAAAAGGTTATTCTTAGACTTATCGTTGATGATAGGCAAGAATTGTATTCTGTACTCAGCAGATATTCATTACTTTAACTGAGAAGATAGAATGATTAACTATTCTAATAGCTACAAATTGCTCTAATGTTAACATCAAAGTTTTCCTCCATAGATATTTCTGCTCAAAGACAGATTATTCTAAATAGAGGTCACAGTCCTCTAGTTGAAGACCAGCCGCCTACCCGAAAATGGTAGCACCGGAATTAAGTCTATCAAAAGAGGATGTTAAAAAACAATCGAACATCAACATAATCTTAAAAGAAATTTTCCAGGCTTTTTATAAAGCATTCAGCAAATCTTTTATGTCCCTCAATAGAGAAATGAACTCCATCAGAACCCATTTCAATATTCCACTCGCTGGCATTGATGGCAGTGATGTTATATTGTTTTGCTAGTTCGAGGAATCGCTGGTTCATCTCTATGCAACAATTATGGTAACGCTGCATTTCTGGTTCAATTACTTTGATGTATGGTGGTGATATTAGGATGAACTGAGTTTTGCAGTTCTCTTTAACATAGCTTAGGATTCTATCAAGTTTTGTTACGGCTAGGTCTACGTTGGGATTGTAAGTTAGCAGGATGTCATTAGTGCCAAGCATCATAACAAAGATATCATATTCTGAAAGGTCTGATAGAAGGTTGGTGAAGTAGCCATACTCTACAGAGGGGAGCTGGCGTCCGTTCATTCCTGCCTCAATGACATCAAAGCGGTCTGCTAGGGCGTTGTGAACTATCGTTGCCCAGCGTTCATCCTCAGCATATCTGCCTCCAAGGAAATCCCTTGGATCATATCCATATGTATTTGAATCACCAAATAGAATTAGTTTTCTCATAGGGTTAACCTCATTTGATACCAAGTAACATTACCATGCACGGATTCACTTATACCTTCATTTACAAAACCAAACTTTGAATAGTAATTAATTAGCTTATCTTTACAGGTAAGAACTAGTCCAGATCTACCTTGACTTTTAGCATCTGTTATTGCCGCTTGTATTAGTTCTCCAGCATAACCATGGTTTCTATATGATGGAAGAGTATTAACACCAAATATCATCTGCCATTTACCGTCTTCGTTATGCATCTCAGCTTTCGCATACATTTCGTCGGTGAGATTTGGAATATCTGTGCAGAAACCATCAACAAAAGCTATAAGCTTATCATTATCAAACATGAGCCAGAAGTGATTAGTATAATGTTCTAAGCGTTCTTTAAATTCTTCAGCTGTAGCAGCCTCTGTAGGTGGAAAGCATTCTGATTCTACAGCTGCTATTGCAGCTAGATCATCTATAGTAGCAGTTCTGATTTGCATAGTTTCCCTCTTGTTTCTTATTTTTATACATAGAGAATATCTATTATTTATTGGATTTTCAAGGCTTCTGAGGTGTCCATTTTTTAACTACTCATATCAAATGTTGGCATAGCATCTATGACATCTTGCAGGGGAGACCAGGTCATTGGGTCAAAATCATCTTCTGATGGTTCAATGCGGTCGTCAGTGTCATTTTCGTCATCATTGGAATTAGGAATGTTTGAGTTTTTATGGTTGAGAGCTTCCTCGTTTGTGGCAGGAAGCTTTTGGAAGGCATCAGAATGCTGGAAGTCTTTTACGACTTCATTTAATGTATTGATAATAGCCTCCATTTTTTCGTCTGATTGCTTGTTTGAGTTATTGGCTTCTTCCTGAAGTTTCCTGACAGTATTAGCTAGCTGTTGGCTTATTGATTGGTTTGGCTCTGGGGTGGAAAAAGTGTTGGTTGTGATTGAATAAGATATGTTAATATTGATATCTTGCATAGCATTTACCTCACTAAAAAAGCACTTTCCCTTGGATTCAATCCATTGAAAAGTGCTATCCGTACAAACAATATATCGGCTTAGTGAATGTGTTTCATAACAAAAAGATTACCACGAATTTAAGGTTTTCTCAAAGCTCTTTAACTTGTCTTTATTGATTTTGCCATCAGCAATCATGCTTGAGACCCAAAGTTTAAGGGATTCTACAGTCATATCTATTTGTTCAAGCTGTTTTTCAATAGCAACAAAATCTTCAATTTCATCATCGGAAATAACACCATCTGCCGTAATATCGATAAGTCGTTCTTTTTGGTTATTAAGAGAGTTTAACGCAGAGAGCATGCCAAGGACTATTTCAGGCAGGGATGAAACCTTTACTTCAGGTACTGTTTCTTGTCCAATACGGCATTCATGTGTGCAGTAATAGTTGCATAAATCTTGGCGGTTATACGCATTAGCCAAGTCTACGACATCCTCTGGATATATGGATACTTTGCCTGTTTCAAGTTTTTCAAGTCTACTTTCAGTCATGCTACCAATTAATTCACTGGCCTGGGCTCTTGTTAATCCAGCATCTTCGCGAGCCTTGAAATATATGCTTTTATCTTCCTTGATTGATTTTCTTCCCATATTGATTTCCTCCCGTTTTTAATATTATAGCTATTTTGCTAAAAAAGAAAAATAGGACATATTCATTTGCGTAAGTGGAGATATATTTAGTCCTCATTCATTTATAAAATATAATCAAGAAATCCCAAAAGACAGTTTCAGAGGTGAGATAGATATGACGGTTCAAGAGAGAATTAGAAGATGCAAAGTACTATTGTTGATTGCTGAATATCCTAAATTTGCAAAAGAGATTGGGCTATCAGATGAATCAAAATATGTGGATAATCGTTCTAATACCGTGACTGTCCACAAGGAGCCGGACAAATAGAGTTAGTATTGAGGAATATATTTAAATGGAAAGATGAGGAATTGATTATGAATGGAAGAAGATTATACAAAAGCAATAACAAGAAAATCTGTGGTGTATGTGCAGGAATAGCTGAATACTTTGATATTGATCCAACTATAGTCAGATTGATATGGGCTGCCTTTACACTTGCTGGTGGAAGCGGAATTCTTATTTATATCGTTGCAGCTATAGTAATGGACGATGATCCAAATGGATATTGTTAGTGTGGGAGGATTGTAATATGTCATTTTTATTCTTTTTATTTTTTGTTTTGATATTTGGGAAATTGATTGGGTTTGCTTTTAGTGCAACCTGGGGACTATTTAAAGTATTAATGTATATAGTTTTCCTTCCTGTGATTTTAATTGGGATGGTATTTTGCGGACTACTATATTTAGCTTTTCCAATATTGATTGTTATTGGAATTGTTTCATTGATTGCAGGTTTTGCAGATTAGTGAAGATTGTATGGTAGTAAATTAAAATAGAAGTTTTAATAAAACAGGATTGATTGAATATAGTAACCTTTCCTTTAAAATGGATAAAGCAATTAGACTGGTTTCGGCTGGTCTTTTTGTGTTTTAGGCTTGAAAAATATTCTTATATGATTTGATATTTATAACTATAGTTAGCAACAACTAATCTAATGTGATATTATTAGTTAAGAGATAGATAAATAGTATAAGGTGCATAGATAGAATGGGGGATAGAATGAGTGTAACAATTATTATGAGCGTATGTATGATGCACGGGCTCTTTTTACTTTTGTTAGGTGGAGTCGGGTATATTCAGGATAAGAAATTTTTTTCTTCTGCGCCGAGAGAGGTTCTTAATGTAGTTCCAGAGACAAAGACTATGAGATTTGCGGGACAACATATTCTAGGGTGGATAATTATTTCACTAGCAGTAGTGCTTATGATTGCTGCTGTTATTATTGAGGGGTATTACGGTGTAATAAACGAATATAGCTTTTTACAACAGTTTCTTAGATTTATGCTGATGTTTTTGGGGTTAAAAGCTTTTGATATTGGCTTCTTTGATTGGTTCTTGCTATGCAATGCAGGTCTCAATTTTTTTCCACACTTTTATCCAGAAACAAAGCCTGTATTAAATAGGCAGTTATTTGGCTATAACTGGAAGACGCATTTACTTCACGTAATATGCATTATTCCATTTTCTGCACTTTTAGCTTGGATATGTTTATTGTTTTAATTAGGGTCAGGAGGATTAGTAATGGAAGATGCACTTATTAAAGCTGGTTTTTCACGGGTGAGGGCTGACCATCATGAAAGTAAGCCATGGATTACAGTAATTGCAGAAAAGTAGATTGAAAGAGAACAATGACAATACATGAATTTGGTAAGGAATATGACAGGAAGACTGGCTGGTCCAGTCTTTATTTTTGCAATTTTTTCATAATCTTTGGATATACTTACCTATGATTAATAAGAGGAGGGAAAGTTATGGAGTTTGAATTCTTATATGCTATACCACGTACAGAAGTATTAGACACTTTCTTTTTAACAATCAACAAGATTACAGGATCTTATGGGCAGCTTTGGGTAATCATTGCTGTGATTCTTCTGTTATTCAAGAAGACTAGAAAGATTGGTATAGCAGTTTTGGTTTCTTATGTGCTTGTGTTTGTCTTGGGTCAGTATGGACTAAAAAATATGTTTTCAAGAATGCGTCCGTGTCAGATAGATGAGACTTTTGAGCTTTTGGTTTCACGTCCATCCAGCTCATCATTCCCATCTACTCATTCAGCCTGGGCATTTGGTGGAGCGGTAGCTATTTTCTTAGGGAATAAGAAGGGTGGAGTAATTGCCTTGATTTGGGCGGCACTTATAGCCTTCAGCAGAATGTACTTATTCCTTCATTTCCCAACAGACGTATTAGCAGGAATTGTTTTTGGTGTGTTGATGGGTGTAGTTGCTACTAAACTGGTGGAGATTATTTCAAAGAAGATTAGTGCAGGAAAAGGATAATCTATGATGCTGAAAAAGAATTTGCAGAGACAGAAGAAGCGAGGCTCTAACATATATTATCGATAGATTTAAGTTCAAGTCATTTTATTTGAGTTCAATTTATGCTATAATTGAACTCAAATTATAGTGAATGAACAAATCGCAGGAGATTTCATCATGAGGAATTTTGATTATAAAAAACTGAGCCAGCAAACGTGGGATAATGACATCTTGCTTTTGTGCTCAAAAATTCATGAATGTAAGGGAAGGCAGGATTTATTTGTTCGTCAAAAGCCAACGCAATTAGATCGTCTAATGGAAATAGCAAGGATTCAAAGTACCGAGGCATCTAATAGCATTGAAGGAATAGTTACAACTAGTACAAGAATTAAACAGCTAGTAAACGATAAAACAACACCCAAGAACAGGGATGAGAAAGAAATTCTTGGTTATAGAGATGTTTTGAACACCATACACGAAAGTTATGAATATATAGATATATCTCCTAACCACATTTTACAGCTGCACAGAGATTTGCTAAAATATGCAGGTTTTACATATGGGGGCAGTTTCAAAAATACTCAGAACTATATTAAGGAAACGCGACCAGATGGAAGCGAAGTAATCAGATTTACACCAGTTCCACCATATGAGACGCCTAAAGCAATAGAAGATATTTGTAGGAGTTATGCAGAAACTGCTGCTCTAGAGATTGTAGATCCGTTGATATTAGTACCTGCCTTTATCTGCGATTTTCTATGTATACATCCATTTAACAATGGTAATGGTAGAATGAGTAGGTTATTAACATTGCTGTTGCTTTATAAAAATGGATATGCTGTTGGAAAATATATCAGTATAGAAAAGCAAATTGAAAAGACAAAAGATGTGTATTATGACGTTCTTCAGGAAATTGATTACGGCTGGCATGAAGAGAAAAATGATCCAACACCATTTATAAAATATATGTTACAGGTAGTACTTGCATCATATTTAGAATTTGAGGAGCGTGTTGGTGTGATGGATGATACAGGTGTAAAAAGTTCCTCATATGATGTTGTTAAGGTGTATGTAGAAAATAAAATTGGAAAATTTACTCCAGCGGATGTTTTAGCCAATTGTCCTGGCGTAGGTCGTACATCGGTGTTTAATGCGTTAAAAAAGCTAAATGAAGAAGGCTTTATAGATAAACACGGTGAAGGAAAAGGGTCATTCTATGTACAAAAGAGTGAATCTATTTGGTAAGTTCAAGCTCAAACAAAAGAGTTCAAATGTAATAGCATTTGAGCTCTTTTGTTTGATAATCTAGTTTAGTCAATTCTATTTTTGCGCCAATTTCTTGAATGCTTAACAGCTTCCTCCTTATCATTGGCTCTAGCATAAATATTTGTGGCAGCAATAGAAGCGTGACCCATTCGGTTTTGAAGAACTAAAATATCATGCTCAGACTTATAAAATTCCATGGCAAAGCTAGAGCGAAGCTTGTGTACGCTGATATCATTGCAGTGGAGCTACGCTCTAACATATTTCTTTAGCATCTGTTGAATCTGAAGCACCAAAAGTTTTTCGTTGTCAAGGGTAGTGAAGAGAGGAGAGTTACTATCGAATTTCCCTCCATGTATTTTCCTGGTACTGAGGTAATCCTGGATATATTCCTATGATTCATCGAAAAAATACACTTTTGGAGATGTTTTCCCACTTATTTTTTTAACTTTTTTTAAAGTAAGGACAAAGCATTCGTTTGCCGCATCTTTTTTGTATTGCAGGAGCAGAGGTGATGAATAAAAGTGTTGACCCTAACGATAAAATAAAAATTGGAGTAATAATAATCTAGCAATCATTAAAGTAATACCATAGGGGAATAACCCTATGGTATTATTTGATTATTTTGATAACACATTTTTTATAGTTTTAGATAGTTGCTCTTTGCTAGTTCCATCAGTAATCTGATTGAGAATAAGTGTAATTTTTTCGTTGAAACCATTTGATAAGGATGACTCTATGACTTTTTTTACCCAATCAATGTCTGCTAGCGATTTGTTTCCAAGATAGACTTGTTCAAATGCATATGTGGCACCTTCGCCAATAGCAGCAACAAAGCTACCAGCAATAACTGCGTTAAGTACGCTACCAGCAATATTGATGCCAGGGATGAGTTTTATTGCACTTATCGCACCTTTGGCGGCGGCACTGACAGTCCCCATTTCTATAATTGTATTTATAAATTCGTTACTTTTATCGTCTTTTTTTATTCCATAAATTGATGCAATTGCTTTTACTTCAGCCAATTCTGTTGGTGCTAGGAGTAATGCATCAGCAAATGGAATATTAGGAAGTGCACCAACAACTACACCGGCGGTAGTAGCGGTACCAATTACAGATTGGGATAATATACGTCTACGGGTTAATTTAAATTTATTAATATCATATGTAGCTGCCTTCTTGCCTTCGGGAAGGAGTTCATTAGTTTTATCAATTAATTCAGGAATACCATAAGGTGCTGCGAGAGAATCATCATTGATGACGTAAGGAGAAGCAACAATTGGAATAATATCTTTGAGATTCTCTGATACTTTCTTTTGTTTCTCAAAGATGGATGTAATCATCTGAATATTTTCTTCACGTTCTGGTACAGAGTATGATTTTGTTATGACAACTATGATTGGAACGGATTTCCACATACTAGTTGCTTTAGTTAAGCTCTTGATTGTTGAGTCAAATAATTTGCTAGATGTACCATCTACGCAAAACCATATAACATTTATGCTATGATCTTCTTCCGTAACACTTTGCTTAGACCATTTCTTAACATCTTGTATAATTTTTTGCTGTTTTAGGAATGATGGTTCAAAGCCAGCTGTGTCAACAAGACGTAATCCAATATTTTCGGCTGTAAAAGTTTGCAATTCTTTTGTAGTTCCTTCGGATCCTCTACCAGTTAGCGCATCATCGCTTCCAATAACTGAATTGATTAGCGTGGATTTACCAACACCTGAATTACCAATTACTAACACATTTCCGTATTCTTTTTCCATGGTTTTCCCCCTAAATATCGTTTATACGAATCAATTATAATACAAAACATAATCGGTTAGTTATATTTAATTATGTGCCCCAAGAATTATCTTGGGGCTGTGTCTTATATTAGATATGTTTTGTCGAATTAGTATGTGCATTTACGTATTTTTCTAATGGTTCATTAATATACTCTACACCATTACCAATTGGTGTATTATATGTTATTTTATCGCCATTTTTAAAGATAAACTCGTAATGTCTTATAGTGTCATCGTAAAAACAAGTACTATAGCTGGATTCAGAATTAACAATGTTAGACAATCGTTTAAATAATGTATTCTTTTCATCATCTTCTATTACGAATTCATGTTTTTCAGAAATTGCACCGTAGTTTTTATGATGTAAGACTTTGACAATATTCGACTCATCAATAGTAATATCTACAGAACCTACTTCTTTGTTGTGTCCTGCCATATATTCACCAATAGGAATGCAACCTGAATGATAAGTAAACCCTATAAGCTCGCTGCTAGGCCAGTCCTTTCTCCACCTTGGAACATATCCATATAAAGTAGTTCCTATTGGTAGAGTGATTTCCTGATCATCAAAAGCAATCTTGTGAATTGAACTATAAATATCATATTCATTACATCTATCAGAAATGCTATAAATTGTGCCATTTCTGCCTATTAGGTAACATCCTCTATCCATTTCGCGCATTACGTCCCTAGGGGCGCGGAAGACATGGTATTTTTTTTCGTCGTTAAGCACGCCCCATTCAACATCTTCGACTACATATTTTTTATTAAAGTCGATTTTTAGATTTGTATTATTATTCATGACTAAGTCACATCCTACCTTAGAACGTTATTTTTTTACGAATACTAAGTAGCTAAGAAATAGTATATACTAATAATACTTAGGCACAGTTATATGATTAGATACGTGAAAGATGTAGTGTAGCACTGTATCAAAGGTTTTGTGATGATTTGAGTGTATAGTAAGAACGGCAATCTTGATTGTGCTATATAGAAGGTTGAGATGTATAGCATAAGGTTGAAATCATAGCAAATACTGTATTATATAATTAAAAAAACCGAAAGAATAGGATGTTATAAAGAATTATAAGAATGCTATAAGATGTTTAATGAATATGCGTAATATGATTTAATAAGGTTGCGTTAAGTATGACAAATAACTAGACGCAAAAAAGCTCGGAAATACAATATACAGTATCTGAACTACGATAGTAGCACTGTATATTGTGGCATATAAATCTATCGGATAAATATTGACTGTTCTGTGATAAATAGACTTTACTTCTGGCGCCAATTTCTAGAATTCTTAACAGCTTCTTCCTTATCGCTAGCTTTGGCATATATATTAGTAGCCGCGATAGAAGCGTGGCCCATACGGTTTTGAAGGACCAGAATGTCATGCTCAGCCTTATAAAATTCCATAGCAAAGCTAGAGCGAAGCTTATGTACGCTGATATCATTGCGGTGGAGCGACGCTCTAACATATTTTTTCAACATCTGTTGAATTTGACGCACAGAGAGTCTGTCACCCTCAAGGGTAGTGAAGAGAGGAGAGTTGCTATCAAAATTTTCCCCATGGATTTCCCTTGATCTAAGATAATCCTGAATATATTCCTTTGATTCATCGGAAAAATACACTTTCGAAGGAGTTTTACCGCTTCTTTTTTTACCTTTTCTTAAAGTGAGGACGAAGCATTCGTTAGATTCATCCTGCATAAAATCATCATAAATAACCACGTCATTTACATTAAGAGCCTGTAATTCGGATATACGAAGTCCAGTGTCTAGAAATAAGAAAATGATGGCCAGATCACGTTTCTTATATTTCTCATGGAAAGCCAATTCTCGCTTAGAAAGCCCAGTTCCATATTGTATACAATCTAGAAGTTTCGCCTGTTCATCAAGATTTAGATAAGTTACAAAATCACTTTGCTCAATAGAAATTCCTTCAGATCCAGTAACCGGATTAAAATCTAGTTTTCGTTCTGTATTAATTAGGTAATTATATATTATGGAAACCGATGATCTACGACGTGCGCAGGTTCGCTCAGACAATTCTTGTTTATCCTTCATCCATGTTACAAACTTGTTGATGTCGTTTGGAGTTATTGTCTTAAGATCATCTATAGTAAGTTCTGAAGTTTTCTTTTCTGGGAAATAAGGCATAAAGTTTACAGTATACTCAAAGAAATACAGTAAATCCCTTGCATAATTAAGCTTAGTCAATATGGCTTTATCGTGAGAACCAAAATCAAAGTACCCATGTATGCATTCAGGTAATTGTGCCTTTATTTCTTCAAGTTTATCTATATTTGATTTAGGTTTTGTATTGCCGTGTTGATTCATATGGATTCTCCCAAATAGCTTTTTTAATAGATTCTAAGGACATTTTAAATTATCCATATCATAATTGCAAATATAACTTAAATTATACGCATAGATAGAAGGCTTAATATAATGCCCCATTCTTTATAATTTGCCATTCTTATAGTCCAAGCTCCTTCTCTAAATCGTCAGCTGAGATTGTGCCTTCATCTTTGATTGAAATTTTCGCTTCATTTAATTTAGTTAGAAGTTGAAGTTTTGCTTTGAGATTATCTAACTCATCAAGTTCTTTCATATCAAATAGATGATGATTTTTCATCATCTTTTTATGCCATTTTTTATTCATGGAGCTCTAAAGGTAATCCGTCTGGATCAAAGAAGAACGTCATTTTCTTATTTGTAAATTCATCGGTTCTGATTGGTTCGCATTCGATGCCAAGTTCATTCAGTTCTGTTACTACTCTCTCTATTTTAGCTACTTTAAAAGCTAGATGTCTAAGTCCACATGCTTCTGGAAAAGAAGGTCTTTTTGGCGGATTTTGGGGAGCGAAAATCTCAAGCTCTGTTGTATCGTCTACTTTTAGATCAAGCTTCCAATCTCCCTTTTGAGGCCTGTAGTTTTCACGTATTACTTCAAAGCTAAGCTTATTAACGTAGAAATCCTTTGATTTTTCATAATCAGATACGATGATAGCTATGTGATGAATTGTAGATAGATTCATATGTTATTCCTCGTTGTTTAAGCTATTTATTAATGCTGCAAAGTCTTCGAGATGGCACGGACATGCGGTGTCTGTGCAAGTACAAAATAATTCTCTATTGCGATTAGTTTAGCACTTGTGGTTGTTTTTTACCAATAATAATGTAGACATAAAAATATATGCCTCTATTTCAAAAACTACCGATTCATTGCAATCCACACACTGATATGGACCTTTTTTCAAATCTTTTCCAGTTCTGCCAGCGAAATATAATGCTTCACCATGAATTCTTTCGGAGCATTATCCTGAAGCATCTTCATATGTTCTTCATTCCATGCTGCAAGCTGTGTCTCATTCATTGCAGCTCCAACACCTCGGCACGCACGCATACGGCCATGCCAGCTTTCTCTGGAAAATGGAACATCAACACGAAATTCCATACGCTTTTTGATATCAAAATATGGTAACAGCTCATCTGGAACATACACCGGCTTCACAGTATCTCCGTAACTTGACCAGTTTGGATTGTGCTTTAAAATAATCTCCTCGCTTTGTCCAGCAATAGCATCTTCATAAGGTAACCAACCCATATACAAAATTAAAAATTCTCCACCTGGTTTTAACATCCTGGCAAACTTAGGTGCTATTACCTCAGCATTCAAATACCATATACACTGGCAAGCAGTAATCACATCAAAGGTTCCATCCGAAAACTCTACATCCTCTGCCGGACATGCAAAGAAATTTATATCCATGCCAGCCTCAGAAGCAAGTTTTTTTGCCTGAAAAATCTGGTTTTCCGCAATATCTGTTCCAGTCCATTTTGCCCCATAGGAATACATATTTCGCGGGAGCACCCCAGTGCCCGTTCCGATGTCTAAAACACGCTGCCCATCCTTACAAAGTCCTAAATCTAATATGGTCTGATAGAACTCCTTCGGATAGATGTCTCTGTATTTTGCATAATCCTCTGAAGTGTTTCCCCAATCAAAGGCTTTTCCGTTGTCAATATCTTTGATAATCATATGCACCCCCTATATTATTTCCATGGTCTGACTCCATCAATCCAGCCCTGTTCTTTCCAATATTTGAAATCTGTGTACTCAGGATTGTCTTTACCTAAGCCTGTCTGCAGCATTCTAACAACATAGAACTTTGCTTTTGTTGACAGTGTTGCATGGGCTGGCTTGGAATAATCAATAGATAGCATCTTTTGTGCCAAGGTGGTCAGTTTATTTGTCATTTCATCGCGTTTTTTCTCAGGCAGTCTATCCCAAACAATATCTCCCATCAGTTTGAATTTACACGTTCGAATATAGCTGATACCCCACCAGGATAGGCTATCCTTAATATCCTTTATAGTTGATGAGGCTCCACCTCCAAGGCATTGGGTTATTATAACCGCCCTTTTACCAAACATTTCCTTTGCTGGGCGATGTGGCATCCATCTGTATCCAAAGTGATCCAACAATGCTTTCATCGCGCCGGTTGTGTGGTAAACATAGACTGGCGAAGTGAACACCAAAAGATCTGCCTCCAGCATTGCCTTCTCTATCTTCTGCACCGTCGAGTAGTCCATACAGAGTTCTTGTTTAGTCAAAAAACAGGAAGTACAGCCAGTACAAAATCCTGGTCCATCCTTTGGAAGATAGAATTCTGTTATCTCCGCACTATTTCGAAATGACTCAAGGAAAATTTCCTTGAGCCTATAAGTAACACCTTTCTTCTCTGCTCCATTGATTACTGTAATTTTCATTGCTCACCCCATCTAAAATCCATTTATAAGTTATGGTGAATTATACTCGATTGCGGTACTTAAAACAACAAATGCTACAAAGAGGTAATTTTCTGTTCATTCTTTGGTAAAATCACACGCATTCCATGTTCCTGAAGTGCTAGGTTTTGCAATAAATAAAGCAACAGCAGCTATTCCAATATAATGAAATACGTATAACCCAAAGCTTTTTGAGCTCATCCACCTTGTAAAGCCCGTTTCAAAATCAACGAATCTGGCAAATCCACTAAGCAAAGCAAGTGAGCCAAACCATGCAAAAGCATTATCAAGCAACCCTCTATTGATTGGAGCATCTGCATAATTCTGCCCGAAGTAGGAAATAACAAATGCCGATGCAAGTCCCAACCCGATAACTAAAATAATCGGAAAAGCTTTTTGCATTCTCTCCATTACTTCCTCATGTGAAAAAATGAAATAACCCGCCAAAAACATCACGCCATATAATCCAAATCTATAAACAATTACGACAGGTGTGTTCAAAATTTGAGCTGCGCCCCAGACTAAAATAGTCATGGCAAAGATTACAGGGATATTAGCTCTCTCGCCTAATTTCCACAAACGGTCACCATCAATCCTTCTGATTGGAACCAGCATTATCGAGGAAATCCATAGTAACTGTAAAAACCAAAGAGGTCCTGATCCACTAAGTGCCATTATCATGTATACTACTATGCTCGGAACTCCTTGCAAATTTTGAAAAGCATCACTCATTGACATGCTCAAATAACCCTGAATAAACCAGAATACAAATAAGCTTACAGTTGAAGGCACTAACAATTTAGTTGTTCTGGATTTTATAAACTCTTTTTCAGAGTGAGTATCCATATACAACCTGCTACTTATACCTGCCACAATAAATAAAAGTGACATGAACCAGGGATAAACCAAGTACAGGAATACATCATAGTACTGGGTCTTAAGACTGGTTATCTTTCCAAGACCTCCAAGTATTCCCTCTCCGTTATACATATATAAAACATGATAGATAACAACTAAAATCTGAGTAAACCATCTAATGTTATCAATATAATGCCTTCGCACATGGACCACCTCCATCTTTACTATCAAAAGCATAACAGATATCAAAAAACAGACCCTCTACTGCACTGATATAGTCTAGATTTACACTGATTTGACAGCTATACCACTTTCAACAACCTCATCATTGGCATTCACGCTATCCTGCTCGTTCCCTATCTCTGTTAGATTATTGAGCCATCGCTCTTTCTTTAACCAGAAATGGAAGATTGTAATCTTTATCACGTCCAAAAGCTTTACGCTCAGATACATCTGTACAGGGCCGATATTTGTAAACTTAGCCAGTGCGAAAAGCATTGGAAGCATAATTACTATGGTGATGCTGGCGTCTGCATAGGCTCCCATCTTTGTGTCGCCACCAGCTCTTGCAACGGCCTGTTGTGCATTAATAAGTACCCATGCTGGCATAAAGAATGACATCATAATAACCATGCTACGACAGATTGCTATTGCGTTTACACTTAGCTTACCAAAAACAATAGGAATAATAGTTGTTGTGCCAAATCCTACAAATGTCATGGCAACTCCAAAAGTAACCGCTCCTGATAAAAGCCAGTTCTTCTGTCTTCGGGCTTCCTCCAGATTTCCTTGGCCAAGCGTTCTTCCAATAATTACGCTTGTTGCAGAATAGATTCCACCAAAGGCAACAAAGAAAAGATTGGCAATGGCAAAGCTTGATGCCATACCCGATACAACATCTGCACCACCACGACCATTGTAAATGGCTGTTGTAACTGTCTCTGAAAGAACCCAGGTCATTTCGCAGAACAGCATTAATGAACCCTTCTTAATAATCTCTTTGAATAGAGTAGTATCAATTCTGTATTTACTGCCAAAACGAACTGCAAAGTCCGGATTCTTTAACACATAGACAACTGCAAAGATTACAAACTCCACTGTTCTTGCTATAACTGTCGCGTAGGCTGCTCCCCTTACTCCAAGTGCTGGGAAACCAAAGTGTCCATAGATTAACAAGTAATTAAAGATTGTATTGATAAGTGTTGCTACGATTGTTACATAAAGTGGTATCCTTACCTCTCCCATATCTCGCAATGAGCTGGCAATACATACTGAACAGGTGAATGGAACACCTATTATAGCCATGATTTTAATGTAGCGTACAGCCTCATCCAGGATTAATCCCGCCTGGGTATTTCCTATCAGCATAAGTGATAGTACTGCTCTTGGGAATACAACACACACAAGCAAGTATGGTACAAATGCCAATAGTCCAATTAACAGCTTAAACATGAATGCCTGTTGCATTCCCTTTTTATCCTGTGCACCATAAAACTGCGTAAGGAATATGCCGCCAGACATGCAGATAGTATTAGTAAAAATCATAAACACAAACATAACCTGTCCAGCAACATTTACACCAGACATGGAAAGATC
>JAEEGH010016677.1_pt1 | contig 15772 bp, 13 predicted proteins | sample 9134181 | NCBI WGS metagenome assembly JAEEGH01 (sample SAMN16246544, study PRJNA631951) | gut metagenome | biome: gut microbiome; feature: rumen; material: DP-attached | host: Bos | place: Iran: Karaj | collected 2018-10
CTGCCACCCGGCTGGACTATGGCGCTAACGCCGAAGCGGGCTGCCATGGCGACGCTGTCCCCGAACGGGAAGAAGCCGTCGGAGCCCAGTACGATTCCGGCCTTGGTCACGTCACCGCCCTTTGCGGAATATGTATCCTGCGCCTGCCTGAGGGCGATTTCGGCAGATCCGACGCGGTTCATCTGGCCAGCGCCCACACCGAGGGTCGCTCCGTCCTTGACCACGACTATGGCGTTGGACTTGACGTGCTTAACTATCCTCCAGGCGAACTGGAGGTCGGTCATCTGCCCGTCGGTGGGGACCGCCTTGGTGACGCACATCTCCCTGTCGAGCAGCTTGGTGGTGGTATCCTGGTCCTGTACGAGCATTCCGCCGTTCACGGAGACGTACTGCTTGCGCTGCACGTTGTCCGGGGTCATGTCCACCTTCAGGAGTCTCAGGTTCTTCTTCGTGCAGAGTATCTCGAGCGCTTCGGGCGTGAAGGACGGCGCCATGATGATCTCCAGGAAGATGGGCTTCATCAGGGCCGCTGCTTCAGCGTTTATCTCGCAGTTTGTGGCGACGATTCCCCCGAAGATGCTGACCGTGTCCGCATCGTATGCCTTGGTCCACGCGTCCACGACGTCCTTGCCTATTGCCGCGCCGCAGGGATTCATATGCTTGAGTCCCACGCAGAACGGGGTCCCGGCGAACTCGCGGACGATGTTCAGGGCTGCGTTGGCATCCTGTATGTTATTGTAGGACAGCTCCTTGCCATTCAGCTGAACGGCACCGGCCAGGGAGAACGGGACCGACTCCGGGGCCGCGTAGAACTTCGCTTCCTGATGGGGGTTCTCGCCGTAGCGAAGGCCCTGCTTAAGGTCGTACTCCAGGAAGAGTTTCTCGTTCAGGCCGGCCTGGGCGCGCATATAGGTAGCGATGCATGCATCGTACTCGGCGGTATGTGTGTAGGCCTTGGCGGAGAGCTTGAGGCGGGTTTCGTCTGAAGTCTTACCGTTTGTGCGGAGCTCTTCCAGGACCTTGTCGTAGTCAGAAGGATCGCAGACTATAGTAACGTCCTTCCAGTTCTTTGCTGCGCTGCGAACCATCGAAGGACCTCCGATATCGATATTCTCAATAGCATCTTCAAGCGTAACGCCTTCCTTAGCGATAGTCTGACGGAAAGGATAAAGGTTTACGCAGACCAGTTCGATAGTCTCTATTCCATTCTCCTTCAGGGTCTCCATATGGGCAGGGACGTCCCTGCGGGCAAGGATACCGCCGTGGACCTTGGGATGGAGGGTCTTAACCCTTCCGTCGCATATCTCCGGGAAACCGGTAACCTCGCTGATTCCGATAGTCTTTACTCCCTCGGACTCCAGCAGTTTCTGAGTTCCGCCGGTGGCTATGATTTCCCATCCAAGGTCTACCAGACCCTTCACAAACGGCACGAGGCCGCTCTTGTCGCTAACACTTACTAACGCTCGCATAATAGTTTGTTTATGGTTTCAATATAAAGTTCATGTTCGATTTTCTGCCCGATACGGTGGACTTCCTCGGGGTCTGACCCCTCGTAGGGGAAGGCCCGCTGGGCTATTATCTTTCCTCCGTCGAGGTCGGCGTTGACCCAGTGGATCGAGATGCCGTAGACTTTGACCCCATAGGCGACCGCCTGCTCTACCGCGTGGGCTCCCTTGAAGGCCGGAAGGAGCGAAGGGTGAATGTTGATTATCTTCCCTTCGTAGGCCTTAAGGAGTACATCTCCTACTATTCTCATATAACCGGCGAGGCAGATAAGTTCCACCCCTTTGGCATCGAGGATCTTAACTATTTCTTTTTCATAGTCCGCCTTGGAAGCATAGGAGTGAGGATCGAAGACAAAAGTCTCAACGCCTAACTCCTTTGCGCGGTCGATTACCGCTGCCCCGGGCTTGTCGCAGACCATCACCGCTACCCGAGCGTCGAGAACGCCCGCGGCGCAGGCCTTGGCGATAGCCACGAAATTGGTCCCGGTACCGCTTGCGAAAACTGCTAGATTACGCATACGCCTTCTTTGTCCGTTACTTTTCCTATGACAGAAGCTTTTTCTCCGCAGGCCTCGAGTATTTCAATGGCCTTGGGAGCCTCGGAGGCATCCATTACAGCTATCATACCGATACCCATATTGAAGATGTTGAACATCTCGCGATGAGGGACTCCGCCCCACTTCTCGAGCATCTTGAAGACGGGAAGGATCTCCCAGCTGCCTTCGCGAATCTCCAGGCCCTGGCCCTTTTGGAGCACGCGCGGGATGTTCTCATCGAAGCCGCCTCCGGTGATGTGGCAGATGCCGTGGACATCGCACTCGCGGATAACCTTAAGCATCTGCTTTACGTATATCTTGGTAGGAGTAAGAAGCACTTCTCCGAGCTTGCGTCCGCCGAACTCCGGAATTGCATCAGTGTACTTAAGTCCGGCATCGGCAACTATCTTTCGTACGAGGCTGAAGCCGTTGGAATGTACTCCAGTAGAAGCAACGCCTACCAGTACATCTCCTACTTTTACTTTTGATCCATCGATAAGTTTAGATTTCTCTACTACGCCTGTAGTATAACCGGCTATGTCGTACTCTCCGTCGGCATACATACCCGGCATCTCGGCGGTCTCGCCACCTACCAGAGCGCAGCCAGCCTGGCGGCAACCTTCCGCGACGCCAGCTACGATAGCCTCAACCTTAGCGGGGATGTTGTGGCCCAGCGCAACGTAGTCGAGGAAGAAAAGCGGCTCGGCGCCCTGGGCGAGGACATCGTTGACACACATCGCTACCGCGTCGATTCCTATAGTATCGTGTTTGTCCATCGCAAACGCGATCTTGAGCTTTGTCCCTACTCCGTCGGTTCCGCTTACGAGGACTGGCTCCTTTACGTTCAGTGCGGAGAGGTCGAACATTCCGCCGAACGAGCCTATATTGCCCATCGAACCGAGCCTGGAGGTCGAAGCTACGTGTTGCTTGATTCGCCTTACTACTTCATATCCGGCCTCGAGATTCACGCCGGACTCTTCGTATGATTTTGCCATAGTTGTTTAGTCTTCGCTGTTTTGATCGTCGTACAATAAGGTAGGATATTCGCCGGTAAAGCAGGCCTGGCAGGGATCCGCGCATCCAAAGCACGAGTCGCGGGTCGATTCCGGGCTGAGGTAGCCCAGCGAGTCGGCCCCAATCATCTTACATGCCTCTTCGAGGCCGCGGGTCGAACAGAGCAACTCCTCGCGGGTGGAGGTGTCGACTCCGTAGTGGCAGGGGAAGCGCATCATCGGGCTGGCGATACGGACATGGACCTCGGTCGCGCCGGCATCGCGCAGCAGCTTCACTATCTTGAGGGAGGTTGTTCCGCGCACGATCGAATCGTCTACGAGCACTACCCTCTTGCCGCCCACGATGCTGTGGACAGGGGAAAGTTTCATCTTCACACCGAGTTCGCGCATCGACTGGACGGGCTGGATAAACGTACGGCCTACGTATTTGTGTTTGACAAGGCCCATCTCATACGGGATACCGCTGCCTTCGGCATAGCCCATCGCGGCGCTCGAGCCCGATTCGGGGACACCTACAACCACGTCGGCCTCAACCGGGCATTCGCGGGCAAGGCGACGGCCGGCCTCCTTACGGTACATATGGACATTGCAGCCGTCTATATCGCTGTCCGGGCGGGCGAAGTAGATGTATTCCATCGCGCACATACGGTGACGGCTGTAGCGGGAGTAGCTGGTAGAACGGATGCCGTGGGCATCGAGCGAAAGGATCTCGCCCGGCTCGATGTCGCGAATGAACTTCGCGCCCATAATCTCGAACGCGCAGGATTCGCTGCTCACTACATAGCCTCCGTCGAGCTCGCCCAGACACAGGGGTTTGATCCCGTGTTTGTCGCGGCAGGCATAGATACGGCTGGGAGTCATAATGATGAAGGCAAAACCACCCTCCATCATATTGAGCGCCTTGATAAGATTGATGATTCTGTCTTCTCCTGCTGTTTTCTTGATAAGGTGGGCCAGGATTTCGCTGTGCATACCTGTCTGGAAGATAACACCTCGCCTTTCCAGATAGTCTGCTATCTGCCTGGCGTTGACAACGTTACCGTCTGAGGCTACTGCGAAGTCTCCCCCGCGGTGGTGGAAGAACAGAGGTTCTACATTCTCGATTCCTCCCTGGGCATCGTTGGCGTATTTGACGCTTCCGATTCCCATCTCTCCGGGCATATGGGACAATTCCCCATTGGTAAAGATCTCGCTCAGAAGACCCAGTCCGCGGTGACGGTAATACTTTCCGGACTCGTCAAAGGTAGCGATTCCGCCTCCTTCCTGTCCGCGATGCTGAAGGTTGTGCAGACCGTAATAGATCCGCGTTGCGGCGTCTTTGACGCCATATACTGCCAAAACTCCCATTTATTGTAAGGATTCTAATCTTTCAAGTACTTGTGTGTATGCGGGAATTACGTCTCCGAGGTCCAGACGGAAACGGTCTTTGTCCAGCCTTTCCTGGGTCTGTTCATCCCAGAGGCGGCAGGTATCAGGGCTGATTTCGTCGGAAATGATAATCTCGCCCGTATCTGAAGCGCGGCCGAACTCTATCTTACAGTCTACGAGCTCGATTCCGGCTTTGTGGAAAAGCTCGGTAAGCAGGCTGCCGGCCTTACGCGCCATCACCAACATTTTGTCCAGGTCTTCGTAGGTAGCAAGACTGAGGGCTACAGCCTGATCCCTGTTGACCAGAGGATCGCCCAGTTCATCGTTGTTGTAACACAGGTCCACTACGGTATTGACGGGCTTGAAACCGTCTTCCACGCCCAACTTCGCAGCAAGGGTACCGGCCATCCGGTTGTGGACCACCACCTCGAGAGGGATAATTTCGATCTTGCGGCAGAGCTGCTCGCGGTCGTCTACCCTCTCGATAAAGTGTGTGCTGACTCCGCACTCGTTCAGATAACCGAGAAGAATAGAGGATATTTTGTTTGCCAGGATGCCCTTTCCCTTGAGGCGGGCCCTCTTGACTCCATTGTAGGCGACGACTACATCGTTGAAGTGGAACAACACCTGATTAGGATCGTCTACTGCGTAGATACGCTTTTCGTTTCCTTCAAAAATAAGGTCTTTTTTCATCGGTCTTTTCTGAAATAATGGACTGCGTTTTCAAATATGGGCTGACGGCGTTCGCCGCTGATGTTCTTGAAGAGGCCTTCCTCGTAGCGTTCGGAGTGGCCCATCTTTCCTAGGATGTGGCCGTCCGGGCTGAGGATACCCTCGATGTCGTAGTACGATCCGTTAGGATTGTCCAGATAGCGGAAGGCTACCTGGCCGCGGGCAAACAGTTCCCGAGCGAGCTCCTCCCCTACTACGAACTTTCCTTCGCCGTGGGAGAAAGGAATGCTGTGTGTGTCTCCTATCTTCATCCCGGCGAGCCAGGGCGAGTTGGTAGAAGCAACTGTAGTACGGGCTATAAGGGAGATATGTCGGTTGATATCGTTCTTGAAGAGGGTCGGAGAGTCCGGGGTCACGCTGCCGGCCTTTCCGTACGGGAGCAGGCCGCTCTTGATAAGGGCCTGGAAGCCGTTGCAGATACCGAGGATAAGGCCTCCGCGCTTCTGAAGGGACTCAATCGCGGCGCTTACGCGCTCGTTGCAGATGACGCTGGCGATGAACTTGCCGCTGCCGTCAGGCTCGTCGCCCGAGGAGAAGCCGCCGCAGAAAGCGAGGATATGGGATTCCTCTATCCTTCGGCTGAGTTCTTCGATAGATTCGAGGACTTCCTGGCCGCTGAGGTTACGGAATATAAACGGACGAACCTCCGCGCCGGCCTTACGGAACGCCTTTGCCGTATCATAATCGCAATTCGTTCCCGGGAACACGGGCATACATACCACGGGGTGATCCGTTGGATCACCCGGGTATGCCGTGGTTTCATTGACTGTGGGGCGTACCCCCCAGACCCCCTGCGTCGCTTCGCTCCTTAAGTCCCCCGCATCGAGCGTGCTACTCTTGGCCCCAGCACCAACACTTAACTGACCGGGCATCTTCTCCACTCGCGGCGGGTAGAGCTTGAAATAGCGACCTTCATAGGCCTCCTCCAGCTTCTCGAGCTTGAGGCACTCGCCGTTAATGCAGATTCCGGCGGCAGTGACCTCGCCGAGCAGCGAAGCGCCCTCGAGCGGGCAGACAGACTCCAGAAGGACCGAGCCATAGCCCAGCGAGAACAGCTCGTCCTCGGGCAGGTCGACCTTGACTCCGAGCCCATTGCCCATAGCCATCTTTACCAGGCCCTCGGCAATTCCGCCGTAGCCCAGCGACCAGGCCGATACGACTCGGCCGGCCTTGACCTGCTCGCGCAGCCAGCTCCAGTTCTTTTTGAGCTGGTCTGTATCGGGCATATAATCGGCCTTGGGGCTGTGTTTGAGAAGGTAGATCTTGTTTCCCGCTTTCTTGAACGGGGTAGATATGACGTCCCTGACGTCTACGGTTGTGATTCCGAAGGCGACGAGGGTCGGAGGGACGTGGATGTGTTCGAAGGTGCCGCTCATCGAGTCTTTTCCACCGATGGACGGCAGGCCGAGGGCAGCCTGCATCTTAAGCGCGCCGAGAAGGGCGCTGAGGGGCTTGCCCCAGGTGTGGGGGTCGGAGGTCATGCGCTCGAAGTATTCCTGGTAGGAGAAGCGCATCCGGCTCCAGTCGGCTCCGGCGGCTGCGACCTTTGTACAGGCCTCAACGACGGCATAGGCCGCGCTGTGGTACGGGCTCCAGAGAGCGAGGTCGGGGTTGAAGCCGAAGGCCATTATGCTGGCGGTATTGGTCACCCCGGCGACCGGGATTTTCTGGACCGAGACCTGGGTCTCGCTGGCCTGGCGGGCTCCGCCGTAAGGCATCAGAACTGTCGAGCGGCCGATTGTGGAATCGAACATCTCTACGAGGCCCTTTTGGGAGGCGACGTTGGGCGAGGCCATCACGGCCGTCATTCTTTCCTCCAGCGAGCTGCCGGCGGGTTTGCGGACGAAGGGGTTGCGGTTTTCGACCGCAGAGATAGCGGCCTTCGAATAGTGGCGAGCGCCGGCGCTGTCGATAAAAGCGCGGGTGAGGTCGCAGACTTTGTCGCCGTGGAAGAACATTCTCATACGGCCGGAGTCGGTAACGTCTGCGACGTGGGTCACCTGGACGTTGTCTGCCGCACAGAGCTCCATAAAGCGCTCTTTATCGGCCGCTTCGATAACGACTGCCATTCGCTCCTGGGACTCGCTGATCGCGAGCTCTGTGGCATTGAGGCCGGAATATTTGACGGGGACACGGTCGAGGTAGATATCGAGGCCGGCTGCGAGCTCGCCTATGGCTACGCTCACGCCGCCCGCGCCGAAGTCGTTGGATTTCTTGATGAGGCTGGTTACCTCCGGACGGCGGAAGAGGCGCTGGAGCTGGCGCTCCTCGGGGGCGTTTCCTTTCTGGACCTCCGAACCGCAGGTTTCGAGCGAGGCTTCGGTATGCTGCTTGGAAGAGCCGGTTGCGCCGCCTATTCCGTCGCGGCCGGTACGTCCGCCCAGCAGGAGGATCACATCCCCCGCGACGGGACTCTCGCGGCGCACGTTGTCTGCCTTGACTGCGCCTACTACCGCACCGATTTCCATACGCTTCGCGGTATAGCCGTCGGAATATATCTCCCTGACGAGAGTTGTTGCGAGGCCGATCTGGTTTCCGTAGCTGGAATAGCCGCCCGCGGCCTTGCGGGATATCATTCGCTGAGGGAGTTTGCCGGGGATAGTGTCAGAGACCTTGGCGGTAATGTCGCCCGCTCCCGTAACGCGCATCGCCTGATAGACGTACGAACGGCCGGAAAGAGGGTCGCGGATAGCGCCGCCGAGGCAGGTCGCCGCGCCGCCGAAAGGCTCGATCTCCGTAGGATGGTTATGGGTCTCGTTCTTGAACATAAGAAGCCACCTTTCCGACTGGCCGTCTACATCTACATTGATATAGATACTGCAGGCGTTGTTCTCCTCGCTCTGCTCCTGATCGTCAAGGATACCCTTCGATTTCAGCCAGCGTGCGCCGATGGTTGCGAGTTCCATCAGGCAGAGAGGCTTCTTTTCGCGGCCGAGCTCGCTTCTCATATTATTAAATAGGTGTAGCGAGTCCTGGAGTTCGCCCTTCAGGAAGGAGTCGTCGATAGTGATTTCCTGAATCTCGGTCGTAAAGGTTGTGTGGCGGCAATGGTCGCTCCAATAAGTATCGAGAATACGCAGCTCGGTTTCCGACGGATCGCGGCCTTCCTTTTTGAAGTAATTGACTACTTCAGCCAGGTCGTCCGCATTCATCGCGAGACCTTTTTCCTTACAGAAGGCTCCGTATTCTTCCGGCGACATTTTGCAGAAACCTGAGAGATCCTCTATCGGCTTTATGTCTGCCTTCTCGCTCTCGCGGATTACCGAGAGATCTTTTTTGCGGGATTCTACAGGGTTGATGTAGTATGCTTCTATTCGCTTAAGTGTTTGCTCCGAGGTTTCCGGAGGGAATACCAGCAGGCGCGAGCTTTTGATACGGATATCGGCTTTAGGATCTATCAGGTGTACGCAGTCTTCCGCAGAAGAGGCGCACTGATCGAACTGACCGGGCAGATACTCTACCGCCAGATACTTGCAGTCCAGCGGGTAGGAGTCTGTAACCAGATCGGTTACCTTTTCGCCGAAAACCGAATAACGGCTCTTTTCCAGAAGTTCAGGAGTAAAGCCGAAAAGGTCGTACACTTTTACGAGCCGCAGCGAACTTAGCTGCAGGGAGAGGTTCTCATTGAAATCGTGGAGCAGGCTCTGGGACTCGACGCGGAAACCATCCCTCTTCTCCACAAAAATTCTTTTGGGGCTTTCCATTCAAAAAAATTTGCCCACCGCTGCGTAGGTGCAAGGTGGGCGTAAGTTTAGATGACAGTGTTCAAGACTTTCTGACTCTGCTGCTCGCGGAACTCCTGGAGTTTCTCAGCGAGCGCGGAGTCGGCCAGCGCAAGGATGGAGACTGCGTAGAGCGCAGCGTTCTTCGACCCGTCTATCGCCATCGTCGCTACCGGGATTCCGGAGGGCATCTGGACGATAGATAACAAGGAGTCCAGCCCACCCAGGGCTTTACTCTTTACGGGGATGCCTATGACGGGGAGGGTTGTCAGTGCAGCTATCACACCGGGGAGGTGAGCCGCTCCGCCCGCGCCTGCGATTACTATCTCGCAGCCCTTATCCTTAAGGGACGAGACGTATTCGGCAAGGGGGCCGGGATTGCGGTGGGCGCTGAGCACCCTCTTTTCATAGGAGATTCCGAAGGCTTCCAGGGTCTCGCAGCAAGGGGCCATTACGTCCCAGTCGCTTGCGCTTCCCATTATGACTGCTACTTTCATTTCTGGAAGAAAAGCTTTGAAAGGGTCATAGGTTCGATGTACTTGCCATCCTTATATACGCGCATATTTCCGGATGCGATCTCATCAATCAGCATAACCTTACCTTCTGCATCGTATCCGAACTCGAACTTGATGTCGTACAGGACAAGGCCTTTGCTGAGCATATCGTCCGCGACTACCTTAGTAATCTTGCGGGTCATCTCGGCGATGTCGTCGTACTGCTGCTCGGTCATAATTCCGAGGACCTTGAGGCCTTCCTTAGTTACGAGGGGATCGCCCTTTGCATCGTTCTTGAAGGTCATCTCTACATACGAAGGAAGATCAGCGCCTTCCTCGATGTACTCGCCATAGCGGCGGATGAAGCTTCCGACCGCTTTGTTGCGGCAGATTACCTCAAGACCGTGTCCAAAAACCTTTGCGGGGAGAACCGTCATAGTAGTATCGTCCAGATTGGCGGATACGTAGTGTGTACGGATACCTGCAGCATTGAGTTTCTCGAAGAAGTAAATCGACATTCTGAGGTTTACATCTCCCACACCTTCGATAGTGAGACCTACAGAATTCTCGCCGGGATCGAAAACACCGTCTTTGCCGGTGCAGTCGTCTTTGAATTTGAGAAGATAGTTGCCGTCTTCAAGAGCGAAGACATCTTTGGTTTTACCGGAATAAACTTTTCTCATATAAGTAAGAACAATAACCTTCTAACTAACTTTCAAATGGATTTGTAAATTTAGGAAAAAACTAAGACTCCTACAACTCTGCGCGAGATTTAGTTTTGCACATTTTTGTGTTAATAAAATTTTTTAAGAAAATATTAAAGATGATTTGCACATATGAGAATTGGATTATAACTTTGTTTGTAACATTTCTGCAATGAAATCTAGCGAAAGAAAAACCGGAACAGTCGTTCGAGGTATCCGCTGCCCCATCATCCGCCAGGGAGATCATCTGGCAGACACAATCTTAGAAAGTTTACTTAGCGCCGCGCGCGACCGCGATGAAGGGTTCTCCCTCCGCGACCGTGATGTCGTTGCGATTACAGAGTCCGTAGTTGCTAGAGCGGAAGGCAATTACGCCACCGTCGATGACATCGCAAAGGATGTCAAAGCGCGTACGGGCGGAGCTACAGTAGGCGTCATCTTCCCCATCCTCAGCCGCAACCGTTTCGCAATCTGCCTCAAAGGTATCGCGAAGGGCTGCAAGAAGGTGGTGTTGATGCTCTCTTACCCCTCAGACGAGGTGGGTAACTCAATTCTGGATCTCGACCGGATGGACGAGGCCGGCATCAACCCTTACACAGACGTTCTTACTCTCGAGCGCTACCGCGAGGTCTTCGGAGTCTATGTCCACGAATTCACCGGCGTAGATTATGTAGATTACTACTCCGAGCTCGTCCGCTCCCAGGGAGCTGAAGTGGAGTTTGTCTTTGCCAACAGGCCTGAGGCTATCCTTCAGTTTACAGACACCGTCATCAACTGCGACATCCACACCCGCCGCCGCACCCGCCGTATCCTCGAGAAGGCCGGCGCACGCCTGGTAGTCGGTCTGGACCAGATCCTTTCCGCCCCCGTAGACGGAAGCGGCTTCAACGCCAAATACGGTCTTCTTGGCTCGAACAAGGCTACCGAAAACAGCGTCAAGCTCTTCCCCCGCAGCGGAGATGTCCTGGTAAAGGAAGTCCAGAAGCGCATCCTTGATGAGACTGGAAAACACGTCGAAGTGATGGTTTATGGAGACGGCGCATTCAAGGATCCCCAGGGAAAGATCTGGGAGCTCGCAGACCCTGTAGTCTCCCCGTTCTTTACAGAGGGCCTTATCGGAACCCCCAATGAGCTCAAGATCAAGTATCTGGCAGACAGCGAGTTTGCAAGCCTTAAGGGTGAAGAGCTCCGCGCGGCTATCTCCGAGAGCATTAGAAACAAAGACGCCAGCCTTAAGGGCCAGATGGTTTCCGAGGGTACTACACCCCGCCAGCTTACAGACCTTATCGGCTCGCTCTGCGACCTCACCAGCGGCTCGGGAGACAAGGGTACTCCCCTTATCCTGGTTCAGGGCTATTTCGACAATTACTCTACTGAATAGAGCGGTTTTGACGCTAAAATAAAAAAACGGGCAGTCCTTTCGGGCTGCCTGTTTTGTCTTTGTATGGACTCTATAACCTTCCCTGCATTTCTTTGCGGCGCTTTTCGTAATAGTCGTGGCGCTTGGGGTTCTCGGGAAACCATCCGCGAAGGACACGCTTTTCCTGCAGGAACATTTCGTGTATACCCCACAGGCAGCAGAAAGCGAAGCCTCCGATTATGATGGAAGCCGTATCATTTTCTATAAGGAGTGATACTGCAGACAATGCCAATCCGGCTACCAGCCAGATCCACCAGCTGTTCTTTCCCCATTTATACTCCATCTTGATGACGGCGGGATGGCAAATCCCAATGCTAAGGAACACACACGCTCCTATCAGAATACCACTATAATTCATTTGAAAACCTATTATAAATGAAACGGGCAGCAGCTACCACCAGCATCGGGCCCAGACCGCTGTAGAATGAGGCAGTGAACTCCATCGGAATACCGGGAACGAACTTCAGGGCGATACCCAGGCAGGACATGCCGACTACAAGTATCCACCCCTTGAGCGGGAACGTTTGCCAGAAACTTGTTTTGGCAGGCAAAGAGGCAATCCTGGTAGAATACTTGTCGACTATTCTGCTAAACATAAAATAAAAACCTGCAATCACTCCTGCAGTAATAAGCAGTAGCCACCAAAGTTTCCCAGGGCACATCTGAAAATATGCCGAGATGCCTTTGATACTGATGATGACCCCGGGAATTCCCCAGATAATCGCTGCGATGTAGTATAGATACTCTCGTTTCATACGTTTCAAAATGCACTGCAAAGGTCATCACAAATCCCCTCATTTTTTATGCCTATATCGCCCAAAATTAGGATTATCCGTGCGGTTTCTCTGCGAAAAACTAGCAGAGAAACCGCACTACAAAGGGGCGAAAGGCGGCGGATCAGGCCTACTTTAAGAATAGATCTTTATTCTTATCTTTACACTATGAAACGACTAACCACAATCATCGCCCTGGCGATGTCGCTTTTTTGCGCGCCGCTCAAGGCTGAAGTAAAGCCCGTCACGGGTACTTTCCTCAACTTTTTCTGGCAAGACGAGCGCAACAACTATATGAACCAGCGCAATGTCGACATGTCCGATCCCGAGCTTTGGGCGGCAAAAACGGCCGAGCTCCATAAAATCGGAATCGACTACCTGGTCCTGATGGCCGTGGCCAACGAAGGCCAGTCCTTCTACCCAAGCGTCCTGATGGACCATGGATACCCGGCCGGCCGCAAGAGCCCCATCGACGCCGTCATGGACACGGCGGACAGCCTCGGGATGCACGTCTTTATGAGCTGTGGCCATGCCCGCAACCAGCTCGATGACCTCGGCGACCCGTTCGTCGTGAAGCGCCAGCGCGAGATGATCGAGGAGCTCGCGGGCCTGTACGGCGGGCGGCCTTCGTTCTACGGCTGGTATCTCCCGATCGAAGGGTGCATGATTCCGTGGTTCCCCGACTATGCGGCCGAAGGCCTGAACAGGGTTGCCGCCCGCGCGCGCGAACTCACTCCCGGCGCGAAGATAATGATCTCGCCCTACGGCATCTTCGCGGGCGAAGTCGGCAGCGCGAAGTTCGCCGAGCAGATCTACAAGCTCGAGGTGGATATCATCGCATATCAGGACGAAATCGGCTGCGTACGCGAGCAGTTCCCCATGCGCAATATGAAGGACCATTTCCGGCAGCTCGCCGAAATCCACTCGAAGTGCGGAATCGAGCTGTGGGCGAACGTTGAATCGTTTACATGGGACCGCAGGCCCAACAACTGGTTCTCCACGCTCATCCCCGCCGCGTTCGGGCGCTATCTCTCGCAGATGGTGGGCGTCAGCGAGGCCGGAGTCGACCGCATCATCAGCTTCGCGATAACCGGCATCTACGACGAGCCCGGCAGCGCTCACCCGCTCGGGCAGCCCGTGCTGTCGAATCAGGCGTGGAAAAACTATACCGACTGGCTCGCCGGCGACCGGAGGTGGAAGCTGCTCGAGTCCCTGCTCGCCCAGGGAGCGCCATCCGAGGACCCGTCCGATGAGGGGTGGAAGCGCCACGACGGGGTGATGGAGACCATCATCGACCTGGGGAAACGCACGCGCATCGAAAGCGTCTGCGGCCTGTTCCTCAACTACCGCCCCGACGGAATCGCGATCCCGCAGAGCTTCGAAGTCCTCGTCTCGAACGACGGCAAGCGCTTCTCTCACCTGACCACGGTCGCGTATGAGGGCTGGCCGAACAACCTGCTCGACTGCTGGAGCGACGTGATTCTGGCTGACGGACTCGAGGCCCGCGCCCGTTACGTGAAAGTACGCGCGGTCGCCGCCTCAGGGTCCATCCTCTGCTCGGGGATCTATGTAAACAGGTAATTATCGCGTCCTGGCGATTGTGATAAGATCGACGCCTACGCCGCCGTAGAGGGCATTATTTGTCGCGATAAGATTGATACTGAACCACTTGCAGGGTTGAATCGACAGACCTCCTCCATAATTAAAGTAATGGGAGCGGCTGCCGCGAGTGACTTTGTAGGGATGATAGGTGTCGGAAGAATACTCGTCGACTTCCCATATTGTTACAGACGCATCTGTAATTCCATCGTTTGTCTGGGCATAGCCTATAAGGGGCATCACCCTCAGCCACTTTAAGATCGGAATCTGATACCCGGCATTGATACAGAATGCTACGTGGTCATTCCACTTCGTATCGCTTGTCCTGCTGTATTTATGCTGCGGATCGGAAGCAAGGAAATCTACATAAAAGCCGTTCACGAGAAGGTTCGCTCCCAACGCAAAGTCTGCATACGGGGAGAAAGACCCGGCCTGGCCTACATTCAGACCAAACTCCATTCGCTTTGCGTTGAACTGGAAATCAAACAGTTTATACTCCTTCTCTACCTGAGCAAAACCGCCCTGCGCCTGTGCTCCCAGGCAGCAGGCAAGAAATACAAGAACTAACAATACGCGTTTCATAATGCAAAGTTAAGCATTTTCTTATCTTTGCACTAGACTATGGAGGTAAAGAATTTACTGGACATACATACCCGCGCCGAGCTATACGAGTGGTATCAGAAAAATCACAACAACTGCAGTGATTTTTGGCTGCGCGTCAACCGCTCTTCCCAAGACTGCCCCGGCGTAATCCGCTATATAGATGCAGTAGAGGTCGCGTTATGTTTCGGATGGATAGACAGCACTATGAAGCGTATCGACGACGGTAAGCCCGTCCAGCACTTCACCCCTCGCCGCCCACGCAGCAACTGGTGTGAGAGGAACCTCATCCGCCTCCGCCGTCTGATTGAACTAGGAGAAATGACCCCCGCCGGCCTTGCCGTCGCCCCCGACCCCGATCCTTCCCTATTCATCTTCGAAGACTGGGTCCTCGACGCGCTTAAGGCCAACCCTGCGGCCTGGGAACACTTCGTCTCTTTCCCTGAGACATACCGGCGCATCCGCGTAGATTATATCCAGCACTACCGTCAAACCGGCCGCGAGGAGCAGGCTCAGGCAGCGCTTCAGCGCTTTGTCCACGACTGCCACACCGGCCGCATGCAACCCGGCTGGGACGACCTTGGACGGCTGAAGTAATTCTCCGCTAAATCACCAAAGCGTTCGGATAAAGCTGCCGGATTCCTTTCGCAACTCCGTTTTGCCATTAGCCAGTCTGATGGCGATATCGCCCCCATTCCAACGGGCAGAGACTGCATCTCGATACACGATAGTGCGGACAAAGGATCCGGAATCCTTCCTTAATTCGACCTTACCGTTATTCAAAGTAATCACTATCAACGAGCCGTCATTATTGAGATCTGCATCTACGACATCGCGGTAGCATATCGTTCGAATAAAAGTACCCCGATCTGTCCGGAGTTCCAGTTTTCCGCCGTCTATTTTGAGAATATTCATAATTAATAATTTGTGCTAATCGATAACTGGACGGACGGACTCCCCGAAGTACATGTAAACAGCAGCGCAAGGACCGCCAGTGATCCTAGATACTTCTTCATATCGGTTTATCGATATATATCGTTACAAAAATAACGAATAATAGCATATAATCGCAACGTGCCGTTGCCGCCCGGCGTAGTCTCCCTGCAAAAAATCAGCAGGGAGACCACAAAAACCCGGAAAAACGTAGTCTCCCTGCCATTTTCCAGCAGGGAGACCACGCTACATGGCAGCGGCGAAGCCGCGGGGATGGAAGTCGAGGCTGCCGGGCGCAGCCTGGCAGCCTACCCCAGCATCCACCCCGGGAAGGGGCGGCAGTTGTAGTGGGAGGCCATGGACTCGCCATAGG